>Ga0172381_10007492_pt1 | contig 10795 bp, 7 predicted proteins | sample Leawel6488metaG_FD_119754 | JGI IMG/M metagenome (GOLD analysis project Ga0172381, IMG submission 119754) | Leachate microbial communities from a municipal landfill in Southern Ontario, Canada - Leachate well 64-88 metaG | ecosystem: Engineered > Solid waste > Landfill > Unclassified | place... | reverse complement strand
TCAGAGGGAATGAAGCCGGCCGTCCGGCGCAAGACCTCGCCCAAAAACTTCCCTTCTTTATCAACCGGTCGAGCTCCGAAACCGTAGCCATCAAAACCGATCTTAACTAATTCCCTAGTGCAATGTTCCCGTAAATCGATTTCCGCGCCGCCTTGGATAACGGCGAATAGCAACGGACGTTTCACGCCGCCTAGACGGCGTTTCTTTATCTGCCGATTATACTCCGCTTTGCAACGCTTCGCCCAAGCAATCGTCCTAACAACGGCTTTTTCCAAATCCGCTCGGGAAAATTCATTGGGTGGGCAATCATCCAGGCAAACCATCATATCGACGCCCAAAGCGAATTGGATCCGGATGGATTTCTCCGGCGTCAGTTCATGGCGCGAACCGTCCAGAGGCGATTTGAAAATCACTTTTTAGTCGGTAATCTGGCCAAACTGTTTATTCTTGTGGATCAGGGAAAAAACCTGAAAACCGCCGGAGTCTGATAAGAGCGGCCCGGGCCAGTCCATAAATTTATGGATACCGCCGGCCTTCTCGATAACTTTGAGGCCCGGCTGCAGATAAAGATGGAAAGTATTGACGACCAGAGCCTCGGTGCCGGTCGCTCGCACTTCGTCGTGTCCAGTCAATTTGACGAATCCCCGTGTCGCATCCGGCATATAGAACGGGGTCTTTAAAAGGCCGTGGGCGGTCCTAAGATCGCCCAGGCGCGTACCATCTTTTTTTTCTTCGATAATCTTAAACATATCTTATTCTACCCGGCCATTATTATTCAGGCCGGCAATATCATCATCTTCCAGCTTAGTAGTTTTCGGTTCGGTCTTCTTAATAATAGTATCTTTAGTCTCCGCGTCCATCGCGCTAATCGTCGAACCGGGCGATAGGACTAGGATCCGATCACGGTCTGCTGCGGCCGGCGTAACGCTGATATTGAATTCCGCATCGGCCCGATAGACGGAAACCGGCAAACGGCCGATTTCCCAAATCACTTGCCGGGTAGCGTCATCATAATAGAGGTTGCCGACATTAGTCGTGTTCCGCTCATCAAAATAGACATAAGCGGGCAGAGCTAAGACGACACGCGCGTCAGTCAACTCATGAAGATTATTCTTGACGGTCCAATAGACCTTGACGCTCGTCTTCTCGCCGACCTTAAGCGGTAGAGGACCGGAACCGACTGGCAGATTATCATCATTGAAATAGCGAATCTCTTCGCTAAGCGTCAGGTCACTATTGATCTGGCTATTAATCGTATTGCTCTTATTATCCTCGCCCTTGACCGGCTTGTTATTCATACCATATTGCCCATAAGACACCAGCGTCAAACTTTTGCCCAGATCGGTTTCTTTAAAGGGCAGCATATCGATAGCGAAGTTTATCTCACCCTCGGCGCCCGGCCGGATCTCCGCCAACTCGGGAATTTCGCTCTTCGTCCAGATGATCGACTGGTTGCTGATGGTTCCCATCTGGTCGCTACTGACCGAATTCCAATCGAGAAAATCTCCGGTCAAAGCGGCCATAATGACCACATCCTGATAAGCTCGCTCACCCCGATTGGCATAAGTCAGAGAGTAATGGAGCGTCTGGCCGAACGTTACGGCACCGTCGTTCTTCGAACCGTTAAGTAATAGAGTCAGATTAAGGTCACTCGTAACCATCTCCGGAGTAAAGGCTTTTTCCCAAAAAATATAAGCCTGACCGTCTTCCATTTTCTTTTCCAGTCGGACTTTTATTTCTAAATTAGCAGATTTCTGGCGGATCTTATAGGTCAGGGGGATTTCCTGACGTCCGGATTCTTTATTCAATCCAGTGACTAGCCAGCTCGCTCCGCCGCTTTTGGTAACGCTGACGGGTTGAGCTGATCCAGCGGACACCGGCGCTTGAGAACTGCTCGTGGCGGTAGTAATAACCGCCGCTTCGGTTTCTTCCGGCAGACCGAAAGAAATATTAAAATCATTTAGATAATTATCGGCGACATCGGAAATGACCAGCGTCATTTCGTTATCCTGGTTCAAGAAAGCGGTCTGCGAATAAACCAAATCGGCTCGGAAGCCTAAGCCGCTGATAATCGTCGAGGAAGAAGCTTCTTTCTTGTATCGGCTACTGAAGCTCCCCGGCTGATAGCTGATTCCGCCGGAAACGACGTTGACAGAGTCGCTGAGAGCGATCAATCGCCCGGTAATTATGAGATTACCGCTGGCACCCGGTTCTAAATCTGACAAAGCCCAACCGTAATTACCACTAGTAGGAGCGATCGAGGCGGTGGTAAAGATGAAATTTTCCGGATACTGCATCTCCAGGTTAACGCTATTCAAGGGATACTTGGTAGGATTATGATAAGAGACCTGGTAGGAAAATTCCTCGCCGGCGATAATTTTCTCCGGAGCCGTTATCTTAAAATCGAAATCGTTGATATTCTTGCTCGGTCCGAACCAGAAGACATAGCCCAAATAAGCCGCCAAAGCGATGATAAATAAAACTAACAGGCGCCGGAAGCCGCGGACCAAGAAAGGCAGGCGACGCTTGATTTTCATTTTCCGGACATCGACCGGCTGGCCCTTTCGATTGGCATAGACTTCGGAGAGGTGGGAATCGATTTCCTGATCGCGCACCTCCCTATTAATCGCCCGTTCAAAAGAGACGACTTCGCTGTCACTGGGTACCGGTCGCTCGACGAAAGATGATAGGCTCGAGGCGTCTTCCCGGCCGACACGTAGTATCCGACGGACTTTTTTTCCTTCTGACATATATTTTGACTTAAAGCGATCTCAGCCGCTTTTAAAAAATTATTTTTCTAACAGAACTGACCAGTATTTATCCGCGTTAAGCTGGTCACTGATTGCCCAACCATTTTTCCCCTGCAGATCGTCCGGGTGGCGCCAGAAAATCCGAAAACCAACGGGCAAGGATAAGCGGCTGGTAAACTGGCTGGCTTTGGCGCCGGGCTGTTTCTGGACCAACAAGGAATAGGGGACCAAATCCGCTTGAGCGCTATTCAGCCACCGGTTAACTCGCGCTAGCCAGCTGTCATCTCGCGGCGTCTCCAAAAAATTAAAAGGCAGACGATATTTCAGGGTGATAACCGCGGTTTCGCCCGGGTCGACCATTACCCAATTAGCAAATACCGTCTTATCCTGTTCGGCATAAATCTTGGTTTGAGAAATTGGATCGATTTTCGCGGCTCGTTCGTTATCTAAGAGCGGACTGCGTGTCCAGCTCGGTTCCGGCTGTTCATCAAAATATTCCGCGTCCGGTGCTATGAATCCGCTCGCGCTTAAAAGTTCGCTACCGCCCGGCACATAAACCCTGAGCCAATCAACATTACGTACGCCCGTGAGCGCTTCATTCTTGACTCCGGCGTGCGTCCGGGTAATGGTGACGGTATTAATAATCGAGCCATCGGCCGCTATCTGACTGTCGTGGCTGATCGATTCTTCCATCAGCCGATCGGATTTCTGACCGGCGATATTGGTGTTTACAACCATTAAGTAATCGCGATCCGCCGTCCGCATTTCACCGGCAAAATTACGGTCAACCATTTCCGCCTGGAGATCGGGGTCGGTAAAATAAAAGAGGATCTGCTTTTCCGACATATTCTTTTCAAACAACATGATTATTTTCAATAAGTTATCTTTGGATAATTTGGCGGGCAGGGTTTCTAAAATCTTGGCCATCAAATCGCCGATAATCTTCTTCGGCTTGTTATCCGAATTGACTGCCAACCCCTGCTGTAAAGGCAGGCTGACCGTAACCGGCGCGGAGGTAGCGCGCAAACCCGCGACCGCTTCCGGATTCGTCTGAACCAGATTCTTCTGTTCCACAACTGTCTGGACCGTCGTCCAAAAATTATCGGCATCGATAACCAAGCCATATTCCTGGGACAGATCTATCGGCCCGGTTATTTCCAGTAATCCTTCGACGACAGTCGGTGTTAAACCGATAACGCCGTCGACGCTTGGACCGTCGCTATGCTCATAGAACCACATCAGATTTTTGGCCGTCGTCGGCCAATCCGGCCACCAATTGGCGTCCCAGAAATGCCAGAGAGGATTAACCAGCCAAAGCGGTTCCGGCGCGACGACGCGGAAATTTCTCATTCCCGCTTCAGTATCATAAGAACCGCCGCCCGGGACTTCCAAATTACGGATTTTTCCGGCTCGCAAATCAACTAACGCGTAACTGCCCAGGAAACCGCCACTGGCGCGCATCTCGGCATTATTCTGGAAGACCAGTAGATAGCGCTTATCGCGGCTTAGTCCCAAAACTTCTTTCAGCTTATCACCAGCGGATACGAAGCCCGCCAGATTATTGACCAGCATCTCCGCCTGTTCATCCAGGGCAATGAATTTATCCTGATAGGCCGCGGGCAAATCGACCGGATCTATCTTCGCTAGAACTTTCTCCAAGGCTTGCGCATCGGCGACCGCCCGATGGCCGTAATTCAAAAAGCTATCCAGCGTCGCGGCAAAATCCGCCTTATCGCCATTCAAGCCGTTAAAGAGACTATCGGTCGCCAAGACCAAATTCTGACCCAACGAAGCAGCGATTGCGCCGGCCGTCAAAAATTTCTTGCTCTGCGCCGCCAGCTTCATTTTCGGATCATTAGACAGAGAGGCTAACGCTAACAAGCCATCATTTATCTGGCCGAGATCTTCTTGGGCAGCTAAAAAATTCGCGCCGGCGGCCTGGAAATTGCTATCCGCTCCCTTGAAATCCAGTTGCGACACCGAATCAGCGGCGGCCATCAGATTATTGATCGCTAACTGCGAACGATCCATCACTTTGTTCTCTAACCCCTTAAGGTCGAGCAGTTCGAAATATGATAAAAGCTTTATCGGGACGACAAGGAGCAGGAGGACGAAAGCGAAAGAAAAGATTGACCGATACCAGGTAGCCTTATCCTCAGCCTGATCGGCGCGTTGACGGGCTTTTTGCAGAGCCGTTGATTCCGACGATCCGGCCAGCTTCGCCAAGCGAATCGGGGCATCTAATATCCTCGCCTGTTCCCGGACAAAACGGGGCCAATTATTCTTCTTAACCGGCCGCGCGGCCGGGCGAAAAGAGGTCGCGGCTAGGCGTCTTAGACCCGGCCAGAAATGCCAGTTTAATATCATCGGTTCACGCAACAAATTCGGTTTGATCCGTTTGGCTTTCCTTTCCAGGCGCCGAGCGGTCTTTTCTAAACGCCGCGTCTCTACCCGTAGCTTCTCGGCTAACCGCGCCGACTCCCGGCTAATCAAATTTTGTGTCGATTGGCTTTTCTGTGCGACCTTCTGTTCTGCTTGCCGGGCGAGGGCGCGCAAATCTACGACAAAACCGGAGCCTTGGCCCCGGGTAACGGGCGGATTAGATTGGAAATTATTTCTGACGGCCATATTGCTGATAAATAGCGAGGGTCTGATGCGCGCATTCCCACCAATTATATTTTTTAGCTTGCCGGGCGCCCCGACGTTTGAGTTCTTCCCGCCACGGTTCGTCTTTAAGGATCCGGCTAATCTTATCAAGCATGTCGCCTTCGTTTTCCGGATCGAAATAATCAGCGGCCTCGCCGAGGATCTCCGGTAAGGAAGCCCGATTAGAACTGACCACCGGACAACCGTTAGCCATCGCTTCTAGCGGCGGCAGGCCGAAGCCTTCGTAAAGAGACGGAAAGACATAGGCTTTGGCTTCGGTATAAAGGATCTCGAGCTGAGCATCCGGCACATAGCCGGCGAAAATCACCGGGCTATTGAGATTATGCTCCTGCCAGAGGTTAAGCGACGAAGCGATTTTTTTTACCTGCTCATAGAAATAATCGGATTTACCGACGAGCACTAAGCGCAAATCAGGATGGCTGGCGCGCAGACGGCCGAAGACCCGGAGTAACTGGTCCAGATTTTTGTGAGGATAGGCATTACCGACATAGAGCAAGAAATTTCCCGGAATATGATAGCGCTGGAGAATCTCCTGATTATCGAGCTTGGCGATGAAAAGTGAATCCCGACCCTTATTCAGATTGGCCACACCTTCATAAGTGACTGTGATCTTGGCCGCCGGAATCTTGAACTTATTGACGATATCCTGCTTGGTAAAATCTGAAACGGTAATCACCTGACGCGCTCGTTTCAGGGCGCAAAAAATGACTAAGCGATAGGACCAATCTTTTAAGCGATAAACGAGCCGGCTACGAGTCGTGGCCCGGAGCGTCGGGAAATGGGTCAGGATCAGGTCGTGAATAGTGACGACAAAGCGTCCGGGAGTAAGAATCGGCACATTAAAGTGCGGAAAATGAATCAGATCCAATTTCTCACGCCACAGATAGAATGGCATGACGAGCTGCTCTTTCAAAGAATACCAGCGACAAGGCAATTTCACCTTCTTGACCCGGCCGCTTTCATCGTTGAATTCGTCGAAATTTTCCGGACTTAAGAAGACTACGTAATTAAAACCAGCGCTCTCGCTAGCGCTAGTTATCTTCATAATGTTATCGACCACTTCTTGAGTGTAACGACCTAGGCCTTTGCCGATCGGTCCGTAGAAGCGGGCGTCGATTCCGATTCTCATGGAATATGATTAATCTAGATAATTTTGACCTTCTAGGCAAAGGGCAGATTAGGCGGCGGAGCGCTGTTTTTAGCCGTCAAATCATCAAGAGTATCAGTTGACCGCAGATATTCTTCGGCCGCCTTCTCGTTAGCTGCCGATCGGGTGCTGGCGCCGGAAGAGCCTGGTGTCTGAAAAATATCCGGCAGTGGCACCTTTTCTTCCTCAGCTAGAGGCAGAGCGGTTGGAGCGTCTGCTTTACGGCCCGGCGCTTTCTGGATCATGGCCGCCTTGACGTTGGCCTCAACCGGAAAATGCCAGACAGTCGCCAACTCTTCGATGCTGTACAATCCCGGGGTGCGGCCGCGCGTGTCAGAACGCCGAAGATAAGCCTGAAAAATCCGGCGTTTTTTATTTAAAAGCTGCTGGCTTTTGCGAAAATACACCGCCTTAGTCATTGTCCTTTTCACGTCCGGTTTAAGATTATTAAGATCCAAAGATGCAAATTGTTTCATGTAACCGACGATACCATTAGCCACTTTAGCATTATTTTTGACATCCCGACGGGCGATATAGACAAAACGGAACTTGGCTTCAAAGCCAAGCTTACCGGCTTTTAGTTGGATGCCTTCGACTTTCCGTTTCTCGCCCGGAGTCAAATCCATCATGGTCTTGGGCCTGTCTTCTTTCTTCTTATCGCTCTCGATATCCTGCCAAATCGGGTAAACAATCTCGCTGATTTCACCTAGAGCTTCCAGCCCCTTGCTAGCCAGACCCGGCTTGCTTTTTCCCTTCTTGCCAAAAATCCGATCGATCTCTTTCTCGGACTTTTCAACCCAATCAAAGCCGATGGGAATGACGATGATTTGAAACCACAGCTGTTCCCCCTGCCGGAGCGAACCGCAAAGATCCATCAGACTGGCCATCGGATCCTTGAACTGAGTCTCACTCGGACCCATCTGATGTTCAAATTCCAAATAGCTTTTGATAGGATAGAACCAGGGGCTAGCCTGGATGAACTCCGTTCCCCAAATATCGTATTCGTCGTCAGGTAGATTATGCGGGACGGTATTGACATAGTCCTCCACTTCGGAGATTTCTGCGTCCGGATACTGCGAATAGACCGAGGATTCAACCAAATTACGATATTCCGCCGGTGTCCTGATTAGGAACTGCGTATAGCCCTCGAGGCTAACAATCTCGTAACTGAATGATTTCTGGAATTGTCCCTCAAACCACTTTTCAAAAAAATTTATCGAACCGTGCGCGCCCGCCAGATAAGTGAACATGTTTTCAACGGCTTTAGGCGACTGCTCATTGCCACGCGGGATATCAATCGCTAATAGGATATTCCGGTGGTTTTTTTCCCATTGTTCACGGATATATTTCAAATAGACCTGGAGTACGCCGACTAAGAACAGGATAGCGACGATAATCCAGCCGAAGTTGCCCATAAAAACCCAAAACATCTGGTCGGGTGGCAGATTGAAAAACCGATCGAAACCGGAAGTATTTATCACGATATCCATAGGTTAAAACGCTGGCTTTCCGTCCTGGGAGAGCCTTCAGTTTCTATTCTAATTTTAACATATTTTCTTTTAAAAACAAAACCCGGGCGCGGGTTAGGCGTCCGAGTTTTTATGAGTTAGCTATTTTATCGTAATCAATCAATCGAGGGGGCTTATTTCTGCCATTCTTTCAGGCCATAAGTACCGCGGCTAACCAGGACATAGCGGCTATCCAGGATGAGCTCGTTATGGACGGTAGCGGCATTGGCATTTTTCTTATCAAACTTCATTTCGTTGATCTTTCCGGCGATTTCCGTAAAATGAAGCGGTTTACCTTCATGTTTTAAAATCAAATAAATCTTGTCATTGACGGTTTTCGGCTTAACTTCACCCCAGTTAGCAATTCCCCATTCGCCGTATTTATTCTGTTCCAGATTGCGAATAGCTTGCATTAAAGAATAGAGAATCTTGTTGCTGTTGATAATCTCGCCCTTGTCAGGGAAAACCTGGTTCTTAAAAACGCGAGTGATATCGGAGTCCGGAGCGGAACTAATCTTATCCTGGTACTTATTGAAGACATCGAGTTTTTTTAGAAGATCCAAGAGTTCCTCGGTCGTCATGGTCTTTTTCAGGGTATCAACCTTGTCGAGCAGGTCCTTAGCTAATTCTTCCAGGTGCTCAACCGATTCGTCCTTAGTTTTGAAAGACGGATTGAAACTCTCGGAATTATCAACGATTTCCAAATCATCATTCATCAATTTAGAAATCAGGAAGTTAAAATGGTTGCGATAAGACTGGCGGTTGACTTCGTAATTCGGGTCGGCTGGATTATTTTCTTCGTTTGTTTCCAGACAAATGACCGTCAGAATATCCAAAAGATAATCGCGTCTGATGAGACCGCCGTGTTCCGCCATCAAGGTCTTAACCGTATCTCGCAAAACAGTAATGGAAGATTCAAGATTCTCCAATTTCTTGATTTTCTTGATGCTAGCGGCTTCTATCTGGCGGACTCTTTCTCGGGTCAGTTTATGGAGACTGCCGATTTTTTCCAGGGTTTCACCCTTATCGCCTTTCAGCCCGAAACGGCGGGACAGGATGTCTTTTTCCCGATCTAAGAGGTCAGAAAATAAAGAATTAACGATAGTAATCGCGTCGAGACGAGCTAATTCTTCAGATTTCTCTTCCTTGATCATTTTCTCCAATAAATTTTCCATATAAAAAAATAAAGTAGATAAATATCTTAATTACTCCCTAATTTATCACATTATTTTACATTAGTCAATACCGCGGATTATTTGAATACCCGGCGGTAATTTTTAAGAAGAAATTGCTCAAATATAAGCGAAAATATAAAAATAGAAGCGATCCTGATAACAATAAAAACTCGACTGATAAAATTCTGATTTGACCAATGCTTGACATAAATTAAATGTTCGTTGAGATGCGACCAAAGCCGGACTTGGCGGCTCTTTTTAGCTCGGTTCTTTAGACTTGACCACAACCCGGCGCCACTGGCAAAAGCGGTCCGATCGTGATAGATAATCGCTTCGGGCACCAGGCACGCTTTTAAGCCGGCGCGGTAGAGGCGGTAGTTAAGATCGCAATCTTCCTTATACATGAAAAAGCGTTCATCAAAATACTGATCGCCTTCCTTGATCTTTTCTAGGGCCGACAAACGGAACAATCCGGCCGCACCGGATGGGCCGAGGATTTGGCGACGGTCGAATTGATTCTGATCCTCCGCTCCCTGCCCGAGGTCTTGGAAACGTAAACCGGTTTTTAAAACGATGCCGACGGAATCAATCTGCTTAGTCTTCGTGTTAGCGGCGAAATTCCAGCGCAATATTTTCGGTGCCGCCGCCGCCTTGTCCCTATCCTTATCGAGGGCGCCGACCAGCTCTTTGATGGCGGACGGTTCGAGTACCATATCCGGATTAAGGACTAGGAAATATTCCGCCCCGGCTTGATTAGCCTGGCGGATCATGATGTTAGAGGCGCGACCGAAGCCGAGATTCTCTCCGACGCCGAAATATTTAACAGCCGGATAGGCCTCCAAAATAATCCTATCTTCATTATCGCCAGCCGGACTGTTATCCCAGGCATAAACCTGGTAATCATCCGGCGCTAAGAACTCCAGCGCCTTCATGAGGCTCGGCAGGAAATCCGCTAAATATTTAGCGCTCTGTTCGCTAAAGGTTGTGAATCCGACCGCTAATTTCATAAATGCCGCTTTAATTATTTTAAATCACCATCTTGCCAGCCATCCGTTCTTTGGCAAAATTCTGAGCCTTGAGCAAGCTATCGAAAGTCCCGGTATCGAGCCATTCCCCCTCAACCAAACCGACCTCCAGTTGGCCGCGCTCCAAATACCAATTATTCAGATCGGTAATTTCCAATTCACCGCGCGGACTGGGTTTGATGCTTTTAGCGATTTCAATGACATGCTTGTCATAGATATACAGGCCGGTGACAGCGTAATCACTCAGGTATTCCTGAGGCTTCTCGACAATACACTCCGCCTTCATCTGCTCATTGAATTTTACGACGCCGAATCTTTCCGGGTCGCTCACCTTCTTGGCAAAAACCTTGGCGCCACCCCGGAAATTCTTGATTTCTTCAGAAAAATCGTCTTCAAAGATATTATCACCCAGGATCATGACCACATCTTCCTGGTCAATGAAATTCTCTCCGATAATGAACGCTTGGGCCAGACCCTCCGGCTTATCCTGGATCTCATAGGTGAATTTAACGCCGAACTCCTT
>Ga0172381_10007491_pt1 | contig 10797 bp, 14 predicted proteins | sample Leawel6488metaG_FD_119754 | JGI IMG/M metagenome (GOLD analysis project Ga0172381, IMG submission 119754) | Leachate microbial communities from a municipal landfill in Southern Ontario, Canada - Leachate well 64-88 metaG | ecosystem: Engineered > Solid waste > Landfill > Unclassified | place... | reverse complement strand
CGTGAACGTCTTCATCTCGAAAACAGGATAGCCTATCATCGGTGTACCGCTAAACTGCGACATAAATGATGGTTGAAAAATCATTATCGATGGGTTGTCGCGGTTGAAAGGATTGGTCAACCACTTCTGCGTTTGTTCGTTCTTGATAGCTATGTTGCCTAGCGGCGGTATAAGGCTTGTATCATCGTCGCTATGGCGCCCGGCGTATGCTTTCATAAGGTTGTAGGCGTGCGTGCCTATGCCGAGATTGTTGATGGGAGCAAAAAAGTTTATCATAAATTAAAACCTCTATATTCCATTTCTTCGCTGGTTATTATTCTTATAAAAATATCATTTTTGAACATAAAACCATAATATTTTTTTCCTGTATAACCTCCGAAAGCGTTTTTAGCATTAACACCAACTACAATTAAATATCCGGTTATTGTAGGATATGACCATACAAATGTTTTTTTAATGTATGCTTTTTTGGGTTCCTGGAAATCATATGTCACTGATGATGGATCTATAAGAAACTCTTCAAAATATGATCTTATAAAAGGTTTAAAATCTTTAGTCAATGGTCGGCCATAATCTATTGGTTCTTGAATATGTGTTGTAACACATCCGCAACAAACCAAAAAAATTAAAGATATAATTATTTTTTTCATTTGTTTCTCTCTGTCTTAACATCAATCCATTTATCCCCATGATACTCCGTCCCCTCATCATCTTTGGGTCGCGCGAGATTCCCCTCGTTAATGTTCTGATAAAGCTTATTATTAAATAGTTGCCTTGCCATGCTGTGGTCGTGAATCATTGGGTATTGCTGTGGTACTTTTAGCCCATGTGTATCATTTAAGAATTGAATACCTTCGTGTATCTTTCCGGCCCAGCGCGTGTGGTCTTTAAGCATTAAACGCCACTGGAAATCTGTTCCCTTGACCTCTTTATCAAATATTGAAATCCTATAAACGTGATACGCGCTACACTTCTCCGGCACGTTCATCACTAATGCTGGAAGAATATAAAAAAACTCTTGACTGAAATATTCATCTGCATCTAACCACAGGATCCATGGCGTTTGTGCGTGGCTTGCCGCGAAGTTCCTTTGTGCGGAAAAATCGAAGTCAAACGCACGATCATATATCAAGCATCCGTTGTCGCGCGCTATATCTTTAGTCTTGTCTTTACTCCCGCCATCTACGATTATAATTTTGCTTACATGCGGCTTAACGTTTTTAATCGCTCGCTCGATGTAGCGCTCTTCGTCTTGGGCTATGATGCAGGCGGTTATTGGTATTTCCATGCTATCCTTTATTTGTGTTGGTGACTCTATTATATTCATCAGCGGCCCTAATAATATCATCATCACTTCCGTGACTTATCTCTAGAAGCGTCCCGCGCGGTGCCCCAGTGAAGCGATGCATTACTCCTGGGTTGATTGGCATGACCACCATGGGCGCAAATTCTCCCATATGTTTATTGACAAGAAAATTAACGCTTCCATTCACAAGCATCAAAATCTCTGATTTTTTCCTGTGATATTGCCAGCTTAGTTTTTGATTGAAGTGGATCTCTAAAAGTTTGACGGTCATATCCCCTTCGCGCATGAGGATCAACTCACGGCCCCAGGGTTTTTCGATTATCTCGATCGGTTTGCACTTTCCGGCTTCTTCTGGGTTGATCATATTAATTCCTTTGTTTAGTAGCGTGCATCACCATGTTTCCGCCGCTTGCTGGTATCATATTAATGTTACCGAATACTTCATTGAAGTAATTTTCATATTCTGATCTGGTTGGCATGGTTTCGATCAATCCGAAATCCTTCATATACCTTGTACGATCGTCGTCATTCTCTCCTTCGCGCGGAGGATTTCCCTGCGATACGTATATGCCTCCTGGCTTCAGCACACGGTGTATCTGCCTAAGCACTTCCGGCTTGTCTTCGAAGTGATGCAAGGCGGAGCAGTCAAAGACAAAATCAAGGCATCCGTCGATCAGCGGTATAAAATAACCGTCACCAATAATGCTTATAATATTACTGTCAAAACAACCAAGGAGCTTGGCGTCTATGTCCATTAGGTATCCGTTATTTGCCCCTTCTTTTATAAACCTTGACGATGCCCACCCGGATGAACCACCCAGGTCTAGAAAAACTTTACCGTTAATATTACCTATGTGATACATGCATATTTTTATCATTTCCTCATTAACATCTATTGAGCTTACTACGTGTTTTTCTTGCTCTACTGTCTTGGGAGATTGATAAGAAAAATCACTAGCCTCTGCTCTTCTCACGGCGATCACTTGCTCTAGGCATTTTATCCATGTGTCGTCGTTACGGTAAAGGTGAAAAAAATTATTGTATTTAAAAGTTAAATTACAATTTACACAAATACAATCCTTGTGTGTCGCGTCTATGTTTGAAAATTTATTAAAGCAATACGGGCATGCTAAATTTTCCATTATATCCTCTCATATAAATAATACCGCCATACCTGTGGTTCGCCCGGATGCAACCAGAACGTATGCTTCCATCCTTCAAAATATTTACCCATCCTCTCTTGCCACCATTCCTCTCTTTGATTGATCATGTGTTCCGATAATGTGTCTTCAATTTTATATAACCACGGCTGTTCCTTGGGGTCAAATGGTATCCTGGCAAGAAATTTATCTTTAGTAATCCTGGCTATTTCTTTTAATGCGTCGTCCAACCATTCCTCCGGCAGATGTTCCATTATGTCCGTGGCCAATACGTTATTAAATTCTTTATCGGCGTATGGCGTCTTGGTAATATTGCAGCAAATGCAATTTGTTGTTATGGCATTGTCTATTGCGTATTGGCTAATATCACAACCGTGAGCATCGAAGCCCAATTCTTTTAAGGCATAAACTTGGTATCCTATGGTGCATCCCGCGACGAGCGTCTTGCTGCCTTGATTAAAATATTTGCTTAGCGGCCTCATGTGCTCTAGGTATGGTTCCATGTCGTTTATCTTATGTCTTGCGTTCCAACACAGTAGGCCATTCTCATGAGTCTTGGCTTCAAGATTATAAAAGTTTATAAGTTTTTCTTCGTTAATTTTTCTTTGTTCGTTCATCATTCCCATCCTGCGTAGGCAATTATTTTTTCATCAAACGTTTTAAAACTATAATTTTTAAACACTTGAGGCAACACCTCCGACAAGCTTTTTTCTGAAAATGTAAAGATGTGCTGTGCGTTGTCTGTTGATTCGTTAAGTGGAGCAAATCCGGCGACCATTTTGCCAACTCTGAATTGTTCTTTTAACGCCAGATATGTTGATGGCAGATGCTCCAACACATGCTTAGAAAAAACAATATCAAATTGTTTATCTTTGAACATCGTCATATCAAGCGCATCGCCGTGGATGAAGTTCGCGTTGTTAATATCAAATTTACACGTCAAACCTTCGGCTGTCCCGACTAAAGCCTGGGACGCATCTAATCCTTGGAACTGACAGTTGTTGTGCATCCTAGCTAAAGAAAAAACAAGATATCCGAAGTTGCATCCGATATCTAAGAAATTTTTAAATTGGCTTTTGGCCATATAATTATCCCATAACCAAAACCATGCCTTTTCATCATGGTCCGGCTGCGGGCTTCTGTCTTTGAAACAAGAAAAAAGCCAAGTTTCTACCTTGGCCCAATCACCATTATGATTTTTTTCGATCCAACCGAAAACTTCCTGTAAATAACCTATGCCGCAAAGTTCAAGCCATTTTTTATATTTTTCTTTTGTTACTCCATTCGGTAACACAATATCATTATTAGATATTTCTTTTGTCATTTTTACTCCCAAATATTAACAATTTCTTTTATGTGTTCTGGGTTGCTTGTTCCAAAAACAACCACATCAACTTTACCTTTAAGAAATTCTAGGCAATCTTTTACGCTGTGCCCGGCCTTGAAGCATCTATTATCATCAAACGGCTTGATCGCGAACACATAGGCGCCCATGTCCTGAGCGTATTCCGCGGCCTCTATCATCTCTTGTCGGCATCCTTTGAAAATGGGAAGCATTAAGTATTTACACTCCGGGTGCGTGTCTATAAATCTTATGGCCAGGCGTGGATCCTCTGTGGTTATACCAACGGTATTATATTTCCATACGATTTCATCGTATATTTCTATGCCATGATCGTAAAGGCGCTTATCGTCAAGGTCGGATACCCATAGAAGGTCTATCTTGCCATCAATGTTCTTTGTGCTTTGTCCTAGTATTTGTTCGTATGCAGCACGTTGATATGCTGATATTTTTGTCATATAAAATAAGTCATTCTTATTGGGATATGTGCCTAGAATGTTTTCGCAGTTTCCGTAGCGGTGGTGCGCGTCGAAGGCGTTTATTCCGCACTCGATCGCGGTCTGCACCAGCGCACGCCCGGCTTCCGGGGATATATCGACCATCTTGCCGCCGCCTAGACAAAGTTCAGATACTTTACGGTTGCCGATGTTGATGTGGTTCATTTGTTTGTTGGTGTTGGCCACCACTCCTTGTCGCTATCAGTAAAGCAAAAAGACCCCATATAGTCACAATTTTTACAAAACGGTATCTCTCCTTGGCGTAACTCAAGGTGTAAGTCTTGGATGCGGCGCATACCCTTCTGCCATATATCAACGATCGATTCTTTGTTTAAATCGCCGATCACTTCCCTTGCACCTACGTCCTGGCAGCATACTACTGCCTTACCATCCGAACAAATGCTTAAATCAATAAACACGCGCCAGCACGCTGCCTTGACGTTACCGCCGGTATACTGGGCCGGCAGGCGCATAGCCTTTGAGTCGATAAGGCCACCGATGTTATTTACGCCGGATCCCCCGACATCATCTATCCCCATGCTCTTAAATAACGGATAATAATGCTTCAATGATTCTTGATTATATATGCTGGGCACGAACGCGGTTTGTGTGGCAATCGTGCTACCTAGTTCGCGCTTAAGCGCCATGAAGTTACGCACGTTACCTACTACCGTTTCCCATTTAAGGCCGGGCCGGCAGCGCTCGAACGCTTCTTTGGTCCCGCCATCGATGCTGAAAACTATCTTATCTAACTTTGAATTAAGTATCTTTAGTGATTTATCCGATGTCAGCAGTGATGCGTTGGTAAAAAAGCAAAGCACCGGCTTTCCCGGTAATTTATCACGCGAGTAATCTATGCGCCATACCAGCTCGTCTATGTCTAAGAATAAAGGTTCTCCGTTTAGGTGGTAGTGAAAATAATCAAGGCGCCATCCAGCCGCGGCCGCCTCGTCTACGCCTTTGACGAAAATTTCCCGGCTCATTTCTCCACTGCGTTGCATTCCTTCGCGGGGACAGGTTATGCATGCTCCGTTGCATCGCGAGCTAGATTCGAAGTGAAGTTCTCTTGGCGATCTGCGGGATAGTTCAAGATGAGCTGATAGTCTTGGGTCCATAACTCTCCTTAGATTAATACTTTGTCGACTTCAACGTCGACGGTTATTGTGTGCCATCGATCTTTGAATTCCCGCTCGGCTACTTTACGGCGCTTAAACTCTCTTACTTTTACGCCCATGCTTAACTTTTCTACGACCTGGCAAACATGGCCATCCCACATAATCGTATCACCAACTACCAGTAAACTTATTTTAGATTTAATATAATTTGCCATTTATTCCTCATATTTAATACCTTACCAGAATAAAAAGGAGGAGCCGTCTGGGGATGGCGCCACTTCCGATAAGGTATTGTTGTTCATGTTTCCCATGGATATTTAATCCAATCATTTAGCGATACAAGCATTCCATAATGATATTCTACGCCTTCCACCTTCTGTGCGTCTGCCTTAAAGTGCAACGACGCCACGGCCTTAATCTCTTTGTTCGCGTCGATTATCTCCGCTACGTATTGACCGGTGGATATCGCGTCTTCAACCAGTAAAATATTCTTGGATGTCAAAACTATTTCCTGGCTCAAAATAGGAAACTCTCTTGATGTTATAAAAAAAGTAGGAAGGTCAAGGATGTTGCTCAACCAAAGGCCAAGGAAGGATCCCCCGCGCAATACAACGATCATCGCGTCGAACGGATTTTTCGCGTGTGCCTGGCGCACCTTGTCTATTGTGGTGTAGGCGATGTTGACGGTTTGGTCGAAGGTGAGAGTGGTTGTCTTCATAGTTTTATAAGGGGCCGGGCGCCAGACAGAACCTGCCCACGACAAAATGGAGAGAAAGTCTGACCGCCCAGCGTGTTAATCTTATCTTGGATGTGAATACTTTTTGTCGTGTGCATAATTTGATTATATAATAATTTTATGGTTTGTCAACTTCAAATAATTCTAATTGTTTTGCATGCTGCCTCTCTTCAAATATATCACAAGATAAGCTATTCTCATCTATACTCTTTTGTTTTTGATTGCACCAATTATTACCGCATAAATAATTAGTCCAGCGACATATTAAACAATGCATATTATTAAAATCTTTGCTTACTTTGAAATGGTCCCGCTCCCGATGCTTTATCATAAATCTTGGTTAGCACTTCGCTCTGCTTCTTGGTCAAAGAATTAAACCTTGATATTGATTTTAAAAACATACGCTCGTAATCGTTTATTTTATAACCAAGCCTATCTATTTCTCGGATGATGTCTTGAGCTTGTTCTTTGGTGTAAATCATTTTGTAATAATAATTAGCTCTTCTCTCGCGCGCGTTATCCCGGTATATATCCAACGCCTGTATTGGTCATCATCCATCATGTGCATACGCTCATCTATTAAAATAACCTTACGAAATTCCGATCCCTGGCTTTTGTGAACGGTTATGCAAAAAGCCCAATCAAAACTATCTAACATATAATTATCTATCAACTTTTCATTACCGAACTGCGCCGCCATTATCTGCCCGGAGTAATATTGACATGCGGCCCCGAAGTCTATTTGCGCTTCGTGGTATACATCGTTGTGTTTTATGCCCTCTATGGTTCCAATCATGCCGTTGTAGATTCCTGCTTCTCTATTATTTCTTAAACATATTACTGACTCTCCTTTCATCGGGAGCTTTTGGTCAAATCCCCTGCGCGAGCGAATGTAACTGTTTATATTGACGCGCGTACGATTAGTGGCGCACAGCACGATATCTGACTCTTCTTCTTTGAGTATCTGCATGCCGCGCACCTTAGCTACTCCCGGCCCATACTTACCGTACGGTATGTGTCCGGTTTCGCGCGCCATGGTTGCCAGTTTGATGATGGGGTTGTCTTGTGCCTGGCGCACTATCGTTTCAAGTTTAAACTCTGGGAACTCCATTAAATTAAATTTACCTTTAACGGGCGGGAGCTGGAAATGATCACCCACGGCCAGAATCGGCACGCCGTAACTTGATAAATCTTTAAACACTACAGAGTCTACCATTGATGCTTCGTCTACTATTATCAGATCATAGTCAATATTTTGAGCACGTTCCCAAATCATTACATTTTTTCTTTTCTCAATAAGATGATATATGAGTCCGTGGATGGTTCCACAATAATCTTGCGCGCGAAGGTTTATCTTACTGCTTAGGACTTGCGAGGCTTTTCCGGTAAAGGCACAAAAAGCAATACGTATATTTTTGTCTTTTATGGTTTCTAAAATTTTACCTATAGTAGTCGTTTTTCCAGTACCGGCGTAACCACCAAGGGTAAAAAGTGCCATCTTAGAGTTTATAAAATCAATAATCATATCATGGCCGTGTTGCTGGTCCGGGTTTAACGTTATGCTCACCTTCTCCTCCTTCTTGAATCCCAGAAAATATGATCTCCTATCTGGGTTATAAATTTCATCTTCTTTGACCACCATGGTCTTTTAAATTTTACGCTTTCGTAATGATCGGCACCTTTGGTTATGTCCGGTATTCCCTCTTTAAAAACTTTATTTACTATCTCTTTAGCAAGATGTCGCTTTTCCGGTCCTTCTCTCCGCGCGAAGGATTCCAGGTCTTTCTTCTTCAGCGCGACTAGGCCTGGATCCATGCCGCGCTCTAATCGGTTGCGTACAACGCACGCTACTGCCGTCATGCCTATCCTGCCTTGGCTTGACGCTTCCATAAGTAACGCCATATGTAATTTAGGCGGTGGTTCTATGTTCCCGGACTCGGCGCATATAGGTGATAGTAATATAATATATATATTTATTATTATATATAATATATTATACTTATTCATTTTTCCACCCGATGAAGTTTGAGCTTTACCGATTCACCTTCGGTTAGCGTTCCGTTTAATGATTTAATGGCGTTATCGAGAAAGTTCGCGCGAAGACATACGTGACAATGGGCATCAAGGTTATAAATTGATAATTTCGCTCGGCATCGCCGGCAAGTTCTTCCATCGCGTGCTTTAGCAATCATGTTTTCTCCCTTACTTATTGCGCTTGTTTTGCGCCCTGTAGCCTTGTCATACTGGCAGGGCCTGCTCACGGTCGCCTTGACCAGCTACAGGCCCCTAGAATTCGATAATTCGTCCGTTCATGTCGGTCAAAAGAGCCTTGGCTTCGCCTATGTACCCCATAACTATAATATATTCTTCTCCGCGGCGTTTTTGTTGATTAGTAAAATTCATCCACAATGCGTTCATTACCCGCTTAAGCGCCTTGGCTTTTTGCTCATCTTCGTTTTCGGCCACGGCGTCGGCCGCCTTGCACCAGCGCCGGAACGGAATATCTTCTTGTTCCTGGGAGGCTTGTTTTAAAATATCTTCAAACATTGACTTTTCCTTTGCAGTATTGATTTTTTTTCTTTGTTTCAGTTTGTTTCAAAATAAAAATGTAATACTGCATTGATTTTTTATAACATAACATTGTCATAGTGTGTGACACACTCCTATCAATTTTTCAATTTTCGCCCTCTGGTTACCACCAGTTACCGCCTTGGTTACCACCCTCTTATTATTCAAAAATCATTTTGTAGCATTAAACTTTTTTCGCTTCTACCCCATTTTCTGGTTACCACCCCCGGTAACCAGAAAAACATAATACCTTATTGGCTTTTTCTCTGTTCTGTCACAAAAGTTACCACCTACCCGTTTTTTTTTCTATATACATCATTCAATGTATTTTAGTGTCTGGGAGAAATGTTTATTTTTTGGCCAATTTCTTCCAGTAGGTGGTAACCATGGTAACTTTTTCAAATAACACAATGCTGTATTGCATTTTTCTGGTTACCACCCCCGGTAACCAGATGGTAACCAGGTGGTAACTTTTACTCATCGACTAGCTCCTGAAGCTCTGGGCTTGCCTCGTTGAGTTTAAAAACTGAACATCTTACCGATTTATTATCTATTTTACTCATGTGCCTGTTCTTAATAAACCCCGCTTCTTCCTTAAAATATCCCTGAAGCGATTCTGCTTTTAGGATATTTACCCCGCGCTGCCGGCAATCCTTGGCCCATAGATTATAAAGGCCTTGGAAGTAAATGTGCAATTCTCCATCACTCTTTATTTCCCAATAGCGGCCATCTATTTGTCCATTAAACTTCATAGCGCTGATATCCTGGATGAACTGGCTTATCATGCTTGCCTGCTTATTGTCTACTTGTACGCGCTTGATGTCGGCTACAATCAGTTGAGCGAATTCTTTGCTTTCGCCAAAGCTACAGGCGTATCCGGCGCAAAGAATCGCGTAGTTGATTGCGGTGCGCTCGTCTATTTTACTGGCCATAAATGCGATTTTACCCTTAGCCATCATGCTATCGAACTTCTCATCCAAGGCCTTTTTGTTCTTTAGGATATCGTAAAAGAACCGGGAAAACTTCGATTTCTCCCGGCAGAACCATTCATAATGGTCTTCGCGCTTCTTGGCCTTGATGATTTCTATGATTATCGATCGGTTGATTAGCGCGGCGTCGTTGGGCAACTCTTCCCCGGCTATGACCACGGTACCGCGCACCTTGGCCATACGCAGGCCGAAATTGGCCTTTACGCCCTTGCCGCTGCTTTGGCGGTTGTAAACGTTGCGCAGGAAGTGCGTCTTGTATATGATATCCGATGTATTGCGGTACTCGTCCAGGAACACTGGGATGCTTGAGTAGTACCCTAGCGATCGCTGGATGGCTACGGCGGTGGTTTGGCTTAGGGTTATGCCGTTGTGTTCGATGCCGAAAAATGAGCATATCCAGTCGGCTATGGTTGATTTTCCGGATCCTGTCTTGCCGGTTACAAACAAAAATGGAAAGCACCCATACTTTTTAAATGCGTTTTCCATGAAAACTACCGCGGTGATCCATGCTATGGCCTTGGTCGCTTCGACGTCTCCTATGGTATCTGATAGGTTTTTCTTTATCTCTTCGATGTTTACCTGGTCGTTAATCGATAGGTATGGCATACCCTCGCTGATCGCCTGCTTACCGGATGTAATGCCTAGAGATACTGGTTTGTAGCCGCGCTTCTCTGTCCAGAAGATTCCATTCTCGTCCGGACGCATCTCTTCGCCCTTATCGGTTATTACTACGTTGCTAAACATCCACATCTTCTCTTTTTCCAGGTATCCTATGTGGTCAGGTTCTATGATGTGCCGGCCGTCGTCGTTGAGAAAATTCTCTTGCCACAGGATTTGTAGGTCTTCTTTTTTGCCCTTCCATATGTAGTTTCCTTTGGCTAGGCAAAACGTAGCGAAAGCATCGGCCCCCATTTCGTCAGCCTTTAGCGCGAAGCAATGACCACCATCCCCTGTTTCGTCAAGGAATTGTATTTCGCGTACTATCCCTTCCAGCGTTTCGTGTGTAGCCAGTATCTTCAGCGTGAAGTTGCTTATCTCTTCGTCTATTTCGGTGCGGCCGCGCCAGCGGGTTGCGACGTACTTG
>Ga0172381_10007490_pt1 | contig 10798 bp, 3 predicted proteins | sample Leawel6488metaG_FD_119754 | JGI IMG/M metagenome (GOLD analysis project Ga0172381, IMG submission 119754) | Leachate microbial communities from a municipal landfill in Southern Ontario, Canada - Leachate well 64-88 metaG | ecosystem: Engineered > Solid waste > Landfill > Unclassified | place... | reverse complement strand
CTTGTCGCAGATATATCTGGCGCAGGCCCGTGAAGAATTAAACAAACAGGATTCGAAACCCGAAGATGCGTTCAAAGCGGCATCTCCCTATATCCAAACTGCGATCAATGCCGCGATGCTGAGCACCAACACCGCCAATCCGAACAATTCCACCAATTGGGCGACCCGGGGATATGTCTACCGGCAGTTGGTTGGCGTCAGCGAGGGGTTTGATACTTGGGCGGTCAATATGTATCAGAAGGCGCTGGAGCTTGAGCCCAAGAATCCATCGCTTTGGACCGAACTCGGTCAAGTGTATATTTTGAAAAAAGATTTTGCCAAATCCAAGGAGAGTTTCAACAAAGCCATTGATTTACGGCCGCAATTGATCGATCCTCATTATTACTTGGCTTTGATCAGCGACCAGGAGGGAGACAAGACTGCCGCGATCAAAGAACTTGAGACCGTTAGCCAGCTTCTGCCCGAAAGCGACCAAGTTTCACGGGATAACGTGGCCAAAGCCATTGAAAATTTGAAACAAGGGAAATCCTTGAGCGGCAATGAAGCCGCTGGCCAGGTCCAGCAAACCGTTGACGTGCAAAACCGGACGGTTGCGCCAGAAGGTGGAGCAACTCCCGGAGAAAGCGAGTCGCTTGAAAAAACCGATACCGGCGCGCCTGCGGATGCCGAATCGCCGAGCCAGCCGGAAGCGGCGGGAAATGGATTAAACGATAGCGTCAAGCCGGGCTCCAAAATTACCGAATAGGAAAAAGAGCGCTTTCATGCATACCCCGCATACCTCGGGGCGATGCCCCGGGGTATGCTATCTAAAAATTGACAGATATTGATTCATCTGCTACAATTTTATTTTGTGGGAAGACTGTCTCGTCAGCTAATATAAATTTCAGCCTTGATCGCAATTAATTCATAAATTATATAGAGAAACATACCCTGGAGAATAAAAGGGTATTTTTGCTTTTTTGTTGTGTTTGTGCCCGGTTTGGTGCTTTTAGAGCGAGGTTTTTGCAAGATAATGTCAAAATCCAAGTGACAAATGTCAAACAAAGCCCAAAATCCGAATGTCAAAATTTTTTTGAACTTTAGATTTTGTTTGATATTTGAACTTTGAGATTTGGATTTGATAAAAATATGGCGGCGCTTAAAACAAAAGATTTTGGCAAGGCTAAAGTATCGCTGCCTTTGCCGTATTTGCTCGTACTCCAAAAGGAGAGTTGGGATATGTTCTGGGGAAATGATTTGCGGGAACTTTTTACGGAAATTTCCCCGATCAGGGATTACACCGGCAAGGAGTTGGAACTTTGGATTGAGGATTTCAAGCTGGACGAGCCTAAACATAAGAACGATCTTGAAGCGCGGATGAATAACGATTCATATGAGGCGCCCATTCGTATTAAGGTAAAGCTCGTTAACCTGAAAACCAAGGAAACCAAGATCCAGGAGATTTTTTTGTGTGATTTTCCGCTGATGACCGAAAGGGGCACTTTCATTGTTAACGGCGTGGAGAGGGTTTGCATTTCTCAGCTGATCCGTTCGGCGGGCGTGTTTTTTTCGGCGCAAAATATCGCCGGAAAAAACTTTTTCGGGACTAAAATAATTCCCAATCGCGGTTCGTGGCTGGAATTCGAGACGGCCCATACCGGTTTTATCGGCGTGAAAATCGACCGCAAGCGCCGCGTTCCGGCAACCACTTTGTTGCGGGCGTTCGGCATCGATAATGACAACGCGATCAAAGAGCTTTTCGGCGACGTCAATAAAGGAGAGGTGGATTTTATCGAGGAAACCATCAAGAAAGACCCGACCCACAACCAAGCTGAAGCGCTGGTGGAAATATATCAGCGTTTGCGTCCCGGAGATCTGGCCACGGCAGATACCGCCAAGGAGCTTATTTGGAACATGTTTTTCAACTTTGAACGCTATGACCTTTCCAAAGTCGGGCGCTGGAAGATGTGGAAGCGCCTGCCGCAGCTCAAGGCAAAAGACAAAAAAACCGATAAAGTCGATGTTAAAGACCGGGTTTTGACGGTTGACGACATCGTCGCGGTTATAAAAGAAATCATCCGTTTGAACAATGATCCGACTGCCAAGCCTGATGAAATCGATCACTTGGGCAATCGCCGCGTGCGCACATTAAATGAGCTTTTGGTGAACCGCTTGAGGCTGGGATTTATGCGCACGGAGCGTATTATCAAAGACCGGATGTCAACTCTGGATGTTTTGGGTTTGGCCCCCATGCAATTGATTAACCCGCGGCCGGTGATGGCGGTGATCAAAGAATTTTTTTCCAGCTCGCAATTGTCGCAGTTCATGGATAATGAAAATCCTCTTTCCGAATTGGAGCACAAGCGCCGCCTGGCGGCGACCGGTCCGGGCGGTTTGACTCGCGAACGCGCGGGTTTTGAAGTGCGCGATGTCCAGCCCTCGCATTACGGCCGGATCTGTCCGATACAAACGCCGGAAGGCCCGAACGTGGGCTTGGTGGGTTATCTGGCGGGATATACCAAGATCAATAATTTCGGATTTTTGGAAACTCCTTATCTTAAGGTTGAAGACGGCCGCGTGACTGATAATTTGATTTATATGACCGCGGATGAAGAAGAGAAATTCAATATTGCCACGGCAATCGCGCCTTTGGACGAAAAAAATAATATCATTCCCAAAAAATTGGAAGCCCGCATCAAGGGCGAGCCGGGAATCTGCCCAAAGGAAGATATTAATTACATTGACGTTTCGCCCCAGCAGATTCTTTCGGTGGGCACGTCGCTGATTCCGTTTTTGCAGAATGATGATGCCAACCGCGCGCTGATGGGTTCAAATATGCAGCGCCAATCGACGCCGCTGGTGATTCCGGATGTGCCGCTGGTGATGACCGGGAGCGAAGAAAAGATCGCCCACGATTCCGGGCATATTTTGTTGGCCGAAGGCGCGGGAATCGTGGCGGAAGTTGATGGCAGCCATATCACCGTCAAATACGACGATAAGGATTTGGGCGAAAAAACATATTATTTGCGGACATTTTTAAGGACTAACCAATATACGTGTTTTCATCAAAGCGCGATCGCCAAGAAAGGTAAGAAAGTCAAAAAAGGCGAAGCGCTGTGCAATGGTGGTTCGATCGTTGACGGCCATCTGGCTTTGGGTCATAACGTTTTGGTGGCATTTACATCGTGGCGTGGCGGCAATTTTGAAGACGCGATTTTGCTTTCGGAGCGGCTTGTCGCCAATGATAAGTTCACCACGATCCACATGGAGAATTTTGCCTGTGACGTGCGCGAAACCAAGCTTGGCCCGGAGATGACAACATATGACATCCCCAATGTTTCCGAAGAAAAATTAAAAGATTTGGATGAGGAGGGCATTGTCCGCATTGGTGCCGATGTCAAGCCCAACGATATCCTGGTGGGCAAAATTTCGCCCAAGGGAGAGCAGGAGCTGACCGCCGAGGAACGCCTTTTGCGCTCGATTTTCGGCGAGAAAGCCAAGGACGTGAAAGACACTTCATTGATGATGGAACACGGCAAGCGCGGCCGGGTTGTGGGCGTCAAAATTTTTTCGCGCGAACAGGGTCACAAACTCGAGCCGGGAGTGATCAAACGCATTGAAATTGAAATTGCCGAATTGCGCAAGGTTCGCGCCGGTGACAAATTGGCGGGGCGGCACGGCAATAAAGGTGTTATTTCGCGGGTTTTGCCGATTGAAGAAATGCCTTATTTGGAAGACGGCACGCCGGTGGATATCGTTTTGAATCCGATGAGCGTGGCTTCGCGTATGAATTTGGGGCAGATATTGGAAACGCATTTGGGCTACGCGGCGAACGCGCTCGGATATCATGCCGTTACGCCATCGCTTTCCGGGGCCAATGAATCCGACATCAAAGTGGAGCTGAAGAAAGCCGGGCTTTCCGAAGATGGCAAAGAAAAACTTTTTGATGGCCGCACCGGATTGCAATTCCCGGGCAAGATCACCGTAGGCTATATTTACATGATGAAGCTGATCCACATGGTGGAGGACAAGATACATACCCGCAGCATCGGGCCGTATTCCCTGATCACCCAGCAACCTTTGGGAGGCAAGGCGCAGTTCGGCGGCCAGCGGTTCGGCGAAATGGAAGTGTGGGCGCTCGAAGGCTATGGCGCGGCGTTCACTTTGCAGGAAATGCTGACCATCAAGTCCGATGATATCGCCGGGCGCGCGGCAACCTATGAAACCATTTTGCGCGGCGAGCAAATCCGCAACCCCAATATTCCGGCGTCGTTCAATCTTTTGGTGAGCGAGCTGAAGTCGCTGGGATTGTCAGTCGAAGTAAAAGAAAGATCAGCCCAATAAACCAATTTTCAATTATCAATTATCAATTATCAATTTTCAATAAATTTTCAATGAACCAATTTCCAAGCAAACGAGGCTTGCCCGTTTGAAAAATTGAAAATTGGAACATTCATTGAAAATTGGAGGTTTGAAAATTGAAAATTATTCAACATGAGAGTAGAAGACTTACAATCCATCAGGATAAAACTGGCTTCGCCCGACGAGGTGATCTCATGGTCGCACGGCGAAATCACCAAGCCCGAGACCATCAATTACCGCACCCAGCGGCCGGAAAAAGACGGCTTGTTTTGCGAAAAGATATTCGGCCCGGAGCGCGATTACGAATGTTATTGCGGCAAATACAAGCGCGTGCGCTATAAGGGGATTGTTTGCGACCGCTGCGGCGTTGAGGTTACCAAAAGCAGCGTGCGCCGCGACCGGATGGGCCACATCAAGCTGGCTTGCCCGGTTTCGCATATCTGGTTTTTACGCGGGGTGCCGTCGCGCATCGGCCAGGTTTTGGATTTGCCCATGCAAGCGCTGGAAAAAGTGATCTATTTCGCTTCTTACGTGGTGATTACCGTCGATGAAGAGGAGAAGAAAAGCATTGCCGCTCAAATCGAGGCGGAATTTTCCGAAAAAACCAAAACCCAGAAAAAGATTTTTGAAAAAGACGACAAAGCCACACAGAAAGAACTTCAGGAATCGCTGGAAGAATTGCGCGACGCGCGCGATCGCGCCAAGGCGGAGCTGGCCAGCATCCAGTTCATGCGCGTGATTTCGGAAGCTGAATACCGCAATCTGTCATTGAAATTCGGCCAGTGTTTTTCGGCCGGAACCGGCGCGGAAACGATCCGCAAACTTTGCGAAGGCGTCAATATGGACAAGGTGATTGATGATCTGAAGAAATTATTAGCCGATGCTTCACCGGAAGAAAAAAGAAAAATATATATCCGTTTGAAACTTTTGCAGGGGATGCAGCAGGCCGGCATCCGCCCGGAGTGGATGCTGATCACCGTGTTGCCGGTCCTTCCCGCGGATTTGCGGCCGATTGTCCAGCTTGACGGCGGACGCTATGCCAGCTCGGATTTGAATGATCTGTATCGCCGCGTGATCAACCGCAACAACCGTTTGAAATATTTGCAGGAGATCGGCGCGCCCGAAGTGATCGTGCGCAATGAAAAAAGAATGTTGCAGGAGGCGGTCGATTCCTTGATTGACAATGGAATGAGGAAGGGAACCACCACGCAAGCGACGACTGGCGGCCGCCGGTTGCTGAAGTCGCTGGCGGATATGCTGAAGGGCAAGCAGGGGCGTTTCCGCCAAAATTTACTGGGCAAGCGCGTTGATTATTCGGGCCGTTCGGTGATCGTGGTTGGCCCGCATTTGCGTTTGAATCAGGTTGGAATTCCCAAAAAGATGGCATTGGAATTGTTCAAGCCGTTTGTGATCCGCCGGATATTGGAAAAGGAAATGGCGTTTAACGTGCGTGGCGCGTCGCGTTTGATCGAAGCGGAAACCGATGAGATATGGGCCATTTTGGAAGAGGTGGTGAAAGACAAATTGGTGCTGATCAACCGCGCGCCGACTTTGCATCGTTTGAGTATTCAGGCGTTCAATCCGGTATTGATCGAAGGGGAGGCGTTGCAAATCCACCCCATGGTTTGCAAAGCGTTCAACGCGGATTTTGACGGCGATCAGATGGCAGTTCATTTGCCGCTTTCGGATATGGCGCAAAAGGAGGCGCGCGAACGTATGCTTTCAAGCTTGAATTTATTGAAACCGGCTAAAGGAACGCCAGTGGTTACGGTTTACCAGGATATGGTGTTGGGATGTTACTGGTTGACTACGCATGTGGTTGGCGCCAAGGGCGAAGGCAAGGTTTTCGCGACGCCCGATGAAGCAATCATGGTCTATGAATTCGGCGAGGTCGATTTGCGCGCCATGGTCAAGGTGCGCGACATCAAGCCGTCAACGCCGGGATTCACCGAAACGACCGTGGGCCGCATTATCTTCAACAAAACGCTTCCGGATGATTTTGCTTTTGTCAACAAAATGGTGAAGGTCAAGGATTTGGAGAATATCGCCGAAGTTATCATCCGCAAATATGATACCAAGTCCACGGAAGACACTCTGGACCGGATCAAAGAACTTGGTTTTGAATATTCAACGGTGTCGGGAATTTCCTGGGGCATGGATGATCTTCATGTTCCGGTCGAAAAAGCCGGGATCGTGAAAGACGCGGAAAAGGAAGTGGAAAAGACTGAGGATTATTACGCCAAAGGTTTGCTTTCGAAAGACGAAAAGAAAAGCAAGATCATTGAGATTTGGTCCAAAGCCAAATCAACCATTGAAGCATTGGTGCCCAAAACACTGTCCAGCACCAGTTCGGTTTACCAGATGATCGACGCGGGTGCGCGCGGTTCCTGGTCCCAACCGGTGCAGATGGCAGGTATGAAGGGCTTGGTGGTGGACCCGTCCGGCGATATCATCGAATTGCCGGTCAAGAATTCCTACAAGGAAGGCTTGGACGTGCTGGAATACTTTAATTCCACCCATGGCGCGCGCAAAGGCACGGTGGATACGGCATTGCGCACATCGACGGCGGGCTATCTGACGCGGCGCTTGGTTGATGTGGCGCATGAAGCGATAATTTCCGAGCATGATTGTGGCGATACCGAAGGGTTTAATGTATTTTCCAAAGATGCCGAGGAGCTTGGCCAGAATTTCCTTTATAAGGTTGTCGGCCATGTTTCGATGGAAACCGTGAAATCGTCAAAGACCAAACCCGCCTCCGCCAAAGGCTCTGGCGAGGCAAGGGAAATCATAATCAAGGAAGGTGAGATAATCGATTGGGAAAAAGGCCGGCAGCTGATCGAGGAAAATATCGAAAAAATCAAGATCAGGTCTCCGCTGTATTGCAAATCGATCCGCGGTCTTTGTCAGCAATGCTATGGCTGGGATTTGGGCAATAACCAGCCGGTGCGGATGGGCGAGGCGGTGGGCATTATTGCGGCTCAGTCCATCGGTGAACCGGGAACGCAGCTTACGATGAGGACGTTCCATACCGGCGGTGTGGCTTCGGGAGCGGATATCACTTCGGGTTTGCCGCGCGTGGAAGAAATATTTGAAGCGCGGGTGCCTGGCGGCAAGGCGGAAATCAGCCCGGCGGATGGAACGGTTATTGAAGTAATTTCCGAAAAAGGACAAAATAAGATCATCAAGATAAAGATTAAATCAAAGGATGCCGTCAAGGACGGGAAAGAAGCTAAGGCGTCAAAAATTGCCAAAGACGACAGCGTTGAAAAAGTCACCAAAGAGGGGCAGTTGCCCAAAGGCTATCAGATCATTGATTTTTCCGCTCCGTCCAATGTCAATGTGCTGGTTAGGGCGGGTGATGAGATCAAAAAAGGCCAGCCGCTTTGGGAAGGCAGCTTGGATCTCAAGGAATTGTACAAACTTGTGGGCCGGGATGCGGCGCAAAGGTATATTCTCAAAGAAGTCCAAAGAATTTATAGCTCTCAAGGCGCCACGATCCATGACAAGCACGTGGCAGTGATTATCCGGCAAATGTTTTCGCGGGTGAAAATCACGGATCCGGGCGACAGCTTGTTCACGCCCAAGGAGGTGATCGAGATAAAGCAGGTGTTGGAAGCCAACAGAACGCTCGCTTTGGAAAAGAAAAAGCTGGTGCAGTATTCGCCGGTCTTGCTGGGCGTTTCCAAGATTGCACTTACCACCGGATCCTGGCTTTCATCGGCATCGTTCCAAGAAACTTCGCGCGTGTTGATTAAGGCGGGTTTGGAACGGTTGGAAGACAAGCTTGACGGTTTGAAGGAAAACGTGATTATCGGCAAGCTGATACCGGCGGGAACAGGTTTCCACTATCAGGAAAACAAAGACGCGGCGGCTGCGGTTGCCCGGGAAGCGAGCAAGGAATAATTAAGTCGGACAGTCTGAATTCATTTTCATAATCTGCGTATGAAAAGAAGCACAAATCGCAATCATAATCATAAAAAGCGCAAGCTTTCGTTTAGCCTGCCCAAAATGATCGAACTTCCCGGCCAGACTGCCCGGTGGATTGTCGGCATCGCATTGATAATTTTATCAATGGTGCTGGTGCTTGGTTTTTTCGGTCTGGCGGGAATGGTGGGCAATTGGTTTTCAGATATCTTAACGACCGCAATCGGCGGGGCGGTTTATGCCCTGCCGTTTGTTTTGTTTTTGGCCGGCACGGTATGTTTTGTTCCCAAGCGGGAAAATTTCGCCGGACCATTGGCATTGGCGGTAATTTTGTTCCTGGCCGCTTTGGCCGCTTTTATAGCTAATTTTGACCGTATCGCGCGCAACGGCGGCGAATTTGGATATGGCCTGATGCTGCCGATGTTTAATTTGTTTGGTTTTTGGGTGGCGATGATTTTCTTTTTGGGCGTGATGGCGGCTTCCATATCGATCATCTGGTGGCTTTTGGGTCAGCCGTTTCCGGATTTGTCACAATTTGAGTTTAATTTTAGCAATCCCAAAGATAAGAAAAAAATTGTTCCGGCGGGGGTTAAGCCGTCGCTGATGAAAGGGATTCTTAGACCGCAAAAATTTGAAGCCGGACCGGCGATCAGTATGCCCAAATTCACCAAGGTGGACAATAAAAAATCGGTTGCGGCGAAAAATGAAAAAAGCGAAAACAGCGGGGTTCAGAAAAGTTCGGGCACGCGCAATACTCTGATCAGCAAGTTGCAATACAAAATTCCACCGATTGATCTTCTGGACAAACGCGATTCCGCGCCGTTGGCCGGCGATGTGAACCAGAATGCGGCGATCATCAAAAAGACTTTGGAAAATTTCGGCATTCCGGTGGAAATGTCGCCCGATATTATCGTCGGGCCGGCAGTTACCCAATACGCGTTAAAACCCGCCGAAGGCATAAAACTTTCCAAAATCACCGCGCTTTCCAACGATTTGTCATTGTCTCTGGCGAGTTCTTCCATCCGCATCGAGGCGCCGATTCCGGGAAAGGCTTTGGTGGGCGTTGAAGTGCCCAACAAAGGCCGCGCGGGCGTGGGGTTGAGGGATTTGATTTCGACAACCCAATTTTCCCAGTCCAGCGCCAATTTATTGATCGTTTTGGGAAAAGATATTTTAGGCAGCCCGATTTATGCCGATATTGCCCGGATGCCGCATTTGCTGGTAGCGGGCGCGACCGGCACGGGTAAAACAATTTTCTTGAACAGTGTTTTGACCGCGCTTTTATACCGCAATCCGCCGGAAATGCTGCGCTTGATCTTGGTTGATCCTAAGCGCGTGGAAATGCGCGGCTATAACAAATTGCCCCATTTGTTGACGCCGGTGATTTGCGACGTGCAAAAAACCATTGCCGCGCTGAAATGGGCGATTGGAGAAATGGACCGCCGGTTTGATGTTTTGGGAGAAAAAGAATCGCGCAACATTACCAGTTATAATGAAAAATGCGCCAAAGACGGCGATGAGCCTTTGCCCTATATCGTGTTTGTGATCGATGAGCTGGCGGATTTGATGGCAACCAAGGGCAAGGAGATCGAAGCGGGAATCGTGCGTCTGGCGCAAATGGCGCGCGCGGTCGGGATTCATTTGATCGTGGCCACCCAGCGTCCGAGCGTGGAAGTGATCACCGGGCTGATCAAAGCCAACATTACTTGCCGCGTGGCGTTCCAGGTGGCATCGCAGATCGATTCGCGCACGATTTTGGACATGGGCGGCGCGGAAAAATTGCTGGGCGCGGGCGATCTTTTGTATATGTCGTCGGAATATCCCAAGCCCAAGCGTATCCAGGGTCCCTATGTTTCCGAAAAAGAAAGCAAGGATATTTTGGACTGGGTCAAAAAGAACAATTCCCAGCCGGAATTCATGATCGAAGAAGGCGTTCTGGAGAGCCTGATGCTGGGCGATGTTGGCAAGGAATACAATGGCAATGGCAGTATGTTCAACGTAACCGATTCCACTGGCGAAGGTTTTGGCGATGACCCGATGTATGAGCAGGCCAAGACCGTGGTGGTTCAGGCGCGCAAGGCGTCAGCATCATTTTTGCAGCGGCGGTTGCGCGTGGGTTATGCGCGCGCGGCGCGGCTGATCGATTTGCTGGAAGAGCGCGGTATTGTGGGCCAAGGCGACGGCGCCAAACCCCGTGACGTTTTGGTTTCGGCCTTGGATACAGGTACGCACGATCTGCCCGGAGGAATGTCGGGCGATGTCAATGATGTCGATGGCGAAGGCGACGGCAGCTGGCAGAAAGTTTAATTTTGTATTTGCATTGTCTTTGTATTGTATTTGAGGTTGTTCCCCCGCGAAGTTTGGCGAAGCGGGTGTGCGACCTCGCCAAACTGTATTTTGTGATTTAGAAGTTTGCGGTAGGTTTAGAGCATAAGCTACAAAATGCGATTAGTGTTGCATTTTGAATATATATTTTGTATAGTATGGTAATGAATTATGAACGCGCAATTTTTGATGATATTTGCAAAAATAT
>Ga0172381_10007488_pt1 | contig 10798 bp, 15 predicted proteins | sample Leawel6488metaG_FD_119754 | JGI IMG/M metagenome (GOLD analysis project Ga0172381, IMG submission 119754) | Leachate microbial communities from a municipal landfill in Southern Ontario, Canada - Leachate well 64-88 metaG | ecosystem: Engineered > Solid waste > Landfill > Unclassified | place... | reverse complement strand
TCCACCACCTCCCCCTAATCCATCTGTCCCATTTGTGTTTGCATCTCCACCACCACCAGTTCCCCCTAAACCTCCACCACCTATTCCTGCTCCACCACCACCATAAGTTACAGAAGCACCTGATATTTCATTTGCTTTTCCATTTCCACCTGCTCCAGTTGTTACTCCACTTACTCCGTTTGCAGGAGCTGCTCCACCTCCACCTCCACCATAAGGTGTTCCTCCACTACCTCCTGCTCCACCATTACCTCCTTGACTACCAGTTCCACCTGCTCCACCATTACCTCCACCTCCTCCACCGCCACAACCACCATTAGCACCAGCACTTTCTCCTACATTTGCTGAACCTCCACCTCCTCCACCCAATGCAGTTATCGTGGCAAAAGTAGAATTTCCTCCATTTGTTCCTCTTGTATTTGCATCAACTCCTGCTGTTCCTCCTGCTCCTACTACAATAGCGTATGTTTGTGATGTAACTGTAAATTCAGCATCATATTGATACCCACCGCCTCCACCGCCTCCTCCATTGGTCGTATGTCCACCACCACCACCGCCTCCAATTGCTAATACTTTAACTGTTGCCATTATTTTGCAAATCTAATTAAAAATGCTCCGTCTATTGTTAAATCAAAAGTTGTTACTACACTTTGACTTCCCAAATCAGCGTAAGCTATCAATGGTGAAGTCCCTGCTGTGCCTGTGGATTTATAAATCACAGCGTATTGGAACGCTTTTATCGCTGTAAAAGTCCACTGCGTATCTGTTGCGTCTAAGTCATACTTTCCTGCACTTACTGCTGGAGTAATTGTTAATGTTTCTCCACCTGCTGTGTATCCGTTACCTGCCGCCAATTCTGTCACATCATCAAAGAAATCTGATGTTGTAGCTGAACCGAAAGCTGTGCAGAGAGCTACTTTGATTGTATCATCATCAAAATCTATGGGAGCAGTCCCGTCATTTTGATTCTTTAAAAACTTGTCGTAAAATACTAAACTTGGCAAATTCGTGATTACTTAATTATTTATTTTTAAGTAATTAATTATTTTTATATTGGATTTATACTTTGTGGCGTGATTCTTAATTGCTCATCTTTTGCTCGTCTTGAAAAATACTTCTTAATATCTGCCTCCATTTCTAACACATCTCTTTTCAAGTCATTCTTGTTAAACAATCCCTTTCTCATTGCTCTTACATAACTCGGTCTTAAAGCCAAGTATTCGTGATAAGCGTGTCCGAACCCCAAAACCTTTGTAGTATCTGTGCTTATAAAGTAGCTATGCTCCCTGTTTACCCAGAGCTTTAAACCCTGTTCGCCCTCCTCTGTTGTCCTCCAGCTATAAGATGGCACAGGGTCTAAAAATATACCATTCCAGCTTTTGTCATATCTTACAGGCGTTCCTGTGGCGTCTGCTCCATTAAGCATTTGAGCTACAAGATTATCAACCCCGTCTTCCTTTTGCTGGTCTATCCTTCCCATTTCCACCCAGCTCCCGCCAGCGTCTTTCACCATTACCTTGTAAATATCTAAAATATAGTTATCTTGTTCGTCTTGAGAAAAGTGGTAATCCCTTTGGCTGGCGATTAAGTCGCAAGTCAAAACTGGGTCTTTTGTATGGTTTGCGTCATCAACCTGAAACTTGCCCTCTGCCTGAATTGCTATCATCTGCAATTTTAAAGCAGCCAAATTTATATCTCTTGCTTTAACTGCCAGAGGATAAGATCCATCGTTTGTGCCGACTGTGTCGTCAATTATGTCGCATATTTCTTGAAATTGTAGTGCCATTTTATTTTAATTTATATTTATAATCCACCCTATGACTCGCCCAATACTTATCATCATCATTCATCCTCACCTTATCCATATCAAGCTCTAATAATATGTCTCGGGCTAACTTATTTATTTTTGGTATTAGCAACGCTATTGAAAGCATTGACCTTAAAGCTGTTATTTTCTGCTGATAACCTATGTCGCCTCGTTGGTAAAATATGTCGCACACTCTCATTATCTCTCGCCTCGCTGAAAAATACCCTGTTAGGTTCGCTTTATTAAACTCTGGTAAAATGTCTTGCAGTGGTAGCTTATAAGCGTTGTCGTATTCTATTACCATTACTACTGCGTCTGCCAGTTCCTGTGGGAAGTGTTTAAGTAATACTCGCCTCAATTCTCTTACCGGTCTTTGCCAATACTCGTCTTTTAAAAGGTAATATCCACAACTCCACATTCTGTTAAACCACATCTGCCAAATATCCTTGTTAAAGTAAAGTGCCAGTGCGATTATTATTCTCTTTATCCAACCCTTTCTTTTAAAGTCTTCTGCTATTAAGTAAAAAAGGTGCTTGTAAATTGTAACCAACATCATTGTTTCTCCGTCTGGAAATCCCCTAACCTTGCGATTCTCCCCGTCTATAATCATATACAGCCCTTCTTGGTCTATACCTATGTCTAATACATCTTTGTTGCCCTTGTCGCCTTTCAGTGCTTCTAAACTATGTAGGTGGGGTTTCTTTGTTTTTAAAATTACTTCTCCTCTCTTTTCCTTTCTTGTCTTGATTATCAGGTTATTTATTTGTATTTGTAGCTGGTTTGACATTAACAATTTGCTCTTTAATTTTAGGCATCTCTACTACTTGGAATACGGGGTTTAGTGCGAATCCGTGCTTATCAACTAACTCTTGATATTCTTTTAAAAAGGCTTCTATTTTTTCTGTTTTTAAATCTTCTGCCATATTAAATAATTAAATTTCTAAAAAGTTCTTCTCTGTCCATTTTTGATTCAGTCCTTGCTCCCCGCCCAACCTCTAAGAAAGGCGGAGGGCAAGAACTTAGAGGTTAATTATAGTTCTTGCTACTTGACAGATTGTCAAATATATTACGAAACTGCGATATCAAAAACAACACCTGCAATGTTATTCCACGCTTCAAAAGCGTAATCTAACCTTGAAACAATGCTGATAGCTGACATTTGTCCACTTTCTGCTGCTAAATATGGATCATCAATCTCTGTGACTTTTCCATAAGTTGACTTACAAATACCGCAAGATACAACTCCTTTTACACCTGCAAACAAATGGTTTGCTTCGGTTTGATTAGAGTAGTAGTGGTCTGCTCCAAAGGCACGGACACCTCTGTCTGCTCCGTTAATTAAGATTCTGTCTGCTGTGGTAAATCCTTGAGCTGCAAGGTATTTTTCCAAAAGCTCAAAATCTGCTGGTCTCCAAATAAAGAAGATTCCGTTTCTATTAGCTAATTTGCCTCCTTTAGCTTCTCTAATCTCTCTCTTAACTCCTGTAATAATGTCTTCAATATTGGATTCTGAAACTGTAATATTTCCAGCTGTTCCTCCGATTGAAGCGTTATCAAAGTCTGTATATTGAGCGTGGTTATCTAACATAGCAGCTTCTAATCCTTCGTATAATGATGTTGCTTGATCTTCTGCAATTCTCATCCAGTCTGAAAAAGATTTTTGTGCTAAGTCAGCTCTGTCAATATATTGTGGAACTATCAATGCTGAACTGATAGTTATTGTGTCGTCAGTAGTTGCTACTGCGGCTGGAGTATATGCTGAACCCCTTGTATAGGCAGACGCAGTTGAAGCTGTTAAATATGGGTTATGGATTACCCTTGTATCGGTAAATTCCATTTTACATACTTTCTCAACTAAACTTTCATCTGCTAATCTTTCTTGCAAGGTGGTCAGATACTCATTTTTATAAATAATAGCCATTTTTGTTATTTTAATTAGTAATAACCAGATGGCTTACTAAATTATTTCCTGAAAGGATTACCTTTCTCGTCTTTACTTCTTCTAGCTGCTATAACCTTTCGTGCGAGTTCAACATCTTCTGGTAATTCGCCCTTAGCTATCCAGTAATCAACATCATCCCTTGCGGAATTAGATGTTCTCTTACTTTTAGCAGTTGCATTAGACGCTACTTCAGTTTTTGCTTTCTCTCGCATTTCAGTTATTTCAGCTTGAAAGTATTTACTTTCTAAAACTTGTTCTAAAGACTTGCCTGTGTCTGACATAATTGCTTCAACGAGTTCTACCTCTTTTGGAGCTTTTATATCATTGGCGGCAAGGTAAGCTTTCTGTCCATAATCAAGCCCTTCTGGATTTGGCTTCGGTTCTTTTTCAGGTGCGTCAGGTTTGACCTCTGGCTTTTCAGCCATTTTTTCAAGTTTGGTTTTATACCTTTTAGCGATGCCTTGATATTTAAGAGCCTCTGCCTTGTAGTCGGTAGTGTCTTCTTCGCCTTCCTGAACTTCAGGTAAGTCTTCAATTTCATCTACCTCTACGTTTTCGTTTTCATTTTCCATAATGATAATGTTTATTTTTTGTCTTGAAATATAACAAGGATTTTAATAATTTTTATTTAGGGAGGAATAATAACCTCCGCTACTTTTTGAATGGAAGGATAACCATTACCCATTTGAGGGTCAACTTAATTCTCATAAAAGAACTAAGCTAACCCCCTAAGGGATTAGTCAGGGATTATTGCTGTTTGATAAGCGCCAATCGCTGTTCTGCCTTCTAACATCCAACCTACTGTGCTATTGATTTTTGTAACAGTGTAGATGTTGGTGTCTGTCAAAAGGGCTTCTTTTGTTCCATCACAATTTTCAGAGTTTATTTCCTCTTCTGAAGATGCTGGAGTTCTTAGCTCAAAGTTTGTTCCTGCTGAAGCTATAATCGTTATTGTGTGTCCGATTTCACAGCTTGCTACTGGAGGTAGAACGATATAGTCGTCTGTATCGTTTACATAACCAGTAACTACTGCTGACTTCGCATTGGCCGGGATTGAATTGACATTACTGTCAGAATCATCAGCCAACAGATGAACAGGCACGAACGCTTGATACTTTACTTTCTGATTTTCTCTTATTGCCATTTTAGTTTTGGTTTATTTAATAATATTTAATCCGACCTTTATTTAATTGTAATAAACGGTTATATCTAGAGTTCCGCCTGTTGCTACATACAGTCCACTTGTAAAAGCCATATCATAGAACCCAATGCTCCTTTCGGCTGCGCCAAGTGTTATTGTGTTGTTTATAACATCAGTCGCCGTAATATCTAACCCATCAAGAAATTGCATTGTTCCTGATGTATGCGAGTTTACTACGATTCCTGTTAATACTCCAGGTCCAGTTTTTATCAAATTAGGACCTGTTATGTTCTTATATTTTGTTGCCATTATATTGCTGGGTTTGTTTTAGGAGTTCCCTCTTCCTTTTTAATTTTAATTTTAGATAACTCTTGAAATCCTGACTCTAATAGCCCGATTCCTTGATAATAAGTTTTTAAATCATTTCCCAATTCCTCATCTGTCTTACTAATCTGTCCGTTTACTACTCTTGAAACAATAGCCAATGCTCCGTTCTGCAAAGGATTAACCTTTTTACCTTTCTTAATTACTCCCCTTTCGTTGATTACCGCAAACAATACTTTTTTTACTGCATCCGATAAAACTGGGTCTTGATTAAATCTATCTATTTTTTCTATTTCTAAATCTGTTAGATATTCGTGATTTTCCATTATTGTTGACCTGCCATTTCAGGCATAGCAGATTGATTCATCGGCTGTGCTGGTAATGGTTGGTTTATAAAATTAAAATCTATTGGGTTTAATCCACTCTTTTCTGCTAACTCATTGATTGATTTTCCTAGTCCTGGCATTTGAGCAAAAGCTTGTGGATTTTGAATTATAGCTCTGATAAAGTTAGTTAATTTATCTGCTTGCTGGGCTAAATATGCTTGTTTCCCTGCAATATTCACATTGCAGTTTACTGGTAAATTCTTTAGCTCATCTTTTATAGCTTCTAAAAATCTCTTGTTTCCACCTTGCATCCACTCTTGCTTTACCATTTCTCTATAATCGTTAACTTCCTCTTGAGTTATCTCGTCTTCTGGTTTCTTTTCTAATACTAGTTTTACTGCTTTTTTATTGGCTGATTTTGTCGCTACTGCTTCAGCTACATATTGCAATTCTTCTAAAGTAAGCTCGTCTAACCATCTATCTCCTTGATTCATTTCTTTTACCATTGCCGGTAATGTCCATTTAGGATATATTCTATCTGCAAAGAATGTTGATATTTTACCTTGCCTATATTCGTGTATTCCTTGTCCTTGTTGAACTACTAAATCTTGAAGTTTAAAAGGTGTTCCTGATGATGGATTTACTCCCAGTTGTGCTTCTCCTGCTGAACCTAATAATCTTGCTGATTGCTTCATCTCGTCTTTATGTGCCATATACTTATCCATATCTTTAATCTCTCCATTAAGTCTTGTAGTGTTAGCTCCCCTTTCTTGTTTTAAAATAGTATTCTTTGGTAATTGACTTAGCTTTTGGTTTCCTATTTCTTCTGAATCAGAAATAAATAAATCTACAGCCGCATCCAATTTTTCTTTAATTTTAATAGACGAGTAGTTGTTCCAAACCTGTGGTTCAAACATTCTTTCTACAATAGACTTTCCACAAGCTCTGCCGTGAGACCTTACTTGGTCTATTTTCAAAGCGTCAAACATTTTATCTATCGGATCTGACTTGCCTTTGTAAAGAATAACCTTGTCTTTTTCTCCATCTGCTTTTGTATAAAATGAAACTGCATAAAATGAATCTACATACTTGTCAGGATCTCCATCTTCTTTTAGCCAGTCTTCTCTTAATGAGCCGTAAAGCAAATATACTTCAATATATTTTCCCGGAGTATGTGTCTTTTGTTGATTTCTACTTACATTAACTTTATCTTTTCTTGCCATTAAGATAGCTTCGTCTATCTTTTCATCGTCCCATTTGCCCTTAAAGTTTAGCAATTCAGATGGTGAGTAATTTTTTTTAAAACATAATGGGCCTGATAAAACATCTGCTTGGTCGCAAAACGCTATATCTTCTAGTGGTTGGACTTCTGGAACTCCGTCAACATTCTTGAAAATAACTAAATCATAAATAATTGAAGTTTCTACTGCTTTGTCAATTATTGTGTCTAACTCATTCTTTTTAGCCCATCTTGGGTGAAACTTTTTAACTAAAAAAGATTTATAATAATTTTCTGCGTCATTTACATAAGGTTGAATATCTTTTACATCAAAACCTTCTGTTCTAAAAGCAACATCAATAATTGGAGTTACTAAGTCGTCATAAGGTCTTTCGCCATCGTTTTTACCTGTATGAAACCAGCCGTTAGCTACATTTTTACATCTCTGGATATGCTCATACATTGACCAATCTTTTGAATCAGTCAAAGGTATTCTTTTTGTTTTCCAAGAAGATTCTTCTGATGTAATAAAATCTATAAGTGTTTGATATTCCATATTTTAAAATTGAAAAAATCTATTTACTCCGTTGGCAAATATTCTTTGTCTTAAATTGTTGTTGAATAATGCTCTTGCCATAGGAATATTTAAAATCTTTATATATTCTTTGTTCCCTTTTTTTATCGTAATAACTGACCTTGTTCGTAATGTTTGTTTTGAAAATCCCTCTAAAGCTGAAACAATATCATTTGTATTGCAGGTAAAGTTTTGGTCATTCAATTCAATGACAATGACATATTCATTTTTTAAATCGCTTGTAGGGCTTGTTTTGGCTGTCTGACGAGCTTTTGCACGAGCTTTTGATAACTCTCCTAGTTTCTTTCTAGCTTCTAATTGTTTTTTAGTTGGTTGTTTTTTCATATTTTTCATATTGCTGGATTTTTTGGTTCTTGTTGCCATATTGGATTATTATATAATTTTGGTTTTTTCACTTTTGCAAAGTCTTTCATTTGAATTGCGATTGCAAGCGCTATTATTAAATCAAAGTGTCTTGTTGTTAGTCTTATGTCTTCTGGAGTATCAATCAATTCGTTAATTGTGAAGCTTTTACACTCTTGAGTTAAGTCTTCATCATTTAAATCAATTAGACCCGATTCAATCCATTCTCTTAGTGTGCTTAACATTTTACTTTTAGTTAAGCTGTTTGTGTTCCACCCGTATATGTTTGGTATTGGTTGTTTAGCGTTCAGTTGGTTTTTCTGTTGCATATACAGATTTGCTCCCAACTGCTTTGCTTTCAAAACGGTGCTATCAAATTTATTGTTTTCTATTCCTAAAATACAACCTCCAAATCTGTTTGCTTCACTGTATAATTCATCTCCAAAGGCTTCTGGTAAAATATTGTTATTGGCGTAAACTCCTACTACTTGGGCTGGTATTGTATCAAAATCTATAAACACTGATGTTGAACTGTCTAACCCTACTCCTCCTGATACATCTGCTCCTCCTGCGTATCTGTGAAGCGGGTTGTATTCTTTATAAATCTTAAACCCTGCTATTTCTTTTATCGGTCGCTTTACAACCATTTTTTCAAGATTTTCTCTGTTAAAGTAAATATCTTTACTTGCTCCGGGCTTACACATTCTTTCTCCTTCAAAATCCTCATCTGTTTCTCTCATTTTTTGAATGTCTGACTTAGTATATCTTTCCCAAGTGGGATTTCCATCTTCATCTGCTATTGGAGTAATCTGCACTATTTTGCCTTCCACCTTTTTTGTAATTAGTTTATGTATATTCCCTGCCTCTGAAAAGTAATTAGCTGTATAAATTGAGCTTCCCCCTATTGCCAATCCTGTTCTGGCTTCTTCCATATTCTCGCCTATTTTGAAAGTTGTAATGGCTGATCTGATTGTTGTCTTAGTTTCGATGTCGTCATACCAATCTAAATCTGATTTTGCATCTTCCATAATCTTACCTCTCTGGTCAACTCCGATTTGTTTAGCTAAAAGTTTTACTCCTGTAGCTGTAGTAAACCCTGACATTGTTTCTTCTCTCTTTTGTTCTGTTTTTGTAAATATTTCAGGATAAAACTTTCTTACTCTCGGTTGCACGAACATATTATAAATATCTGTTACCGACTGCTTTGCGTTATCTAAATCTGCTGATAGACATCTAATAAATCTTTTTGTCTTGTCTATGTCGTTTGCTATACAATAAGCTAAAAATAACTTTGTCCTCGCTGTTTTTGCAAATCCCCTGTAAGCTACATTTACATACTGGCTGATCTCACTTCTGTAAGCCCTTATATTATTTAAATCCATTTCCTCGTGGGCTTTACAATCTGGGCTTGTAAAATACTTTGCAAAAAAGAACCTACTCCATAATCCGAATTTAAATGCTATCTGCTCGTTGGTGTTTTGTTTATCAAATGCAAATAAAGCTCTTACTTCTTCCTTATCCTCCCTCTTTAATATTTCTTGGATATTTTTCATTTAAGTAAGAATTTATTGCCTCATCTGCTTTTTCCTTTGCTTCTGGGCTAATTAAACTTTCTCCGTCTTTTCCAGTTAACTCTGTCCTTTCTGAATATCCTTCATTTTTTCCTTGAGTCTTTGCAATAAATTTAGCCACATCTGTTTGAACTCTTAATAAATCTGTTTGAACTTTTCCATCAGCTTCTGTTTCATAATCAAGTGTTTTGTTTAAAACTTTTTCAGCTTTTCCTAATAAATTAAGCCTTCTGACTTTCTCCACGAACCAATCTGCTGTTGTAATTCTTAATGCTGTTTTTTCTTCATAACCAGCTTTTACAGCTGACTGATAAGCATTTCCAAAATAATCTGTTTCAGGTGTTATGTATAATTCCCAGCATAGTTTCTGTCTGGGGTCTAATAAATACTGGTTTGCTCCGTTTGGATTACTTTTCTTTACCATATTTCCTTTAGTCGGGATTTTATAAAAGGATTTTTCCCGACTTGTTGCTCTTAGAGCAATTTTGTAAAATCCTCACTAAAGAAAACAACTCCGCTTATTCAGCAGGAGTTGTAGTTTCTTCAGCTTCTACTGGAGTTTCCTCTGTTGTTTCTTCAACAACTTTTGTTTCTTCTTCCATTGTTTTTTTTATTTAATTTATATTAAAAAACTAAACCTTTTTAGGCTCAGTTAGGCTCAGTGTCTGCTTCTTTTTTCTTTTGAGCAATTAAATTATTTAAAACTGAAAGTGTTTTTTTTTCTTGTTCTAATCTGCTTATAGTGTCATAAGCCATAGACTTTAATTCTTCTAATGTAAACTTTTGTAGATCTGTTTGCATATAAATAAAAACACCTTGTTTCTCAAGGGTTTAGTTCAAGCTCTGAGTGCCACTTCTACATAACACCAAGAGCCTAAATTAAAGCCTTGAGTTGTAGAAGTGTTTTAAATTATGTTAATTATATATTTTAATTTTGAAAAAGTCAACCCCCTTTTTTAGCTTTGTTGATGCGTTTTCTGTGGATAAGTCGCTTGTTTTTAACAATTTTCTTATAAACTAAACAATCTATCATACATTCTTTTAAATAATCTTTTATTTCTTTTTTTGTAAAGATAATAAAATCCTCGTCATTATACTTCTCCATAAAGTATCTTAAATACTTGATTGAGTATATATATGCTTTGGATCTGCTCATAACTCTTTTATTTTAATTTTAAGTTTTTAACATCATCTAATCCATAAGCTATCAATCCTATTCCACCTCGCTTGTTTACCTCTGAAATAAAGTCTAACTGCTCTTTACTAGGCTTTCCGTCTTTACATGGCGTCTTGCCCCGTTTTTTGACCTCTACGGCGATTATGCGACCCGACCTCGTGCAACCTATTATGTCTGAAACGCCTTTTATAGGGCTTTTAATATATTTATCTGTTTTCTTAATGTAAACTCCCCCATTATAAACTTTAAAAGCAAGGCATTTATTTAATCTTAAATAATCAAGAATTAGTTTTTGGACTTCACTTTCTTTTGTTTCTCTTTGAACTCCTTGTTTTTTCATATACCCATTACCTTCTT
>Ga0172381_10007486_pt1 | contig 10800 bp, 11 predicted proteins | sample Leawel6488metaG_FD_119754 | JGI IMG/M metagenome (GOLD analysis project Ga0172381, IMG submission 119754) | Leachate microbial communities from a municipal landfill in Southern Ontario, Canada - Leachate well 64-88 metaG | ecosystem: Engineered > Solid waste > Landfill > Unclassified | place... | reverse complement strand
TGCCTGTTGCGTCCGGTCACTTTATGTTTTTCCTTTCTGCATATATTCTCAACGAGGACTTCGGTCTGCCCGCCTATGAACCCCTTGTCCTTTTCGTCCGACATCTTATCGCGCAGCCTCAACAATACCTGGTTGCGCTCCTCTTTCACCTTCATCGGGACATCATCACCGAGCCCGCACGCCTTCGCGGGCGGCCGCGGCGAATACTTGAATATGAACGCGGAATTGAACCCCGCCTCTTCCATGAGGTTTTTTGTCGCTTCGAAATCCGCGTCCGTCTCGCCGGGATACCCTACGATGATGTCCGTAGTTATCGCGCAATCGGGGACATGCTTGCGCAGCATCCCGACCTTCTTGAGGTAATCGGAGGCCGTATAGCCCCTGTTCATCGACTTCAATATTCTATCAGAACCCGACTGCAAGGGCAAATGCAGATGTTCGCAGACTTTCGGGAGGTCCCTCATCGCCCTGAACAGCTCCTCTCCCGCGTCCTTCGGGTGGCTCGTCAGGAATCGTATCCGCTCGATACCGCCGATCCCGTCTATGCCGCCAAGGAGGCCTATGAAATCCGTGTAGGAGTTGACGTTCTGACCCAACAGGGTGACTTCCTTATACCCGTTATCCGCAAGACCCTTTATCTCATCGATGATATCGCCTGCGGGCCGGCTGACCTCGCGTCCCCTTACATACGGCACTATACAGTAAGAGCAGTAATTATTGCATCCCTCCATTATGGTCACGAGCGCCGATATGCCTTTTGTATGATAGGCGATGTTATCCACGTACGGGCGCGCCTCTTTGTCGGTCGCGATGACTGTTTCCTTGCGGTTTGCGATTATGCCGTCGACCATTCCGGGGATATCGTAGATATTCGCGGGCCCCGCGATGAAATCGACTATCGGCAGCCGCGCGATGATCTTCTTCCCCTGCGATTTGGCCATGCAACCGACGACGCCTATCACCATCTTCGGCCTCTTCTTCTTCAGGGCCTTCAGTTCGCCGATATTGCTTATCGCGCGGTCCTCGGCATGTTCCCTGACCGAACAGGTATTGAATATCGCGACGTCCGCGTCATCAGGCGAGGCCGCGAGCGCCCATCCCTTTTTCATGAATAGGCCCGCGATCTCTTCCGAATCCCGGAAGTTCATCTGGCAGCCGAACGTGCGTACGAAGACTTTTTTCATGATATGTTATACATCGACATGCAATACCTTCCTGACCCCAAGCCCGATCAAAAAGCTAAGCGCGGCCACTCCGAGGCTTATCGCGGACATCTCGATGAAGCGCGCCTTAAAGGGTATCTCCCTGACCACCGAATAATAAAAAGTGAATACGAGTATCAATAAGACCGCGGCAACGATCGTCAGCCCCAGGGATAAATAGTAGTTTCCCGTAATGAAATACGGGAGCACAAGCATTGAGACCGCGATCACATAGGCGATACCCGTATAGACCGAGGCCTTTAAGGGGCTCTTCTGCCCCGTCTCCGTCTTCGTGGAAAGATATTCGGATGCCGCCATGGAGAGCGAGGCCGAAAATCCCATGATAAGGCCGACCATGCCGATCAGGCGGGAATTTTGCAGGGCGAACGTGAATCCTGCCAATGCCCCGGTGAACTCGACAAGCGCGTCATTGAGCCCGAGTACTACCGATCCCATATACTTGAGCTTGTCCTCGTCTATCATGCCTATCAAAAGGTTCTCGTGCCCCAGTTCCTCTTTCTGTATCCTGCCGGCCTCCGGCACGGTGCCTGCCAGCTTCGCATAGGATACCTGCGCGCCTTTCTCCCCGTTCTCCATCAACCTTATGCCGAACGTCACCCCGAATACCATCGAGACAAGGACATAGAACAGGTACTTGCCGCCCTTCGGCCCTGCCTCCTTGCCGGAGCATTCCTTCCATATATCGTAGTGGCGCTGCTCTTCATCGGCTATCTCGCCCAATATCCTGCCGTTATGGGCGCTCTTGGCCATCGAGGAGAGCCTCCTGTATATCCGGACCTCCGTTATCTCGTTCCTCTGGAATTCCAGGATAATATCTATCGTCTTTTTATCGAGCATATGAGCGCCTCTTTCTTTGCCCTCGGAAGTTTCTTTATCCTCTTCTCTTCCGTGAACGCGAGCTTGAAATACCTGTATTCCTTGTGCCAGACCAGCTCGACCGGGCGCCTGTCGCGCGTATACTTGGCGCCCTTGCCTTTGTTGTGCGTCTCGATGCGTTTCTTGATGTCCGGCGTGTAACCCGTGTAATAAGTACCGTCGCAGCATCGGACGATGTATACGTAGAAAGTCCCGGTACGTTTAATCTTCAGGCTTTATCCCCCCGAATATTGCCAACTCGAACACTTTAAGGTAACAATCCACTTCCTTAAAACCGATCTTACGCAGCCACGAACACTGCTTTTCCGCCGGGGACAGTATATTCGCGGCCTTTAACGGATTATTGTAGTGGGTTCTCGTTATCTCGGCGCGGGTCTTCTTTGACCCTGCCGCGCGATGGTACCTGTATATGCAATCTATGAACATCTCATTGAATACCTTTTCAAGCCACGGTGTCGGCGAAGATACGTGCTCGAGGTTAAGGAACAGCCCTCCCGGCTTCAACAGGCCGAATATCTCCCTGTATATCTGCTTCTTCCTGCCGTCAGGCTGGTGGTGTATCGAGAGCCCCGATACGATAACGTCGAACTTGCCGTACTTTTTTACCCGCCCGGGCCATGAGGGCTTGCCGTAATCCTCCGTGATGAATACGCACCGCCTTCCGAGCTTCCGGGTTTTTTTCTTCGCCGCGGCTATCATCGTATCCGACACATCCAGGAAGACACCCTTCGTCCGCGGGTATTTTGACATTATCGCCATCCCGAGGATACCGTCGCCGCAGCCGAGATCAAGGATATTCCCCGGGCGCGGGCGCGCTTTTTCAACCATCATCATGATTATCTTTAACTGGTAATCGGCAAGCGGGATAGCGCCCCTTACGCCTTCGAGATACCGCTTGCTGAGGTCTTCCCTCTTCCAGATCTTGTCTTTAGTATCCATTATTTCTCCCAGAACATATCTTTCCTCGGTATGCCCTTCTTCCGCCCTATACGCATGGGGTCGTAGCGTAAGGCAGCCCCGCGAGCGCGGGATCTTTCGCGCTCGGGCTTATAACCTTCTCCATCTCCCTGATATAGAAATCCGCCGTATAGTCCTCTCCCGCGCTCCGGTAGGCGACTATCATCTCGCCGGTGCCCTCAAGCCATACCGAATCGTGGTCGAGGTCGAAACAAAAACCCGTCACCTCAGTGCCGTTTATCGACGCGGCCTTTGTCGTTATGAACATCCATGCCAGGAAGGCCTTCCTCTCGGGGTCCCAGTAACCTGCCTTAAGGTATGCGAGGATCCTGCTGTGGAACCTGTCATATCCCTTGACCGCGTTAAAGGCGTCGACCATCCCCTCGGTGGATTTCAGTATCTCCTTGCCTGACTGGTCATACCCTCCTGATAGCCCGCCGTCTTTTGCGTCCTGCAGTGAGCGGATCCATTTCTCGTATCGAAATAATCCAGGACCCTCTCCGCCCTGTCCAGGTCGCCGTGCGCGGAGAAAACTACCGCGGCCAGGGCATTCTCGTAAAGCGATACGAAGTTGCTGCCGTCGGAGCTTTCAAGCAGGCCGTTCTCGAGCTGCAGGCTGCTTACCCACGCATAAACGCGATCCGCGTCCTTGTCCGGTGCGGCGGCTTTCTTCTTCCCTAAATGCGCGCATCCGGCCGGCAGGAGGACGATAAATAACATGATAATCGCGAGCAATTTTTTGTTCATTTGTCCCCCTTATCCATTCGAACGGACAACATTTCGTCTGCGGAACGGGCCGCTATAAAAAACGTTACGATGAGTATAGGCAACAACTGCGCAAATACCCTGTTCATGGAGCATGCGATGAGCCATTCCAAGCTACTAGACGTAGTAATGAACACCAGATAATAGGCCGCCGCCATACAGCCGTATAATATCAACACCAGCCTCAATCCTTTTCTCTGGGTAGCGCTTACGGAGATTCCTACGACGGCAAGGTATATAAGAAGCCCGTATTTGCCTATGTTGCCTCCGAAATAGGAGCTATTCGCCAGGGACTTCAGGACAAAAAAGTGGCGCTGTAAATCCGTGAACCTCGACACAGCCCCGGCGGGATCAGACACCATGGCAGTCACGACATCATTATTAAGCGCGCAAGTTGTCTTAAAAAAAATCAAGGTAATTACAACGGGTAAAACGCCCGCCAGGAAATACTTGAACGGCGCGCGGCTTTTATCCGCCGGGACGCGGTTACGCTCAAACAGGAAGACCAGCATGGAAAACAGCAGGAAAAATATTACCCCCTCGTTCTTCGTCCATGCTGCAAGGGATGCCATAAGCCCGGCCAATACAAGCAATCCCACTTTGTCACGGGAATCGCAGTAAAGCAGATAAAGCGAGACCGATGCCGTAAGGAAGAACGCCAGCGGTATATCCGCATACTGCATGGCGGCGTACTGGACAAGGTATGCCGACGAAAAGAATGCAAAGCCGCATAGCATACCCTGTATCTGCCCTTTTAATAACGAGACCGTAGATATTGCAACAGCAGCCAAGGCAAACACGAAAAAGAACGCGATGGCCTGTGCCGCAAACGTCGCCTCCGAACCTATATACTGCCACGATCGGGCAACCGAAGCGGGTAACAAAAGCGGGTAATCGGGATGGCTCCATTTCAGCGTATCATTGAACATCTCCTTCCACGATGCCGGATCCCTGAACATAAAACGGGCGTGCTGGTTCCAGATCGAATACGCGTCCCATTCCCCGTGCGGGATATCCGACGACAACGACAGGAATGACGCTGCAGATATTACGAGGGCAACGATGAACAACACGAATACCACGATCCTAACCAGCCGGAATGAATGGCAAACCCCGGCAGTTTTCATCACGTGTTCCTGCGTCTTGCCGGCCTTATGGGCCCCGATAACATGAAGCCCGAAAAGCACAAGAAGTTCCACGGCAATATAAGGGATAAACCCAAATCGATATGCTCCGGATTCAAGCCAAAAGAAATATAAGCATGAAGACAGCCCCATGCCCAATCCGAATGACAGGCATACCCGCAAAACAATAATTCCAGGACGAACGTTTCTGCTATCCTCCGGCCAAATCGCCCTGACGGCCAGATACCCCATCGCAAAAGCTACCATAAACGATACCACGAGACTCACCGTCATTTTACACCGGTATATTTGATCACGGATATCTCGCCCCTGTCACTCTTTATCGCATAATTATGGCATTCATTTACGTCCAGAACAAGAGGGCAAAGCGCGTACTGTGCGATATAATACTCCCGGGTATCGATCTTGCCCCCGGCCTGTTCGTATCCGATGACCCCTTTCTCAGGCAAATAAGACCTCAACGATGAATAACCACTTTCAACCGCAGATATATCCGTAAAATTGCTTTCCGGGCCTATCACCGATATAAGCATATTCACCGCTGAAAAACAGCTTACCGCCGCAAATATTACTATAGCCAGGGCTCTCATTGGGTCACCCTTTGGAACAGAAGCGTGCCTATCGCGTAAAAGAAATCTTTCGATTTGATCTTCTTGCCTTGTTCCGCGCTCCTGCCTGAATAAGATATCGGGACCTCTTCTATCCGGATCCCGAGTTTAGCGACCTGGGCCGTTACCTCCGGCTCAAACGTGAACCTGTTGGCCCTCAGCCTCAACCTCTTCGCTATGTCAGAACTCAAGGCCTTATAACAAGTCTCCATATCGGTTATGCGTATCCCGAAAAGCAGGCATGTAAGAAAGGTGAGGAATTTGTTGGCAATGAAATTAGGCAAAGCCATCCCCTCCGGGCGCCGCTTGCCCAAGAACCTGCTGCCGTACACGACCTTCCGCCGTCCTTCTATTATAGGCCCTATGACACGGGGAATATCGTTCGGGTCATACTCGTTATCCGCGTCCTGCACTATTATAATATCACCGCGCGATTCCTCGATGCCCCTTCTTATCGAGTATCCTTTCCCCCTGTTAACATCATTCCTAAAGACCTTTACCTTTTGGCCGCCAGGGCACCCGGACGAGGTCACCATCTCGTACGTGGCATCCACGGAGGCATCGTCGACCACTATTATTTCGTGCTCAACCGGGAATTTCACCGCCTCTATACGGCTTAAAATACCTCTGACTGTTTCCTGTTCGTTATATATAGGAATGATTATCGATAGCTTCACTTGAACCGCCGCAACTTTACGAAAGTATGCATATGGAGCCAGAACTTAAAAAGTGTGCCGAGTATTCCGAGGCCGTAAGCTATGCTCGGTAAAAGTTTTATCGAGGACGCCTCGTCAAAATACCTCGTCTTTATAGGTATCTCTTCAATCTTAAGATTGTGCGCGATCAACTGCGCGATTATCTCGGTATCAAATATAAAAGAATCGCTGTTCCTCTTGAAGTCCACCGAACAAAGCGATTTCCTTGAATAGGCCCTAAACCCTGAATGGTACTCGGTCAGGTACGTACCGAATATAACGTTCTCGATCGCGGTCAATAATATGTTCGCGTTGTGTTTCCATGGGGGCATCCCGCCGATGAGGGCGCCGCCCTTCATCATGCGCGAGCCGAATACGGCGTCTGCCCTGCCGGCGATTATGGGCTCGACCAGCTGCGGTATTATCTTAGGGTCATACTGGTAATCGGGATGTACCATTATCGTGATGTCGGAGCCAAGCTCAAGCGCCTTTTCGTAACAAGTCTTCTGGTTCCCTCCGTAGCCGGTCCTCTTTTTGTGCCTGTAAACCTTGAGTCCCAGTTTTTCCGCGATCTTTACGGTATCATCGCCGCTGACGTCATCGACAAGAATTATTTCATCGACAACATCCAGCGGTATGTCGGCAATGGTTCTCTCAAGAGTATCCGCAGCATTATAGGCGGGAAGCACCGCAATGACCTTCGCGTTCTCCTTTTTGTCGGCATGGATAGGACTCTCCAGCTCATCCAGATACTCCAGCCTTCTTGCCTTCCTGCAATATATTTCCACCTGGTCTCCCAGGTTGACCCGCACTATCCTGTCCTTCATAAGATCATGCCCCATCAAAAGTGCGGCCGCACGGTACAATGGCAAACTGTAGTTTTTCAACCTGTTGAGAAGATAGCCCACGGTAAAATAACGAGAATATCCTCTTGTGATCACGGGGACAAAACCGCAGCCCTCCAACATACCGGTAAGGGTGGATTTCGTAAAATAGTAAATGCGGGATTCCTTGACACCCCACCAACGGGTCTTAAAGATCCTGCTGGCTATGCTGTTAATATCCGGAGTGTTTATATATAGTATGCCATCCGCTTTAAGCGACCTCTTCAACCCCATAATGAAAGCCTTAGGATCCGGCAGGTGTTCGATAACACCATTAATAACTATGGCATCGAAATAATTATACGGGTAATCCCGTCCCGGCGTCCCCTGAAAAGGATCAGACAGCACCGGTTCCCATCCATCCTTACGCGCCTCTACGGCAAACACATCATCCCGGCAGCCTACGTCTAGCAGACGACCATTCTTCCTTACGCATTTAAGGGCCTTTAAGATCACGGCTGCCGTAAGGCGGCGGCCCTCTTTTTCGCCGAGATACGGCTCCGAACACAGCTTATTATAGATGTCCTTATCGGGCAATCTCGGGTTGGTATACACCAGCCCGCAGCGGCGGCACCTGACAAGTCTCGCATTTACGCTATCCATGTGCCGATCCGCGTAAACTGGATAATAGCTGTCAGATTCGCAAAGATTACACTTAGTCTCTATCATATTACCGTCAGAACCTTGGCCTCGATTCGAGGGCTTTGAGAGTGATATCCACGATCTTCATCTTATGTAACGCCTTCCTGAAATACCCGTAATCGCTCATGGCAGAAAACACCGCGACCGCAACCATCAGGCAGACCATGACCTTAAGGTCCGCCGCCTTAAACCTGGTCTTGAGATACAGATACACATACCACGCGCCTATACCGCTAACAAGATAAAAGATCCCGTATACCGGGCTCAAATACCTTACGTTCTGGCAATACGGTGCCCAAGTAATTACTATCACGTAAGCTGCCAGAATAGCCATAAGTCCGCCCGCTACCCATCTGTCAACGCCCTCCGGACCGCGATTGCCCTTTAACAGGTCAGCGGCAAAACCCGCCATACCGGCCGCACAAAGCAATACGTTCAGAGGGCTCAGGATAAACAGGCCGTAAATAATATTATACCACGGGCCGGACTGGTAGCTCACTGCATATTGATTAAAAGGCATCGCTTCCGATATATGTCTGATTACCTCGAACATACTGCCTATTCCGCCGAGGGAATAAGCCATAAAACATATCCCGGCCGCGGAAGCGGCAGTCATCAGCAGGAGCGTCGATACCATCCTGCCGAACATCTTTCTTGCCGCCAATGATGACAACAGCCAGAATCCGCACAGGAGATATAACAATACACCGGCTTCCTTCACCATAAAATAATACGTCCCGGTCAGAACGAACGGGAACACCTTCGTAAGCTTTCCTTCATTTTTTATGCAACTGACCGTAAGGAACACCAACAACAGGCCGAGACATCCGCAAAAAGCGTCCGCCCATGCCCTCATAGAAACGGCAAGCTCCATAGGCGAGACGCCTAAGGCCAGCACGGCATACAAGGCAACCCACTTGTTTAAATACCTGAGGGCGAACGCTGTGATCAATAATATCGACACTACGCTGAAGATCGTAGAAAAATATGATCCGGCCCGGTAATCGAAAAACCCCGTCGCCTCCATGAAATACGAAAGCGGCCAGAGATACCCGATCCTTGTGGGATTTGGAAGGACCCATAGTTTTTTGTCGTTATTATAGATCTGTACCAGAGATCTCGTTCCCGCGATCTTCTCCCCGATAATATGATTAGCCTGCCACGTGTAAGCAAGTTCATCGGGGCTTCTCCGCCCTGCGTTATCAATATTTGAATATCTGAGCACTATCCCGCTCAAGATCGCAGCGAATATGAGCAGCCCTGCCGCGTATCCGGCCCTCATATCTTCTCCTTCTTCATCCTTGCGATATAGAAACCTTCCATGTAATCGTTCGGCAGCACGCGCATCGTCATTCCCATCTCCTTCGAAAAACCCTTTCCTTCCCATGACGCGAGCCCGCGCGCTTTATTCGGGAGCGGCATGTCCGCCGGCATGAGGCGCAGGCCCTCGAATTTCTTCAATGCCCAGTCGACCACTTCCTCGTTCTCCTCGGGAGAGAACGTGCACGTCGAGTATATCAGCTCACCGCCGTCCTTCAGCGCGGCTATGCCGGAATAGATCAGGACTTTCTGGGTATGCGACAGTTCCTTAACCCTCTTCTGGCTCCAGGGCTTGAACGACTTCGGGTCCCTCATATAGAACAATGCCTCGCCCGAACACGGCGCATCGACCATCACCTTGTCGAAATAGCCGGGGTAGCGCCTGCCCGCCTCGATCCCATCCTCCATGAGCGTCTTCACGAAATCGACGCCCTGGATCCTCAGCGTAGCAAGGAGTTTCTCGTAGCGTATCCCGAGCTTCTCCATCGCAACAAGCTCGATCTCCCTGCCCGCCAGCGAAGCGATCTCGCTCGTCTTCGCGCCGGGCGCCGCGCAGAGGTCAAGTATCTTCTCGCCCTTCTTCGGTTCGAGCAATAACGGCGGTATCATGCTCGAGACGTTCTGCATGTATATTTTACCATCAATATATGCCGCGCTCTTCTGGATTTCTTTGTTCTCCGACCTCAGGATGAAGCTTCCCTTCGGCCAGTGAAGCTCCCTGTACCTGATGCCCTGCCTGTCAAGGTCCTCCTTCAATTCCGGCAGCGCCGTCTTAAGTAAGTTTATCCTGAATGTCTGTTCTTTCTTGTGCAGGAAGGTCTCGCAGACCTTCGGGAAAGCGGAGGGGTATATCGCCTTGATCTTTTCTAGGAATTCTCCGGGAAGTTCGTTGAAGACGGCTTTCATTTGTTCGTTGTTTTCGCGGCCTTCGTCCTTTGCCTGGCTATCTCATAGCAGAATATCGCCGAAGCCATGGCTACGTTGAACGATAACGCCGCGCCGCGCATAGGGAGCGTGACCTTCAGCTCCAGGTGTTTTTCTACGCCGTGATGGATGCCCTTGCCTTCCGAACCCATGACCACGCATAAGGGGAACGGGAATGACACCTTCGTGAGGTCCTCTCCCCCTTCGACTACCGCGCCGGCGCACCAGTACCCGGCATCCTTCGCGTGGATAAGCGCGTTAGAGAGGTTATTGATCCTGCAGATCGGCACATAGTTATCGCCGCCCGCAGCCACGCTCAATACCGTCTCATTGACATCGCACGCGCCGCGCTCCGGTATGACTATGCCGAACCCGCCGAAGCATGCGGCTATCCTTATTATCGCGCCGAGGTTCTGCGGGTCGGTGACCTCGTCAAGCAGGATGAACGAGAGCTTTTCGCCTTCCGGATTGCTGACCAGGTCCTCGAACGACGAATACCTGAAAGGGTCGACCTCCGCGATTATCCCCTGTAGCCGTTCCGTCCTCTTCATCTTCAGCATCTCCTTTTCGGAGAGCCTCTGCACGGGGATGCGGCGGGCCTTTATCAGATCGAGCGCGGCCGGGTCGTCGAATTTATCCGAGAGTATAACCTTCCTGACTCCCCTCATGTTAGCCTTGAGCCGTTCGACCACCGCGTTCCTGCCGTATAACAGCAGCGGGCTACTTCCGGGACGGGTCATCTTCTTCCTCCTTATCGTCGT
>Ga0172381_10007485_pt1 | contig 10800 bp, 8 predicted proteins | sample Leawel6488metaG_FD_119754 | JGI IMG/M metagenome (GOLD analysis project Ga0172381, IMG submission 119754) | Leachate microbial communities from a municipal landfill in Southern Ontario, Canada - Leachate well 64-88 metaG | ecosystem: Engineered > Solid waste > Landfill > Unclassified | place... | reverse complement strand
ATGTGAAAGAAAAAGATTTACCAATGATAATGGAAAAAGTATCTGCATTGAATCCATTGGGAGTTGAAAACAATCTTAATGTAAAATAATTAGATATGACTTTGTTAATGGAGAAATACAGTGCATTGGTGAATTTAGCAAAACAACACGGTGTATCTGTTAGCGAAGAAAATAATGTATTACACATCACGGGAGAAGTTCCAACTGGTGATATTAAAGACCAGTTGTGGAAAATTTACAACCAACTTGATCCTAACTTCAAAAATAATGAAATTGTACTGAATGTAGAAGTAAAGAGCCGAGAAGGAAACAAAGTGAAAGTGGTTACTCAATCAGGAAATTTAAACATTCGCCAAGGACCTGGTACGGAACAATATCTTGTAGGAAAAGCAGCACACGGTGAAATCTTAACACTTTTGAAAAAAGTGAATAAGCAATGGTGGTATATTAGAACTGAAGAAGGTGTGGAAGGTTATTGTTATGCACAATACTTAGAGCCGGTTGTTTAAAGCTTAGAATTTAAAGTTTAACATTTTAGAAACCCATTGGTATTTTATCAATGGGTTTTTTTAATTGCCGGTACTTAAAAGGTAAGAGTTTCATCATCTCCAATAGACACTTTTCATTATTTTCTGTAAAAATATTTTAAATATTCAAACATATGTGATTGCAATTTGTTTAAATAGTAAGTCTAAGTATAAGATTTTCTTCTTATAAAGTTTAATTTAACAACAAAAATCATGAAAAAAGTTAGATTCTTAATTTTAACACTAATATTCTTTCTGAGTATTGGTTTTGTTGGTTGTGATAACGTAAAAGATTCAGATTTGCAGGATGAAGCTGTTCAACTTATTGCAACTAATCCAAAAACTTCCAATGTGAATGTAACGGTAATTGATAAGGTGGCAACTCTTAGCGGCACGGTTGAAGACGATGCTACAAAAAACAGTGTCCAATCTTCTGTTTTAGGAGTGGACGGTATTAACTCGATTGTAAATAACATACAAGTTGTTCCACCTCCTCCAAAGATTGAAGAACCTGTTGTGGAGGAAGTGAGTAACCAAGTGAAAGTTGCTACCCGAAAAGGCAAACTGAACATTCACAACAGACCGGGAGTCCAAGAACATGTGATTGCTGTAGTAGAACACGGCGAAATGCTAACGCTTGTGGAAAAGGTAAGTGATGACTGGTGGTTGATTCAAACGGAAAATGGCGTTGAAGGCTACAGTTATGCTCCTTATTTGGAGCAACAATAGTGAGACAAACAGAATCATTTCGATAGACTCTACCATTTGTAAAAAAAGTGAGAGGTAGTAGAAGATGTGAAGTTCGTGGTGTGAAAAAATTAACAATCAACATGAACTGACTCTCCTTCCCTAAAGAGAGAAGATTTTATGTCTCCTAAATACGCATCTCTTTTTTAGAAAAAAATAGAATCATTTGAAAAAACGTGCGTGCGAAATGTTTTCATAGAGTAAATATATAGTCTTTGCAAAATAAAAGAGTGCCTGTAAAAAAGCACTCTTTTATTTAGTCAACGAACAAGTTTCTTAAATGGCTTATGGCATTTTGTACACAATACTGTTGATACTCATTCCTGCACCAACAGACGCAAATATTATTGTGTCACCTCCATCAATTTGATGTGGAGTTACTTCTTCACGTAAAACAAGATCGAATAAGGTAGGCAGAGTTGCCACCGATGAATTACCCAACCAAGAGATGGTCATAGGCATAACATCGTCAGGTGCTTCATCATATCCATATAGATTATAAAGACGTTTCAAAATAGCATCGTCCATTTTACCATTTGCCTGATGGATAAGTACTTTTTTGATTTCGTCGATAGATATATTTAGCTTGTCCAAACCGGCTTTAATGGTTTTTGGAACATTTTCCAATGCATACATATAGAGTCTGCGCCCATTCATTTTCAAATAAAGTCTTTTCTTTTCTGCTTCTTCTTCTTTGTAAGAATGCCCCATGTGCAGCATATTGGCATATAGCAAAGCATCAGTTCGAGAATTGTGCCCCAATACTCCTACCGGCGTATCGCTTTCGCGTGCTTCCACAATTGTTGCTCCAGCTCCATCTGCGTAGATAAGGCTATCGCGGTCGTGTGGATCGGAAACACGAGAGAGAATCTCACCACCAATAACCAGTACTTTTTTTGCATCTCCCGATTTTATGTAATAGTCAGCTTGAATTATTCCTTGCACCCAACCCGGGCAACCAAACAAAATGTCATATGCTACAGAATATGGATTCTTAATGCCTAATTTTTGTTTCACTCTGGCAGCTAAACTCGGACAAATATCAATGCGTTTGTTTTCGGGATGTATATCTCCAAAGTTATGAGCGAATATGATATAATCCAATTCTTCTTTGTCGATACCTGCATCATCAATCGCTTTTTGCGCAGCAAAAAATCCTAAATCGGAAGTTGTATGATCATCTTCTACATATCTGCGCTCGGAAATGGTTGTAATTTCCAAAAATTTATCAACTATGTCCTGATTTTGATTGGGTAGTTTTGTGCCACTTGCATCGTAGAATTCGTGAGACAAAAAATCTTTGTTAGCCATTTTTTTTTCTGGAACATAGCTTCCCGTGCCTGTTATAACGCTGTATATTTTCTTCATGTATCCTTTATTTTTTAATAACCTAATATTCTAATCGGCAAAGATATAAATTATAATATTAATGGCGAGTTTTTATAGATAAAATTCACACTTAGAAGTATGAAATAATTATTAATGTTAAATTAAAAAACCGTTCTGCCTTTATTTCAAAAACAGAACGGTAAGTTTTTTAGAAATTGATTCTATAACTGTGGAAAGAAAATTACTCTTCCAATAGAATATTCAAAATATCAACGGCCGCTTTGGTAACTGAAGTTCCCGGGCCAAAGATAGCGGCAACTCCTTCTTTATATAAGAAGTCGTAGTCTTGTGCAGGAATAACTCCACCGGCAATAACCAAAATGTCGGGGCGACCCAGTTTCACTAACTCTTCCATTACTTGTGGAATCAAAGTTTTGTGACCCGCTGCAAGTGAAGATACGCCTAATACGTGCACATCGTTTTCAACTGCTTGACGAGCAGCTTCTGCAGGTGTTTGGAACAATGGTCCCATATCCACATCGAAACCACAGTCGGCATAACCCGTTGCTACTACTTTTGCACCACGGTCGTGTCCGTCCTGCCCCATCTTAGCAATCATGATGCGTGGTTGACGACCTTCTTTTTTCGCAAATTTTTCTGCCAGAGCACTTGCCTCTTGGAAAGTGGCATCTGATTTTGTTTCTGATGAATACACTCCTGATATTGTTCTAATTATTGCTTTATAACGTCCTACTACTTCTTCGCACGCATCTGATATTTCTCCCAATGTAGCACGTACACGTGCTGCTTCCACGGCAAGTTCCAGCAAGTTTCCTTCGTTGGTTTCAACACATTTTGTAAGAGCTTTCAATGCTTTTTGTACTGCATCGTTGTCGCGGTTTGCTTTTAGAGTTTCTAAACGTGCAATTTGCTGTTTGCGAACTTCCGTGTTGTCAACTTCCAAAATATCAATTGGATCTTCTTTTTCGAGACGATATTTGTTTACACCTATAATGGTTTGCTTACCGGCATCAACACGCGCTTGCGTACGAGCAGCAGCTTCCTCGATACGCATTTTTGGAATTCCGGTTTCAATGGCTTTTGCCATTCCGCCCAATTCCTCAATCTCCTGAATGTGGTTCCATGCTTTGTGAACCAACTCATCGGTTAATGATTCTACATAATAGGAGCCTGCCCATGGATCCACATGTTTGATAACGGAAGTCTCTTCCTGAATATATATTTGCGTATTTCTTGCAATACGTGCAGAGAAATCAGTAGGTAATGCAATTGCTTCGTCTAATGCATTGGTATGAAGCGATTGAGTGTGACCCAATACTGCTGCCATTGCTTCCACGCAAGTGCGACCAACATTATTATATGGATCTTGTTCTGTGAGCGACCATCCCGATGTTTGACTATGTGTGCGCAATGCCAATGATTTTGGATCTTTAGCTCCAAAGCTTTTTACAATCTTAGCCCAAAGCAAGCGTGCAGCACGCAGTTTCGCAATTTCCATGAAGTGGTTCATACCAATACCCCAGAAAAACGATAAACGAGGAGCAAATGCATCCACATCAATTCCCGCATCAATCCCTGCACGCAGATATTCCATTCCGTCGGCCAATGTGTATGCCAGTTCAATGTCGGCAGTAGCACCTGCTTCTTGCATGTGATATCCCGAAATTGAGATAGAGTTGAAGCGCGGCATTTTTTGAGAAGTAAACTCAAAGATGTCTGCAATAATTTTCATCGAAAATTCCGGTGGATAAATATAGGTGTTACGCACCATAAATTCTTTTAAAATATCGTTTTGGATAGTTCCGTTCATTTCGTGTAATTCCACACCTTGCTCCTGTGCAGCCACAATGTAAAAAGCTAAAATGGGAAGAACGGCTCCGTTCATAGTCATTGACACCGACATTTTGTTTAGCGGAATTTCATCAAAAAGAATTTTCATATCCTCGATAGAACTAATGGACACACCAGCTTTACCTACGTCGCCAGTCACGCGTTCATGATCGGCATCGTATCCACGATGTGTGGCAAGGTCAAAAGCAACCGACAATCCTTTTTGGCCTGCGGCCAAGTTGCGTCGATAAAATGCGTTTGATTCTTCAGCGGTTGAGAAACCTGCATATTGGCGTATCGTCCAGGGACGCATAGCGTACATAGTTGAGTATGGTCCTCGCAAATAAGGAGGAACTCCGGCGGCATAGTTCAAATGCTCCATCTCTTCGAGATCTTCCTTCGTGTATACTGGTTTTATCGGTATTTGTTCGGCGGTTAACCAGTCAGGATTTAATTCATTTTTTTCCGTCCACTCTGCTACTGATGTTTTATCTGCAAAGCTTTCCGTTTGAATGTCTATTTCTTTAAAATTTGGTTTCATTATTTTGTAAATTTTCTTTTAGCGTTTCTTATCGTAAGTGACAATTCATTATTTATCAGCAGTTTTGATAAAATGATTTATCTGTTGTTGAATATTTTTGTTTAAATGATGACTCCGATTATATTTCCTAAAATCAATAAAACACTAAACACAGTTACCAATTGTGCGGTCTCTACATCTAATGTTTTGATTTCTTCTAATGCATCTAAGCGTACTTGTTTCATTTTTTTTATTCCCCTAAGAGCCATAGGGAACGAAAGTAAGACAATAAAACTAAGCGGGTGAAGTAACTTAAACGCTACTACAATAGCAACTAATATATATGCTGCCAACAATATCGTTTGATAGATTGTTTTAGAACCTTCTATGCCCAAAATTATAGCTTGAGTTTTGATGCCGGCTGCTTTATCTAAAACTAAATCGCGCGTGTTATTGGCATGCAAAATGGCAACTATTAACAATCCAACAGGCGCCACAACTAACAGGCTGCTCCAAATAAGCTGCTTGGTCATCACAAACACAACTCCCAGGGCTATAAGCTGACTGAAGGTTATGAAAATAACTACTTCGCCCAAAGCTATATATTTTAGTTTATAATAAAATATGATAGATAACATTCCTAACAATCCAATAAAGAAAAGCTCAAAACCCGAATTCAACATTAAGTAAATTCCCAGAATAACTCCTACGGTTAGGAGTCCTAATGAATAATACAAAATTGTTTTCGGCTGGAAATAGCCTGTAACTAACAAGCGTATTGGTCCTGTTTTCTCTTTTCCGTCAACTCCATACTTAAAGTCATAATAATCACCAATTACATTGCCGGACGCATGCATAAAAACTGCGCCAATGATAGCTATCACACCGTTTATCCAATTAATATCGGTTAATACGCCTGTTTTGTAGGAATAAAAAACAAACGTAAAAGAGATTAGCGCAGGCATAGCCGATGCGGGGAAAGCCCATGGGTGTGCGGCAATTAACCAGTTTTTCAGAGGTCTTTTTTTGTTCATTCGATTACTTTATATAATATATAAAATTATTGTTTTTGCACTATTTGTCATTTTATTGCGAGGATTACTTAGGGATTGTGCCGAAATAACTTGACGCTTTAAACTCGCTCTTTTGTCTTTTAACTTCCTTGAAAATTCATTAAATAACCCGCTATTCGCAGAATTTTCAAGTCGTTAATGAATAAAATAGCTTCGTTTCAAACAGTCAACTTATTTCATTACAAACCCTTAATTCCCAAAAGAGAATTAAATTGAGTCAACATATCCAATACGTTACTCTTCACGTTTATAAAATATTCAATTCCCTGTGCTTTTAATTCATCAGCAGATGCAGGTGCTCCGGCAATTATTAAAATCTCTTTTCCTTTCGTCAAATTATATGCTTCGGGGGCAAATTTTGCATATTCATCATCGCTTGAACAAAGCACAATGAGGTCTGCATTTTGTTTGCGTGCAGCTTTTACTCCTTCTTCCACTGAGTCGAAACCTAAGTTATCAATAATGTCATATCCGGCAGATGCTAAGAAATTGCCCGAGAATTGAGATCGTGCCAGTCTCATGGTCAAGTTCCCAATCGTCAGCATAAACGCTTTAGGCGTTTTCCCGCTCTGTTCTGTAGCCAATCGTACAGCTTCAAACGGTTGAGCCAAACGTTTTGTATTTAACCGCTTCAGTGGCGTCTCTTTGCTGTCGCTTCCACAACCACAAGGATCGTCTAGTTTGTACGAATCTTCTATTTTGGTACTTACTTGTTCTCCAAAATTAGGAAATTGATTCGTTCCTAAAAGCACTTCTTTTCTGCTTGCAGCAGCTTTAAATCGTGCATCGGCTGATGCATTTATCTTATCTTGAATTGTACCTTCTTTTAACCCGGCATAAAAACCTTGTTCATCGGTTTCAAGGAAGAGCTTCCAAGCCTCTTCACCAAGTGATTTTGTGAGTTTTTCAATGTAATAGGATCCGGCTCCCGGATCGGCTACTTTATCAAAATGGCTCTCTTCTTTGAGTAATAATTGTTGATTAACAGCCAAACGATTAGAGAAATCGGTTGCTTTTTGATAAGCGTGATTAAATGGTTGAACAGTTAATGAATCAACTCCTCCCAAGGTAGCCGACATAGCTTCTGTTTGCGTACGCAATAGATTTACATAAGCATCGTAAACAGTAGTATTAAAGGAAGATGTTATGGCGTGTACATTTATTTTTGCTGCGCAACGGCACGTGCCATCATCCGCTTTGTTATCACACTCATTGGGACAGGGTGGCTTGTAGGCGTTCACAATTTCGGCCCACAACCAGCGAGCGGCACGGAATTTTGCAATTTCCATAAAGTAGTTCGTTCCTACTCCCAAATTGAATTTTATTTTTTTTGCTGCCATTGACGGATCAACGCCATTCTCAATAAGTGTGCTCAAAATCTGATTTGCGTAAGCAAGACTGTATCCGAGTTCCTGGAACAAATAGGCTCCGGCATTGGCAAATGCATCTCCGGTAATTGAAATTACGCGGTAGCGTGGTAGTGGTGCAGATGCTTTCACTATTTCAACTACTTCGTTTTTCCATTCCGGTGCGTCCTTACCTAATTTAAATATCTTTCGAAACGGGTCGTGTTCTATCGAACCATAACACTCCAATAAGTTCAGGTCTTTAGCAGTAAGGTATTCAACCAACAACTTCGTTAGTTTCAATGTAGAATTAATGCATGTTTTAAAATTTAATTCTACCATTTCAGGATGAATGCCCTGCAACAATGCTTCAATGTTCTGAATAGTTAGTTCCTGGTTCGAAAGATCGAAACCCAAAGAAGTAACTCCTTTTTTTCCCAGAAGGGTTAATGCCTTTTTATTTGCTTCAGCAATATCTGTTACTGTTATATTCTGACGTACGTACCAGATATTATTGTTTTTTGTACCGCGAATGTAGGGAAATTGTCCCGGAAGATTATCTCTCCATTCATAATCACGAATATCTTCGTAGCGGTAAAAAGGATTTAAATTAAAACCTTCGTTGGTTTTCCATACCAATCTTCTTTCAAAATCAGCTCCTTTCAGATCGGCAGTAACTTTCTCCATCCACTCCTCAGTGGTAACAGGAGGAAAATCGGTAAAAAGTTTTTCTTTCGATTTACTCATAATTGTTTTTTAATATTTATAATGTTGGGTTAATATTTTAATTTTTAATCTATTGGGTCATAAAAAAAAAGGAGAACCATCTTTTACTTCAACAACCTTTGGTTTCCAGAACAATGTCTACAAAAATAGTATAAAATGTTCGTTTTAAAAAGCTTTTAAAGGAGTTTGTTATTTTTGGGCTTATCTTCGTAAATCTGCATTATATGAGTCTACTCCGACAAGTCTGCAGTTGAGGCTTTTCAGAGTGGACTCAAATATTAAAACGTAAATAATAACGCCTCAGCGATTTTCCCGAATTGCATCATCAAAGATCTGGAATTGCATTTGCAAAGAGAACATAGTTTTATGTAAACCGTAACATTAGATTGTGATGTCTATGTGATTAATAATTTGCTAATTCAACTAACAATTCTGATATTTCTTTTATAACTTCTTGTGCATATTTTTCTCCTTTTTCAGGTGTTGATTTTTCCGGATTCCCGATACCGGTGTCATCGCTTACTTCTTGCCAATGACGAGGAGCCCATGCTATTTTCTTATTCATCGATTCCATTTTCCACAGGTGTAATGTACCTTTGCCCGCTTTTTCAAGCTTCACTAATTTGGGTAAAAAATGCATCAGCACCGATGTTTCTTGCTCTCCGGCATGTTCGTCAATTTTTTCTTCGAAAAAATCTTCTTTCGGCACTATATCATACCAGTTTGTAGCAAGTATGAAGAAATCTGGGAATTTCATGGCTAAATCGCGAATCATAGACTTGAAAGTGTTGCCTCCATGTCCGTTAACTATGAGCAATTTTCGGAAACCCTGCACATGAAGTGAGCTGACAATATCCGTTAGGATAGCTTTTTGCGTTTCATAATTGGTATGTATGCAAAATGGTAAATCCCATTGTCCCGGGTTCTGCGAACCCAAATAGATGGGTGGCATCACCATACAAAGCTTGTTTGCTTTTTCCAAAGCTAACGCTGCACTTGCTTTGGCAATTTCGTGCGACAAGTATGCATCAGTTAAATAGGGCATGTGGTAGTTGTGTGGCTCTATGGCTCCCCATGGTAAGATAACCACATCGTAGTGATTTTCTTTAATATCTCCCCACGATAATTTTGATAAGTCTATCATAATAAAAATGTTTTTTTGAAAGTTGTTTTTTAAATATCTATTTGTGTTTTTCTTCGTATCTGCCGGAAAACGATTGTATTCTGAGTCTTTGATAAGAAAAAGGCAAAGACAAGGCTTTCGTCTCGCCAAGGCGCGATGAAATCAAGGAGTTTACATAAAGTAAATGACTGCTTCAAAAACGAGAGTAACGCAGTATTTGCCGTTTTCTTACAAAGACTTTATATCTTTTCGAATAAGAGAGTACAGTCCCATCATTATAATAATCTCAGTTAGAATAACATATACTAAAATACTTATGCTATAATTTTGCACCAAAACACCTGTTATATAGTTGATAATTATATTGCCGGTTAATGCAATCAGCATGACAAAACTAAATGCAGTGCCTGATATTTCTTTGTACATATTTCCTGTTAATCCAAGCATAACCGGGAAACCCGGCGATAATCCGGCTCCAATTAAAAACAATCCAAATATATTAATGTATATGGATGACGGCGTTTGAATAAACAAACAAATAACACCGGTAGATAAAAACAAAAATGCCAGGCGAATTAAGTTTTTAGTCGAAATATTTCGGAAAATACCACCGGTTAATATACGCATGAGCGTTAATCCCAATACAGAAAAAGAGAGTGCAATGAGTGCCTGATTTTGAGAAACTTGTAAATGTTGTGTAAAGTAAGAAACAGACCAATTATTAATTATTGCTTCAAAAGCAGATTGGAAAAACAAGAAGAAGCAAATAATTAAAAACAGCTTGTTTTTTAAAAACAAAGGAATTAATTTAAATGATACGTTTTCTTTCTGAACTGTGATGGGATAAGATATCAATAAAAATAGAATAGCTATTAAAACGCTTGTTGCCGCCACAATATTCATTGCTGCGACATATGAGCTCTCCGATATCATGCTTAGAACAATGGGCATGCCAAAAGCGCCAAGACCAAAGAAGACGCCCAATAAGTTTAAATTGGCTATTTTCTTATCATCACTGCTTAAATCAGAAATCAATGCGCTTGTAGCACCATTAATAACACCGCCACCCACTCCAAACAAAAAAATGCAAACTCTCAATATTGTTAGAATTTGTGCATGTGCAATCCCTATAAATCCGATTGCTAAAAAAATAGATGCAGTGGCAAGCACCCATCTATAACCATATTTATCGCCGAGAGGACCAAAAAAAATAGATCCTATGAGTAATCCAAACGGAAGAATTGAAAACAGACCTCCTGCTTCTAAATCATTTAAAGCTAACCTTGCTTTTAGTAAGGGCAAAACCGACCCAATCATTACCATAGATACTCCAAAGAGAAGTATGCCGGCAAAAACGGAAATAAAAGCAATGGTTTTGCTCCTCATTTTTTAGTTTATTTTAAGTTCATTGGGCGATAGCAAACCATGTGAGATAGAATAAAGAGTGAGTCCCGAAGCTGTTTTTATACCTGTTTTAGATAAAATATTTTTTCGGTGTGTAAGAACTGTATTTATACTGATATTTAATTTATCAGCAATTTGTTTGTTTAAGTTTCCT
>Ga0172381_10007484_pt1 | contig 10800 bp, 17 predicted proteins | sample Leawel6488metaG_FD_119754 | JGI IMG/M metagenome (GOLD analysis project Ga0172381, IMG submission 119754) | Leachate microbial communities from a municipal landfill in Southern Ontario, Canada - Leachate well 64-88 metaG | ecosystem: Engineered > Solid waste > Landfill > Unclassified | place... | reverse complement strand
GTAACAATAACAATGGGGGAGGGGGGTGATGTATGAAGGACTATATACACAATTTGCAGGTATTATTGACAGATCATACGGAAGTTACCGCGAAATGTTTACGGCTTGAACATCAACTCACGCGCACGCGCACGATCGCGCACGAGCGATCACGGGAAGCAAAGGAACTTAAACGCTGTCTGACCGCGATCATCGAAAAGATCCCGACCGGTTTGATGGCTACCGATGAAAAGCTGAACGTGAAGCTGATGAGCAACTATTCCAAACGCATGATGGGTGTGCCCATAAACAAAGAACGGGTCACGGACAAGGCGAACCAGTTCGCGCGCACCCGCAATGTGCGACACCATGAAGATAACCGTCCGTTGGAGCTCGATGAAACGCCGATCTACCTGGCGGTAACCAAAGGCGTCGTCACGGACAGCATGATCCTCGAAACGGTAGATGACAACGGGAAAAATATTATTTTCGCCGCGAATGCGGTTCCGATCCGGTGCGGCGGTAAGATCACCGGAGCAATCACTGCCTGGCGCGACGTTACCGAGATCATGCAGCAGAAACAAGTACTTGAAATGACTATAGAGAAACTGAAAACAACCACGGAAGGTATCACCAATGCCATGATTCAAGTCATGGAGATCCGGGACCCATATACCGTTGGTCATCAACGGCGGGTCACGCAACTGGCGACCGCAGTCGGCAAGAAGCTCGCGTTGAGCGACAATGAAATCAACGAACTGCGGTTCAGTGCCATGCTGCATGATATCGGTAAGGTATCCATATCGTCCGAACTCCTGGCACGGCCGGGAAAGCTGACCGATCTCGAACAACAGATGATCCGGCTGCATCCGAAGGCAGGGTACGATATTCTTCATAAGATCGATTTTCCCTGGCCGCTGGCTGAGATCACGCTGCAGCACCATGAACGTTGGGACGGATCAGGTTATCCGCTGGGTCTTGCACAGCAGGACATCCTTTTGTCCGCACGTATTATCGGGATTGCTGACACGATCGAAGCCATGAGCTTCTCACGGCCATACCGCAGCGTGCTAGGCACCGAAGAGTCGCTGAATGTTATAGAATCGAGTGCTGGCCTCTTGTACGATCCCGAGGTCGCCAAGGCGACGCTGGCGGTCTTCCATGAGGATAACTTTCAGTTTGTACTGAATTAAAAAATGATGCCGGAAGGCGGATATGGGGATCCGTTTCCGGCATATTTTTTGGTTTCCCTTAACAATCCCTTCCTTAAGACTTAGAAGTCTTACGCCGCCACTCCCTACGGGATGGCGGCTGTCTAAGACTCTTACTGCTGTCGTTAAGACTTAACAACACTTGATAATATATCCAACATCGCAATCTTTGTCAACGACCCACTGTACTGGTGCCTCTGCCGGTGGCGTCGGCGAAGGCAGTGGGTCGTGCCTACATACATACCATCTGAGACGGCAGTGTTGTTCTCCGGTCATCCGCGGCGTGGCCGCAAAATGCCGTTTGACTCAAATTCAAAATTGCCGTACAAGAATAATGGTCGCTCTGCGGCCGAGGGGAATTTATGCGGATATACGTTGTGTTGTTTGTCGCTATCATGCTGTTCGTGGCAGCGGTCGTCCATTGGCCGATTGACGTTCTTTCATTCGTAACCGGCTATCGCAACTGTGCACCGATCAGCTGGAGAACATACCATGGAAATCATCACTGATCGCAGTATGCTCAAAAGACCAAGTGAACCGGTACAGCCGTCAGAATCAGCGCTGGGTATTTTCAGCGCGTTGCGCGAGACGCTGGAGGCGTCAGTGACCGGTATCGGCCTGGCTGCCATCCAGATAGGTATCGCGAAATGTTGTTTCATCACCCGCAGAAAACACAACGATACTTGGATTTATAACGAATTCGAGAATCCGGCGATCATTGAGTTCAGTAACCCGTTCATCTATTCGGGGGAATCCTGTCTGTCGTTTCCCGGCGTTTTTGTTAATACGCTCCGCTATCACCGTATTACCGTACTGAACGGATCGCTTCACGAGGAACCGGTAATCTACACCGGCATAGATGCCGTAGTCGTTCAGCACGAGTTCGATCACCTCTCCGGCATCGTTCACTACGACCGGGAGTTCAAACCAGTGACGGTCGGGCGCAATGAGCCGTGTCCATCCTGTCTGGCGCAGGGAAAAACCGTGAAGTTCAAGAAATGCAGTATACATTACATGCCATCTATGCAAATTCCATAATTAATAATAATAACGGAGAATATAATGAGATATTGGATGTTAATTGATCGTCACAAGCGTAAGCGGCAGTGTGTACTGTCTGCGAGGAGCACGTATGAAAAATCCCCAAGATCCCGTGAAAGTAGCATTGGACCTGGCTACTGCAATCGACAACCTGGAACGGTTTGTGCGGGAACAGAAAACTGACGGCGTCATTTGCAGTGAAAACGGCCTAAACATACTTAAAGCGAGTGTTACTAAACAGACGTATCGGCTCGACATGATTACACTCACTGACTGCGAGTCGCATCCTATGCCTGTCAAACCCGATACATTAACGAACCTTTTTTCCAGCATATTGTCATTGTAGGCATGAGAAAATCATGAAACTATATTGCCCGTATTGCAGTACCCTTATCGAATTTGAAACTTCGGACTATACGACAATAGTTGTTCGCTGTATTGCGTGTCGCGGGCGTTTTACCATAAACCTTACCACATGCACCGTGAAGTTGCCGACCAAGCGTACCTGTTACGATATACTCGATCTGCCGCTGTCGGCGACTGCAGACGAGATCAAGAAGCGATTCCGGGAACTAATCTTCCGGTTTCATCCGGATAAAAACCAGGGAAACGCGAAAGCGAACGAGCTCTGCCAGCACATCAACCATGCCTACGACACGCTCTCTGATCCCGCAAAACGGCGGATATACGATACCGGACTCTCCTATCCCATGCAGATGTCGCCCACGCCGCCGCATGCCCGTTCCCAGTACAGAACGGTTCGCCAGGAGTATTGGAACAACACTACAAGCTGGGACGATTTTCAGCGTACGAACAAAGCATACTGGGAAGAAGCGCAAAAGGAACGGGATGATATTCTCAAGTGGTGTAAGAGAAGATACGCCACTGAACCGGAAGTTTCTGCAAGTGATACAATTTCGGATAACACACAAAATAAAACGCTTTCGTTTTTTCACAAATTCGTCACTAAAGGACGTGCATTAGTGAATGAATGCATCGGTGTTATCCAAAATGACCCACTATCGTCCATTGGAGTATTACTTGCTATCTTTTCGTTGTGCGGGTATTTAATATTCATGCTTGGCAAACTGCTGCAATAACCACTATCGGGAGTAAATTTATGAGCAAAACCATCACCATAAAGCTGCCTGAAGTCGTTGACGTGCGCTATGCGACCTGTGTTGTTGTCCGGACGTTGTTGCTGGCAGGGTCGCGCGTCAGTGGCTGTATTTCGTCGGAACTGAAAAATCTCGCGAACAAGGTCCCGGGAGGGTGCAATGAAACTGGAGATACAAGACGACCTGCTCCGGGAGCTGGCTCGCCTGAGAATACAGAGAAACGGTAAGACTTTGAGCGTGGAAGAGCTCGTCCATGACGCAATTCTCGAACAGATTCGTAACTACGACGAGACACTTTCCATGTTCGAATCCATGGCTCCGCCGGAGGCGGTCGCTGAACAAGATAGAGCATGAGATAGAAACCGGGATCGGGGGATCCCGACAGTAAGGATGTTCACAATTGGGCAAGCATGATGATGCTGGTAGTAGTAAAGTCACTTTGACGTGTACTCACTGCGGGGGTAGTTTTCAACGGTATCCCGGAAATGTAAAATCTGGAAATCCTTATTGTTCTCGCAAATGTCAACGGAGTTATAGACCTCAAATACCTGTTACTTGCGTTGTCTGTGGCGAGCAGTTTATCAGTACATCAAAGCAGGAACGGCGCGCGAAGTACTGTTCTCATAAGTGCTGGGAGATTGCCGGAGGCCGTAACTGTACTTGTGAGTATTGCGGTAAGGAGTTTTTTGTTACTCGTAACAACCTGGGTCGTACGCGTTTCTGTTCGCATCATTGCCATGGCGAATCACGCCGCCACAATATTGCTCTCGTCTGCCAAACATGCGGCAAGACGTACCACAAAGCATCATGCTTCGTAAAGGGATCGAAGTTTTGTTCTAATGAATGCAAAAACCGTTCACTACTGCGTGTAGTTGCTGACGAAACAAAGCAGCAGATTATACATCTGTTTAACGATAAATTATATGCAGTTTATCGTATTGCTACACAGTTCGGTCTTACTGTAGGTGTTATCAAGCGTATCTTGCAAGAACATGGTGTTACCAATTTTGCTCGGGAAGGAAGAGCGTTCCATGTTAGTCCTGCTTTTCTTGAGTCTCGTCGCCGGTACTGGAAAACACATAAAATGATCTGGTCTCCGGAAGCTATCGCCAAGTCTAAAGCAGCCAATAAAATTAACGGATCACATACCGGTCCGAAATGCCACTTTTGGAAAGGTGGCATTTCGAAAGACCGCAAGGCGTATGCCAAACTCTTGCTGCAGCGGCAAAAAACAAAATACCATTCTGATCCAAAGTATCGTCTTCGTATGGTTATGAGTTCGGCTATCTATCAAACAGTTAAACACCGGAAAGCAAATCGTAGTTGGTTGAAGCTGGTTGATTATACTCTTGAAGAACTCATACAGCATTTGGAACGTCAGTTCCAACCAGGCATGACTTGGAAAAATTACGGCAAATGGCATATTGATCATATTATTCCTATTGCCGCCTGGAATTTCATCGCTCCGAAAGATCCGGAGTTTAAGAAATGCTGGGCACTCATAAACCTGCAGCCGTTATGGGCAAGAGACAATCTGAGCAAACATGCTCGCCTTGACGACAGTTGGAAACGAGTACCCAAAGGAGAGAATGATGATAAGCATACCGTTGATCGCGTTTATGATTGTCCTGATGGCAATCATTCAGATCAGCATATTCGTCTCGCTCCCGAACTACATCCGTAAATTGTTCGCCAGCGTTGTGATTTTAGCGATCGTGACTAACTTCCTGTTGTCCTCTGTCATCCTGGTGTTTACGGCTGGCGGCCTGGTGGCCGGCGCCGGAAATCTTGGGGGGTCAGTTATCTTTGGCATCTACCTGGAGTTATATAGACGCAAACGCGGCATCGGCAGTCCCGAGTGGGTATGGATCACGTATCGCCGAACAGTATGTTTCCGCCTGTTCTGGCTGATCCCGGTCCGGTTCACGATCCCCATCTTCGGGCACCCCGGTATCCGTGTTCCCGAGACCAACCCTATACAGCAAGGGTGGCTCTGGCGGTAGATGTAGGAGAGTGACGTATGAAGATCGGACAACTCATTGCCCAGAATCCAGACGGACGCACAGCCCTCGGGAAGCTCCTTAGGAGTCTTCCGAAAGACTGTAAGGACTGGCAGCGCATCCGCCAGAAGCAGCAGAAGCACGGTCGGCCTGCACCGAAAGCAGGCGGAACGCCGGCGCCGAACGCCGGTACGCGGTCCGCAGCGTAACACGCGGACAATACCAGTGAGGGAGGTACCATATGAGTACCGAGACCAGCAGTATCCGGCTGTACAAAGCCAAAGACAGAGCGATCGAATCCGTCATCGAAAAGATGGACAAAGCCTTGCGTGAGATCACGTCTGTTGTTGACGGCAAGGTCGTTGCGATCAAACCGTTGCCGTGGCTGAAGCAATCGAAGAACGGCCATCTCTTTGTCGAGAAGACCGGCGTGAAGTCCGAGAAGGGCACGGTGATGAACCTGCAGGCCTTCCGGTTTGCCCGCAAGCCTGACCAGACGACCGTCTGGTTCAGCTATGTCGGTGCCGACGGCTACACGCGGCAGGCGAAGAACGCGTTCCTCGTGTGTGACACGAAAACGGGACGCAAGGTGTACAAGCAGGGCGCAGCGCCGAGCGGCGCCAGAGCAGCCTCATCCTCTGCGGCCTATACGGATCAACCTCCGTTCTAAGTCTGCGGCCGGATGGACATGTATGGATGGGGCGGGCTCGCCGGGTGGCGGGTCTGCCCCGCATACTCTTTAAAGGAGACTACGTGTAATGTGGCAAACGGAAACGAAGAAACATCGACGTATCATAAGAAACGAATCTGACGTCCCTGCCGGCACTTGCAGCATATGCAAAGGCGTGCTACGCCTGCGCCGGGGCGGGCTAAACATCGGCGACTGCAGCAATCCTTTTTGCGAAGCGCGGTACTTCTATTCAGACGGCGAATGGGTTCTTGACCCTACGTGGGCAATGCCGGCATACATTAAGACCCGGCTTAAAGTGCGCTTAAAGCCTGCTGATTATACCCATGCAGCGCGACCGTTCCGGTCGTGAGCAGATATCAAAAGGGGAAGGTATGAACAACGAGAACATCAGCTTGTATTTCAAAGAGGGATCTTCTGACAAGGTCTATAATGCCTCACTTGAAGCAGCCGCAGATGGCTGGATTGTCACATATGCGCACGGCCGGCGAGGATCGGCACTCATGTCAGGCAGGAAGACCGCAGCGCCGGTCACGTACGAAAAGGCCAAGAAAATCTACGATACGCTGGTTGCCGAGAAAACCGGTAAAGGCTACACGCCGAAGGAAGGCGGCCCGGTATTCTCCGGAACATCATCCGAAGCCCGGGATACCGGGATCAGGTTGCAGCTCTTGAACGAGATCGACGAGTCCGAGATCAGGAAATACTTGACGGATGATGCCTGGTGCGCCCAGGAGAAGTTTGACGGTCGGCGCCGGGCGTTAGTCAGGGACGGGAAAGATTCATACGGGACCAACCGGAAAGGGTTATCCGTTTCTCTGACCGTCCAAGTAGCGGCGGATCTAAGCGCATGCCAAGATTTTATCTTGGATACCGAAGATATGGGAGATACTATATATGTCTTCGATATCCTGAAAAGTCTGACGGATGATCTCCGGTCTCTTCCGTACCGTATTCGCTTGGACTATCTCGAAGCTGTATTCAAACTTGAACGGTTTAAGTATCTCAAACTAGTAGAAACAGCGTTTACTACTAAAGAAAAGCTGGCTTTGTTTTCAAAACTGAAAGCTCATGACGCCGAAGGGATTATATTCAAGCGTCTTGATGCGCCCTATACCGCAGGCCGGCCGAATTCGGGCGGGTCGCAGCTGAAGTTCAAGTTTAAGGCGACCGGGTCCTTTATCGTGACCAAGGTCACGACAGGTAAGCGGTCCGTGTCCCTGGAGCTGGCTGACGGTGTTGATATTGGGCGTGTCACTATTCCGGCGAATTATGACATCCCGCAACCCAGAGCGATTGTAGAAATCGAGTATCTCTATGCGTTTCCTGGCGGTTCACTGTTTCAGCCAGTGTATCTGGGCGAGCGGGACGATATCGATGCGTCAGCCTGTACCGCGAAGCAGCTGAAACTGAAACCGGAAACCGACGAGGACGCGTGATGGATACCGCGTTCGATAAAGCGAATTTGACTCAAATTTAAAATTATCATAAAAGAACGGTACATAAAGAGGTGTATGTTCTTCACAGATGGGTACGGATTGAACCGATACTGGGACTGCTAACCTGGTCCGGAGATTACCCGTGCAGGATCGTCAAGGGTGAGCGGTAAAGAGCAGATAAATCCGCGAGAGTAGACGGGTCCATTAGAACCATCAAAATCTTGGATGGTTCAGCCGGCCAACGTGGGCTGTGAAGCAAGTAACTGGAACGGTAGCTCAGCGGCAGAGCGCGAGGGCGCCCGCCTTTCACGAAACGAGGTCGCAGGTTCGAGTCCTGCCCGTTCCATAACTTTTAAATAGTCGATGGACATGTCAGTGTCCGGTACGTGAGTCCTACCCTGACAGGTAGGTAAAACTTGAGACTGGGTCTCATAGGCCTCAAAACCCTATTGGGATACAGGGACCTGGGTGGGGAATCCAGGGTCGGCTATCTACTTTATTAGGAGTTTGTATGACGCAGGAAGATATCGTTAGAAATATCGTTGCGAATACCGCGCGCAGTATTAAAGACATTGCCGATGAGACCGGAATCCTTACACCCAATATTCGCCGAATCCTGGGCGTCGGTACGAAAACCGGCACTTTCTTTCGCCTTGAGCGTGGCGTTTATATCCTTAATAAGAACGGCAACGATGTCGCCGTTGTTCATACTGCCGATGCCGTTACAAAGCTACCGGAGTTGGCAGCTGCCGGCGTTAAGGTCAACATGGTTATACTTGATCCGCCGTATACTACACCGGCGATCGTAGGCCGCAACAGGCCTCAGAAGTTTAAAACCATCACGCCGGAACAGTTCAGTGCAGTCACGAATGCTATTGCGCAGATGATCGCAGATGACGATTCTCCGGTATATTACATTTGTTCGACTGCGCCGTATGGCGCTCGTGAGATGGAGAAATATACGGTTCAGATCTATAATGCCGGTTTTAAACTGGTGGCAGTTGGCCGTTATGTGAAACTTCAGAAAGACGGGACAAGCCGTGCGCTCAATCCGAAAGGTAAGCCGACCAGTCCTGAAGCAGTCATGTTATTCACGAAGAGCGGCTATTTCGCCGAAAAAGATATGCCGCGCAAGCTGACTTTCCATCTGGTGCGACCGCCAGTCACCGGCAAGTACGGTCGTCAGACAAAGAAACCGGACGAGATGATCCGTTCGTTCGTCCTGCAGGGAAGTCTTAAGGGACAAACTGTGTGCGATCCGTTCGCTGGAACAGGCGGCACTCTGATCCAGGCAGTGCGCCATGGGCGCCGGGCACTTGGTATTGAAATCGACGATATTACCATGCGGCAATTTATCATTGCTGGCTTAATGGAGAGTTAGTAATTTTAATATCTTTGGTAGGTACTATATGAAACTGGACATCAAACTGTTACGTCAGCAGTACAATGCAATCCTGGTCAGTAATATGCCACGGGGCATCAAAGACGGCCTGGCGAACTTTATTGAAGACTTGTTCGATGTAGCCAGGCAGAACGCGACGGACGTCGAGTTCGAATATACAAACCGCAAATACGCGCGTGTTGGAGGACCCGATGCCGATCGTACATGAACCGAGTATCAACGGCATCTGTAATATCTGTTTTCAGACCAAGCGCGTCAGATTTGTTAAATGTCCGCACGGCGTCTGTCCGACGCGTGTTATTTGTGCGGACTGTCTTACTGTAACCAAATTTGATACTCCGGAACACCACGCCGAATGCAAATCGATGCAGGAGCGGTTCCGGGGATCATCCGATTCTACGCGCGGGGGCGTAGAGGGCAATGAGAAACGGTCTGTCGGAAACCAGACCGTATCGTTGGATGAACCGTGACCTTCCTGATTCTGTTATCAATGAGTATGGTCGTTCTGCTGGAAGCAGTGTATGTGAAACGCGTTGACGAGTTCTACGGGCTTTATTCGTGGTTACTCCTGGAAGAGTTGGACTGGCTCTATACGCACAAGCAAACAATACACCTGCGCATGCTCCGGCGGTACAACGATCTACCGTCTTATATGGCAACAGTATGGAAGATCTGGCTGTCGCGCGACCGGTTCAGGGAACGGATCGCGGCGCTTGAGACATACTACCCTGAAATCAAAGAGGTGGAACCATGAAAGCATACGGAACACGGTGCTTGATGCTCGTTCTCTTCGCGTTGGGCGTCTTTCTGGGGTCGTTCCTGGGGATCAGGCGGCAGGCCGGAAAGGACAGCATGCAGCTTGCAACAACACAAGAGCAAGTCAGTGATCTTATCATAGAGAATAAAATGCTGGAGATAGAAAAGAATATTCTGCTGGACTATATCACGATGAAATCCCTAAAAGGCGAACTGAAGGCCGATGGCCCGATCGCAACGAAGCTTTAAATGAGCATGCTTTCGGATAGTGAAATACGTGATTTATTCAATCGGTTGGTTGTGCTCTGGCATAACAAGCCAGCCAGCGAACGTAATGATACACACATGACAAGTATATCCACTGAAGAAGCATTATTTCTCAGTGTTGCTATTTGCAATTTCACGGGCGACTGTCCACTGGAAGATATACATCATATCATGGATGTCGTTAAAGAGAAAATCAATGAGCGAAACCCATCTTGACGATCCCGCTGCCTATGAAAAGCGGATAAAACTCCACCGGGCGAATAAACATGAAGTTCATTGTGCCATCTGCCCGTACCATAAAGGCGAGAACGCGACCCGCAAAGTCGACCGTAAACGCAAGAAGAAATCAAAGTTTCGGAGACGAGGATGAATATCAGTTTGACCGACCAGGAATATTTCGCGCTATTGAAGAAGGCACGGCAGTATCTGGAAACCGTTACATGGATCGTGTACGATGACTGCAACGATTGGGGTTGCAAACATATGGAATCGAACGTTGGTCTCTGCAACGACAGTCTGACATGGAAAGAGATTGCGCTCTTTCCTGAAGAATGGCCGAAACGCCGCGCCATGAAATATCGCAAAGTCCGGCATCGGTGCCCGCTGGACCAGCGGAAAAATCCTGGCATGAACGGGTGTTTCTATACTTGTGACCTATTCCAGGGGAAAATCACTGATATCGCAGAGATAAAACAACGGTTCGATGAGCAGATTGCTGTGACAGACAAACATATCAACGGTGACTGGTCGCTGGTACATGAACTCGAGAAAGCAATATCAATTCTGCAAAAGCTCTATGATGGTTTTTGGAACAAACAGCAAAAGCTGGACGTCAAAAAGCAGATAAACAAACTGAAAAATAAGCTCGACCGGGAAAAGAAATTGGTCAGCAGAGAATG
>Ga0172381_10007483_pt1 | contig 10801 bp, 18 predicted proteins | sample Leawel6488metaG_FD_119754 | JGI IMG/M metagenome (GOLD analysis project Ga0172381, IMG submission 119754) | Leachate microbial communities from a municipal landfill in Southern Ontario, Canada - Leachate well 64-88 metaG | ecosystem: Engineered > Solid waste > Landfill > Unclassified | place... | reverse complement strand
TCTAAAGATTTGAAAGAGGGGGCTGTATATCTTACCAAAGAGCACAAAAAGCTCCTATATATGGGTCGCCACATTTGGTTTGACAAGCCTAATAAATACGGAACCATAGATATCAAAGGGAAAAAGGTTTACGTTTTTGTGGACGCTTCAGATAAATTTGACGGAACCCAACACACTTGGGAAACAGAATACGATTCAAAAAGACGCAAATATATCCTTATGACCGGACTTGATAAGGTCGCGGAAGAAATTTTACACGAACATCCTGATTATGCGGAAGAAAACCAAAAAATGCACGAATTGGGGTGTATATCGGCTTGTAAGCGTCTTTATGATATGCCAATTACAGGGTCATGGGAGCCGCGTTGGAAAAAAGAAATCTGTGCGAAAATCGACGGAAAGCTTTATGTCGGGGACATTCGTTCACCATATAATAGAGGCTTTTATCGTTACGGTGGAAATGAGGGTGTCGGGTATTTTAAATCCGAGGTTATAATTGAAAAGGGGGAATACAAAGCCAAGATGCTTAAACAAGAGCTCGTTATCGAATTCCCTTATTCAGATCTTAAAACTAACTTCTGCGAGTTGTGGGTTGAATTTGAAAACGGGAGAGAACCTGTAAAGATTATTGGGTAACAAGGTATAATAACAAAAGGAGTAAAAAATGAACAAAAATGACGTAGTTATTAAAGAGTTGCTTACTAAGGTGGAGAAACAGCGTGCGGAGTTGGGGCCGAGGCCGAAGTCGTCCCTAGTAACTAATGGGGTTGTTAGAAACCCAGACATGGGAGCTATGTCAATGTCTTTGAGTCTGAATATGATGTCTAAGGATCAGGTTATCGCAACTTTTTCAAAGATGTTACGAGACCGAGACGATATTGAATATGCCTGTGATGAACTTGGAGTAAAACCGGAATCTGATTCCGTTTACACGATTGAACAGTGGAAAGAAGATTTCGTTACTCGTCTTTCTGTTATCGAGTGGAATGAAAAGAAAGTCAAGCTTGACAAAACCGAGGCACAGCTTAAGGCATTAGTTTCCGAAGAAGCCCGCACTTCTGACACCTTGGAAGAGATTGCGAAGTTGCTAGGATGAAAAAGATTTGGATAGTAAGGTTTGAAACAGAGTCAGGCGATCATTACGTTGCATGTTTCAAAAAACAAACCAACAGATTGTCACCTGTCGGCCTATTGTGTAGAGCATTATCCTGAATATTTTAGGTTCATTGACGAGGGCGACTTTACAAAGGGCGGGGAAAGGTGTATTTATTGGGATGTTGATGAATGCGATGTTTTGGAACTTCCACTCCCGATAGATGCGATTCCGTCGATTTAATTGAATATTTCTCTCATTATTGGGGAAGTTTTAAAGGAAAAGATTATGATGTAGGTCAAAAAAGAAGGAGGAAAGAATATGTACTAGGCTTTTAAACCTCCGTAATTTCCTTGTTGTTTGGTATTGGCTGATTTCCGCGAGTGTGGATTAATCGGCCTCTTTTCAGGTTCAAACCAAAACAAGGAGATTTAAAAATGAGAAAGATTTATGAGTTGAAGATTAAGTGCAAGGAATTGGCCGCTGAAATCAGGACGGCAAAAGCTGAGTTGAAAGTCGCGTTTAAGGACAAAAACTGTTCTATAAACGCTTATTCTATGATGATGAGTAAACTTCACTACAAGCAAGTTGCTTTCCGTTGTTACCACATAGCTTATTGTGAGCTTAGAGGGAGAACAAGGGAACAGATTGAACCCAAGGTAAGGGAGTATAATCAAATTGATTACAATTCTCAGAAAAAGATTGACCAAATCAAGTCTGATTATGCTTGGGAAGTTAAGGATGTCGCATGAAAAAGCTTTATGTGCTTATCCGTAAAGACCTTGCCCAATCCTATCAGGCGGTTCAAGCCGGACATGCTGTGGCTGAATGGCTGTTACGTCATTAGGGACAAAACGAGTGGGAGAACGGAACACTTGTTTATCTTGGAGTTGATTACGTAGATGCTCTTGTTCATTGGACTTTCTTATTGTTTTTGAGGTATTTCGAATGGTCAGGATTCAGGGAGCCGGATATAGGGAACAAGATGACGGCTATTGCATGTCTAAGCGATGGAAAGGTTTTTTCTAATTTGAAGTTGCTGTAAAGATACTCCGGGACATGAATCCCGGAAATGATTCGGTAGCTAAGTGGCTTAGCAGAAGTCTCTAAAACTTTGTACGCGGGTTCGATCCCCGCCCGAGTCGCCATTTTTTATTGTCCATTGATGTAATTGGTAGCATATAAGGCTCTGAACCTTAATGAATTGGATCATAACCAGTATGGACAACCAAGACCTTGACAAACCGTTCCTTTTTTGATACAGTATTGACATTGAAAGGAATCGGCTCATGAAATGGACAAAAGAATATCCCAAAACTCCCGGTTTTTACTGGTTGAAACGCGAATCAGAATCTAATCGGGTTGTGGAGGTTTATAGCACTGAAGACAACTCCCTGTTTGTCGTTTTAACTCCAACGGCACATATTCATATTTATGATATGCGCAAGAAATGTGAATGGTCTGATGAGTCTGTTAGTGCTCCTGAGGGCGGGACCTAATCAGCCTATGACAAAGCGAGAAACAGAAGCATTTTTAAAAAGCGTTCACACTTTAGCGAGCGGTCCAACTGTTCGCATTCGATTCATTTATTTCGCGGATGGGAAAGAACATGTTTTTTGTTCAACTGTTAATGCCATTAGCGGGGACAGGCTTAGTTGATTTGATTCTAATCCTCCCGCTATCGACAGCAAAAGCGGGAGCTATGCGCGCTCTATGATTCGCGGCATCTACGAGAAAAGCAAAGTTATCTCGCATGAAAACGCCGGTGGTTTCGATCCTCCGAAGAAAGGGAACTAAGATGGATAAGGATATTAAAATTCAAAAGCTTGAGGATGAGAATGCTGCACTTAAGTGTGTCCTTAAGAACATCCTGAAGGACTTGCCCGTAAATCGGGATTGGCTTGATCCGAATTTGGAGCGGATTGCAAAAGAATTTTTGAAATGAACTACACGAAAGAACAACGTGATGCGATTCTATCTAGCTCGTGGCCGCACGTCAAGGCTTTGATTGATGCCGGGGATATCAAAGGCGCGGTAAAGAACTATGTACACTGTGGCTGTTATATCGGCCTTTCTAAGAAGGCGAAAAAGATCATTTCTGTTCGGTCGAAGAAAGAATATACGGAAAGGATTCTTCTTCCTGATGCTTTGAACCACGAGAAAGAAACGGATCGGCTTTGTCTTGAATACAGAAAGTTGATTGTTGACGCGGAAAAGAAAAGAATTGCATACGAGAAAGAAAATAAGGATGTTAAACCGGATAATGATATTAGAGATATCCTTAAACCATTAGTTGAAGAAATTAATTGTCGCAGAGTTGAATGGATACATCTTTTTGGCAGTTACTACAGTCATTTAAACAAAACAAATCGCCATTCAGAATATGCCAAGGCCTTTTGTAAGATGTTTCGTCATCAGTTGTTTGGGAACGAAAAGTAATTTATAAACAGGACAATAGGAGAAAAGTTATGAGCATTAATCTGTCGAAGTGCAAGGTTGGCGACCAGTGTAAAACGCGGGATGGGATGACGGTTACGGTAACAAAAATTAACTGTGGTGGTGAGTATCCTGTTCGTTTTTCTGACTTCCTTTCAAGAACGGTAGACGGATTTTGGCTAGGCAATAAAGGGGACATGGCCGACATCGTATCCTTCTGCAAGCCGGATCTGCGTGTAGCAAAGATTGAGGTTTACAAAACTATTCTTGCGCGTTCCACTCCATTTTATGAATGGACGTGTGAAATTAAAAAGCAAATCGTTAAAGGAAATCGCTCCTATTCGTCGCGCAGTTGCGCAATAAGGGGAGCAAAACGTTTTTGTAAACTAATCGGTTTTTCATCGGAGTAAATTATGAATATCGTTATAGGAATTTTATTGTTGCTTTGGTGCGCTTTTCTGTTTATCCCTGTTGTAATGTCCCCGATGATGTTTGTCCGCTGTGATGCTATAGGTAGAGAAAGACCGCTTCCATTACGGATATGTGTTTTTGCTCTACGCTCTGAATTTGTTCTTTCTGCTATCACATCCGTTTTCTTCTTTTTCGACTTTCCATTTAAGTTCATCCTTTTGGGGATCGCGCTATCTTTGATAGCGACATTCTGGATATCATTCTATATAGGGTCTAGAAAAGACTAAAAAGTTTTGATACGAATACCTATTGACAAGGCATCAACAACTATGATATCTTAATGTTTTCTGTGTCGGTGGTCGAAATGGATGAGGCGCGAGACCGCAACTCTCGCTTATAAGGGTTCAAGTCCCTTCCGGCACTCCATTTTTTTATTCCCCTATAGCGTAACGGTAGCGCGGGACCCTTTGAAGGTCTGTCTGTACAGATTCAATTTCTGTTGGGGGAACCAAGCTGTTGACAAAACACGAACATTCTGTTAATATGTCTTTATCAAATCAAGGAGAAACATGAAACGCTTAGGAATCAAAGAACCTAAAGCTTGGTTTATGACGACCGGGTTTTCCGACATTAAATCTGGACAACGTAACAGGGCATCTAGAGTTAGTCGGTTTTCTGAACGTCCCGAAGTATTGATCCGAATGGAATCTATGAAATTTGACTGTTTGTCTTGGCATATGTTTTCCAGGCCATCATGCGAGTTAGGAAGGAAGAACGAAAGCAGGACAAGAATCTTGATTTTAAAGGCACTCCCCAAACCAAAACTTCCTTAACAACTATTGACAATCCAACTCGATTTTGATACATCGCTGTCGTTTCCTAACAGAAAAGGGAAAGAACATGAAGAAATACACCACTAAAAAGGGCACGCAAGTTACAATCGACGGAGAAATTGTAAGGGTGGCCGCACAGGCGGTACATATTAGCCATTTTCATACTCTCAATGAATCTCCGGAAAAGGCTTATTGGGTTAGCGTATTCCAAAGATGTAAAGGGGACATATCTGAAATCGGTTTGGTGGCTCTTAGAGATATCTGTATCCCAAAAGACGGAAATTCAGACCTTATCGCAGATATTAACAGTGTTTCATCCGAATATCGGAATGCCTTGAAAATCAAAAAGCAAGCAGAAGAAAAAGAAAAAGCGGAGGAAAGGGAAAAGATTTTAAATTCAGTGCCGGACGGATGCGAAGTCGCTACCCAGAAGTTTTGGCTTGATGGGCTTATCAACTTTTCAGCTCTTGACGGAGCCACATGCACCGCCTGGGATGATATGTATAAATCTGAAGGACAAGGGCTTTTTTACATCCCAAGCGATAGATTCGCTGATAGCCGCAAGGCGCGTTCCGACAAGAATAAGCGAGACGAGGAGGCATCTGCAGACAGGAAGGCAATGGAAGATTCAGCATTTGCACAGGCACTCACAACAGGCAAGCCCGCAGTGATGCGGCAATGGACAACCGACCGCTGCATGAACGGAAACGGGGAGCGGGAATGCTCGTTTGATAGCGCAACCGAATGGGCTATGCCGGACGGTTCTCGTAAAACCACTTATACCTGTTGTTTCTAGCATGGGGAAATCAAAGAGGAAATAATCAAACATGAGAACAAATTTTAAAACAGACACAATGAAAAAATTACAAAATCCGATGCGGAAAAATTAATTTCAGAATGGGGAGGCACCGGGAAAGTGGTTGGAGGGAAGGTTGTGAAGATGGTTTCCCCTCCGAATTCTCCGGGTAAAAAGGGAGGGCTAAGATCCAATCAGAATAGAAAAACAGGATGGAAATTGTTTGAATTTGCCGGATAAGGAATTAACAGGATATGAGAAAGTCTTGGATTAAGGTAATAGATAAAAGCGAATTGGAAAACGGAGAACGCGTCATGTATGCCGATATGGCCAACACAATCGGTTTGAATATATATCGCTATGTATCCAAAGACGGGTTGAGCGTGGTAAACTCGGTCGGAGATGAAATTTACCGCAGTGTGTCAGAAATGTTTGAGTGTTGGGAAGATGTTTTCGTTCTGCGGAACAACGAAGAAGATAGAAAATCCATCGCGGACAAGATCGCGGAGGATCTTTTGAAGAACGTTGTGGCGGTTAAGGACGACAAGATGTTGACGAAAGATGAACTTTCAGCACTGATTCAGAAATCGATGTCTAACAGAAAGGCGTTTAATGAAAATTCTCGGGAAGATTCCCAATGTCCCGTTTATCGCAGCATGTAGCGGGGGTATGGATTCGATGGTTTTGGTGGATTTTCTAACCCATTATCCTCAGAATCGTTTTGAAATCGCATTCTTTAATCACGGGACTTCGGATTGCGCAAAAGCGGAGGCTTTCCTTACTGATTGGTGTTCTTCCCTTGGATTGAAACTTCATGTCGGTACAATAACACGGGGACGTCTAAAAAAAGAAAGCATTGAGGAGTATTGGAGAAATCAAAGATATGGATTTCTTGATTCCTTTGACTGTCCTGTTTTGACGGCGCACCACTTGGATGATGTTGTTGAAAGTTGGGTCATGTCATCTATTAAAGGAGGGAATCCTCGTCTGATCCCATATCGCAGGAATCAGGTTATCCGGCCTCTTTTGCTTGTATCCAAGGAAGAGATTAAAGTTTGGGCGGTTAGAAATAAATTGGAATATGTGAATGATGTCTCCAACGATGACACAACGCACTTGAGAAATTATGTTAGACACATTATGATGCCGCATGTTCTTTATTTGAATCCGGGTATTCACACTATGCTTAGGAAAAAGGTTATTCAGGAAAACAAGGAGGTTATATGAGCTTATCAGACGGAGAAAGATTTACAAGAATTGCTTACGGCATTAAACGGATTGTTGATTTAGATGTCCCTGATTTTTATCCGCAAAGCGACGTTAAAAAGATTAAGGATTTGATTAATAATCTTTGGCCGTCTTTTTTGCGGAATGATTCAAATAACTCGTTTTGGATTTTAGGAGGAGATTTTTCTTCTGAGTCTTTGGGAGAAAAGTCTCTGCTAAAAGCGGCATTTGAATCGCATGAGGAAAAGGATTCTGATATCACGGATGATTCATTTATGATCTGCTATGATATGCTTTCTCCTTCTGTTATCTGTAATGATCAGGAGTTGCGTTTCTTTCTTGGTTTGTGGGTAGAATTGGAAAATCTTATCTATGCCATATCCCGGTATCCGGATGCTTTTAAAAAGTCTTTGAAGGAACTGGAGGACAATGTTCATAATTTACAGGGCTTGTTGTTTAAGATTATTTCATCTGAAAACAGATATTCAAAGATTTGGATGCAACATCAACTTTACAATAAGATATTTTCCGATAGGGACGGGTTTATGGGAAAATGGCTCGTCGCGAACAATTTACAACACATGCTTAATCTTGGCAGGCGCGTTGATGATATCATTTCATATAAAGATATGAAAGAAATGTTCGTAAAATGGCAATTCATCCCTGCACATGAAATTCCTTTGTTCGACCAAGTGACAATGGTTATAAAAATGATGGGTCGCAGATTTCATTATACTCATGAGCATAATCCGCTGATTGACAATCTAAAGAAAGAAAAATCTATCAGCAAGAAACAACTTACAGAGATAAAGGCTTTACTTGCGGCATGTGTTGAATTAAACAAGAAATATGAAAAAGAATCACGAGAAGAATATCAGAAACAGAGATTTTGTTATTTCACAAGAAAATCTTTATAGGATAGATTGGTCACTCCATAATATAAAAATGGTTAAAACATGAGATTTCTGAAAGACGTGTCCTCGGGCGAGTGGGTTTTGGGCGTGTGCACGGTTAAATCGACAGTTTGTTTTATTGATTTTTGTCTTAATAAGAACTGTAAAAAATGCAGGGTTTACCCGTTTAAGACAGGAGAATTGCTTTTTTCTGAGAAAAAGCATATAGCAATGGAAAATATTATTAGCGGAACATTTGTTTTACTTCTTGAAGAAACACTATTGACAACAGAACAGGAATTATGATAATGTTCAAATGAAAGGAGCAATTATGCACGAATTTCTTTGTTATTCCGGGTCTGTTATTTGTTTGATGTTGGTTTTTTCTATAACTTTCTTTTGTATTAATGGAAGAAACAACTATTGGCGTAACTATTTAGGATCGTTATTCTGTTTTATTAAGCTTGTCTTTCTCCCGGCCATTATCCTTATGGGGCTTGTTTATTTCGCTGTTTTTCTTTTTCTTTTGGCCTAATGGAATAACGCGGATGTTACGAAATCGTTCATGTTTAAAGTCAGTTAATTCAAGGATAAAACGAATGAAAGTATTGCTATGCGGAAGTTTTAATCCATTTCACAATGGTCACGCCTATGTCTATAACTTGGCGTGTAAAATGTTTGGGAAAGATAACGTTTGGTTGGGAGTGGGGACAAATAAAGATAAAGATTCAGTCTCTGCAAGTCATATTAAGAGATCCCTTGTCCCTGTTACTAGAAATGTTATCTGTTATTCAGGTCTTACTTCTGATATCGTTAAAGATCTTCACTTCGATCTTCTTGTCCGGGGTGTTCGTCCCAGTTTTTCATTAGAGGACGAATTTCAACTAATGACATGGAACCGGAAACTTTGTGATGTAGACACGATCCTTATCCCGACCCACGAAGGATTATCTTCCGTATCTTCTTCAGCTTTAAGGCTTTTGCACGAAAACAATAAAAATATAGGCAACTACATGGACCTAGATGTTTTGGGAAGATGGTCTACAAGAATAACTTACGACAATGAGATTAAGGTATTTTTCGGAAAATGCTGTTCTGGTAAGTCAACCTATCTTAACTCTATTTGTGATACCGTGGGGAATGTTGATAAAATACTTTTCGACTATATCGACTGTCCCGCCGCGACGAGAACAATAGCCAAGAAAAAGCTTAAGAAACTTTTCTATGTGAAGGATATGGATTTCATAACAGAGTGCTGTAAGTATTATGCAAAGGTTGACTGGGAAAGCTTGTTCTCGAGCTATTCTGTATTCGATATGCCCAATATCGGCACAGCTTGGAATTTTATCCCTCAAAGATTCAGGGATAGGATGACCTTAGTCAAAGTTTCAACAGATGATAAAAACAGGGTTGCCTTTTCTAAAGCAAGGGGAGCTAATCCTAAACTGATTGAATGCTCTGATCATTTTTACATTGAACCTAAGTTCTGGGATGAAGATGTCGTTATTAAGGCCCAAAAACGCACAAAATAATCCAAGTTTTCTAAAAACCCTATTGACAAACCACCCCCTAATATGTTATATTATGGTTGTCAAATGAAGAGAAAGGGCTTTAGAAAATGGAAACGATTGAAACGGTTTTGGAAAAGCAGGACATCCTCCGCGATGTTAAAGCACGCCGCGTACTCAATACCTCCGGTAAAGATTCAGGCATTACCCTTAAAGAGCTTGAGGATGGGGTAACGATTGAAACAATCGAAGCACTTAAAGTTCCGGTTTATCTGTACGGAGGACAGTTGACAATTCACGGAACATTTAAGGACGATATCGGAGATAATTTCCGTGTCGCCGGTTACAAATCCGTTTTCAAGAACGGTAACGGCAGTATCGGAGTACGATATGTGGCTATTGATGCAGAGAAGAAGCTTAAACTCCGAGATATGAGCCAGTTATCTGAAATCTGGTGTGTCAATATTGACAGCAAGGGTTGTCAGGCACACAAGAGTTTCCGTGACAAGACGCAAGCGATTGAATGCTATAAGAATGCTCCGGATATGTTTGTAGGAAGCAAACAGATTTTTCAGGGGATCTACGGCAACTTTTACGTGGTTCTTGAAATCGGAGCTATTTATGAAAAGGATTTTGATTCTCTTGCCAAGGCATTGACTGGACTTGATGAGGAAACGTTCAATCAGCGCAAGTCCGAGCTGGATGAGAAACGGAAAGCGGAGAGGGCTGTTTGGGAAGCGGAATATAAGGCGGAGCTTGCCAACTTGGAAGCTCGCAAACAGGAAAACAAGGTTTGGCGGGAAGAAAAAGACAAAGAACTGGAACTCAAGTTTGAGTCTTGCGAGTTTTCAGGAGCAGGCCTTTATGTTTATCCTTTCGCCAGCGACCGTGACGAAACGAAGAAGGGTTTCATGTTGCTTAAGGTCAAGAAAGGTGCTTTCGGCAAGCTTTATGGAAATCAGAAGTTGGTTAAGGATATCAGAGAGATAGCCGACTTTGTCCCGAATATTAAGGCCAAAGTCATTGACGACATGAGGACAAAAATTCTTAAGGCAAAGAAAATGTTCCGGGTCTAATACCATTGACAAATTAATCAGTCATTGCTACATTGTGGACATTGCGAAAGTTTGTTTCAAGCAAAGGAATCAGATTATGGGTTATCTTACAGAGGTTATTCTTCACATCGACGCCCTGACGGCTTTTAAGGAAGATCCCAAAAGGTTTGGAGAAGCTGTTATATCCGCGATTCTTTTGGCGGACAGGAAGAGAGGACAGGTCAGCGTCCCGTTTAAGCAATACTGTAACTATATCAGCGCAGAACCTTGCCGTCATGCCGACCACCACGCCCTTTTCTTAAGTAAGGGGAATCGTGTTTCCGTTATCGGCAAGCACGAAGATGATTGGGAAAATCTTATCAAAACAAATCCCGTGCTTGCCAAGGAACAAATTCAAGCTGCGGAGTCTGTTTTGAAGATGGCCAAAGGATTATTGAAAAACAAAAAGGAGAAAAATAGATGAGCTTCATGCACATAGACAACCTTTATCGAGATCAAACCATCCTTATGTTCCGCGAGTGCTATGCTTCCGAGAAGCTGCACGGTTCG
>Ga0172381_10007482_pt1 | contig 10802 bp, 13 predicted proteins | sample Leawel6488metaG_FD_119754 | JGI IMG/M metagenome (GOLD analysis project Ga0172381, IMG submission 119754) | Leachate microbial communities from a municipal landfill in Southern Ontario, Canada - Leachate well 64-88 metaG | ecosystem: Engineered > Solid waste > Landfill > Unclassified | place... | reverse complement strand
CGCCTCAAGAAATACCAGATTGGCCAGGAAATTGAAGGCGACATTACCGGCGTGATGGAATTCGGCATTTTCGTGCGCTTTGGCACAGACAGCGTCGAAGGCTTGATCCCGGTGGCGCAGATTGACGCGGCGAAGAGCCAGAATCTTTCGGAAAATTTCAAAATCGGACAGAAAATTACCGCCAAAATCATCGAGATCAGCAGCGGCAAAGTCTTCCTCTCGGTAAAAAACGGGCTGAACCAGGAGTAATTTCCGGAACAACTCAATGAAGAATCTCTTAAAAAATTTCACTCTGGTGGTTTTTACTTTGATCGCGGTCGCGGGCTTTTTCGCGCTGTTTTCGCAAAAAACGGAAACTCCCAAAGAAATATCCCTCTCCCAACTGGTTGCGGATATCAATGGGTCAAAGATCAAAAGCGTGGCCGCGACCGGAACCGATCTTCAGATCACCTACTCCGACGACGCCAAAGCAACTTCAAAAAAAGAAATTGACTCCTCGCTTTCCCAGACCTTGGTTAATCTTGGGGCAAGCAAAGAAAATCTGGCAAAAATCAATTTCGAATCAAAAGAAGATACCGGCGTTTGGTCGTGGCTCGCGCCGCTTTTGATCAGCAGCATTTTGCCGCTGGCGATTTTCTTCATCATTTTCATGATGGTTTTCCGCCAGGCAAAGGGCAATGCCATGCAGGCGTTTGATTTTACCAAAGCCAAAACTCGGATATTGGGCGGGGCCAGCCAGAAGGAAAAAATCACCTTCAACGATGTCGCCGGACTCAAAGAAGCCAAAGAAGAACTGCAGGAAATCATCGATTTCTTAAAAAATCCCGATAAGTATTTGAAAATGGGAGCCAAGATACCGCGCGGCGTGTTGTTGATGGGCCTGCCCGGCACCGGCAAAACCTTGTTGGCCAAAGCCATCGCCAATGAAGGCAATGTCCCTTTCTTCTCGATTTCCGGCTCGGAATTCATCGAGCTTTTCGTGGGCGTGGGTGCCAGCCGCGTACGCAGTCTGTTCGAACAGGCGCACAAAGTCAAACGGGCGATAATCTTCATCGATGAAATTGACAGCATCGGCAAGGTGCGCGGCGTGGGAATGACCGGCGGGCACGAGGAGCGCGAACAAACGTTGAACCAAATCCTGGCGGAAATGGACGGCATTGAAACCGGCGAAGGGATTATCGTCCTTGGCGCCACCAACCGTCCCGAATATCTTGACCCGGCGCTGTTGCGCCCGGGCAGGTTTGACCGCCGGATTGTGCTTGATTTGCCCGATCTCAACGACCGGGAAGCGATTTTAAACATTCATTGCCGCCAAAAACCCTTGGCCAAAGACGTTGTTTTGCGCGAAGTCGCCGAACGGACGCCGGGTTTTTCCGGTGCGGACATCGCCAATGTTGTTAATGAAGCCGCGCTTCTTGCCGCCAAGCGCGACAAAACCGAAATATTTCAAACCGAGTTTCTGGAATCAATCGAAAAAGTAATGCTTGGCCCGGAAAAAAGAAGCAACCTTCTTTCCAAGGACGAAAAGAAAATCGCCGCCTACCATGAATCCGGCCACGCGTTGGTTTCGTCGTCATTGCCCGGCACCGAACCGGTGCGCAAAATTTCGATTATTTCCCGCGGGATGGCCGCCGGTTATACGTTGAAAACCCCGACCGAAGAGAAGAAGTTGCGCACCAAAGATGATTTCACTTCTGAGATCGCCACGCTTTTGGGCGGCTTGACCGCGGAAAAGCTGGTTTTTGGCCAGTCCTCCACCGGCGCGTCCAATGATTTGAAGGTCGCTTCCAAAATCGCGCGGAAAATGGTAAAAGAATACGGGATGTCGCCTTTGGGTCCGATCGTTTTCGGCGAAAAGGAAGAGCTGGCATTCTTGGGCCAGGAATTTGAAGGCAACCGGAATTATTCCGAAGAAGTGGCATCAAAAATCGACATCGAAATTGCCAAAATCATCAAAACCGGCGAAGATTTGGCGATAAAAACATTGACCGAAAAAAAGGATGTTTTGGAAAAGATCGCCAAACGGCTGATCGAAAAGGAAACCATCGAAAAAGAAGAATACGAACAGATAATCGGAATAGTTGCAAAAAACCAGCAAACAAAAATCTAAGCAATCGCTCACAATTAACGTGATTGCTACGCGCGTGTAGCTCACTCGGTTAGAGCAATGACCTTATAAGTCATAGGTAGATGGTTCGAGTCCATCCACGCGCACAAGGGGAATTAAACACGGGCGTATAGCTCAGCTGGTTAGAGCGTTTCATTGACATTGAAAAGGTCTCCCGTTCGAATCGGGATACGCCCACCAAAAAACATACGAATCCAGGATGCCGAAAAAATCCATGAGGCATTTTTTTGTGCTAAAAAATCAACAAAATGGCGGGATTGCCAATAAAAAAGCTGCATTCTTCTTTCCAATAAATTTGTGTTATATTGAATAATTGGTATAATATTACGTAAAATCAAAAAGGTACTAATTTTTCATATTAAAAACATGCTCAGACAAGATCAATTTCTCGACAATAGAGATCAGCCCGATAATTTAGACTCTGCCCGGGACAAAGGACTAGATCAACAAACAGAAAAGCCATCCGAAATCGATGCCGAAATGATGCTGGCTTTAAGCTCCAAAAGCATTCCGCTTTGGAAAAGAATGACCGATCGCGGTAAAAAAATCGCATTCAATACATTTGAAAGCATAAAAAACAAAATCCCCAAGAAAGATGATGTCTGTGCCAAAGCGCAGATTTACGTCAATGAACGCTATATGGGACGCCACGAACGCATATCCCTCCACTGGGGGCAAAAAGTGGAAGAAGCCAATATTGCAATAGAGGCAATGAAAGATTCGGTGGAAATTATTCAAGGACAAATTGATGAATTTAAAAAAGCGGGTATGCCCGGCGTCACTGAATTAGAAAAAAACAAAAGAAACATCCAGATACAGATAAGAACTGAGCTTGTCAAAATAGACAAAATGCAGACGAAATACAATGCCGAACAGCAAAGAATGATTGACGGCGCCAATGAGAGAGACCGCATTGTAAATGAAATGATCCGCCGCAGCAACGACATCAAAGAACCCTTGGAACGCGACATCGACGAATTGTTAAAAACAAAAGACAAGGTCAAGGCTGCGTTCGATTTATTGGAATCAAAACAAGCGGCGACCAAAGAAAGGTTAGAAGACCTGCAAGCAAAAAAAACTGCACTCGAAAACGCTTTGGCGCTATCCAACAAGCCGCATTGGGCAATCAAAAGAAGCAGCGCGGTAAAATCGCTTGAAAAAATGATCGCTGCAGAATATAAAAAGATGGAAAAGCAAAAAGCCGACCTGCACCGGAAAAGCGGCCAGATCGACCAGCTGATTACTGAAGCCGACCGGAAAGCGGCACCCACCCGGGACAGAGTAGCTTATTATGCCCGCAAAAAAGAAGCGCGACCGATTTCCAATGAAAATATCCCGGAAAGAGATCGCAAAGATAAGATCACGGAACCGGAAGAAATCAAGATCCACCGCGGCTAACTTGTTTTTCGCCTTTGGTTTATCCAAATTTATACAAAATTACCATGGACATAACAACAGAAGAAAAATTGGACGCAGAAATTGATGCTTTAATGCGACAGGCAAAGGAAATCAGCCAACAAATCGAGGCGGACGGCAAAGAACTTGGCGAACTAGCTGATAACATTATCGCAGAAGCTGAAAAAAAAGCGGCCGAGATCGAAGGCCACTGTTCCGAATTTGAAGAAGTTGAAAAATCCGCAAACGAAGCGTTGGAGAAACTAGTATTAAATGAATCGCAAGTCGAGGCCGATGAAAGCCCAGAATTAACGGAAATGTTTGGCCGCGAAGGAAAATAAGCATTGCGAACTTTTCTGATCTGCAAATTGGTGCTATTTTGCTTAATGATTTTGGTTTTTCAGCGGAATTGCCTATTGTTTTCAGCATACAATTACTAATTGTTTCATAATTAAAATATGCGCATCAATGAATCCCCTGATTTTGCCGACAGCCCGACAAAACCGGATTTGCGGTTGACCGATACCGGCAACAAAGGTTTATTTGAAAGATTAGGCAAAAAAGGGAAAAATATTGCCAGCGGCGTTTTTGCGCGCGCGAACGACCCCCTCAAAAAGTATGATCTTTTGGCGGGGCTCTTAATCGGCTTCAATGAAGACCGAACGAAGATTGAAGAAAAAAAAGCTATCAGATCAGAAACAGAAGTTTTCAACCTTAATGGGCAGATAGAAACGGAACAAACGCTTGCCAAATTAATGCAGCAGGAAATCGAGTCGCTAAAAGCGATGGGCGTACCCACCGGCGAACTCGAATCAAACCTAAAAGAATCAGAACAAAAAATAAGAGACTTATCTCGGAAAAAAGACCTGCAGCAAACAAACTGCGAAGCTCGAACGAACAAGATGAGCGAGCTTGCCAATTACAAAGCTGATGCTGCCGATATGGCGATAGAGTGTTATCAAAAAGCAATAAAAGATTTGGAAATCGAACAGGACGCTTTGCTTACCCAAAAGAAAGGAATTGAAATCCGCATCGAAAAAATGAAAATTAGCCACGAGATACGGACACAAGAATTGGATGAATATTCGAAACAAAAGGCGCAATTAAAAGTTAATATGCTGGTTAACGGAATAAACGAATACGAAATAAAAACAAACTCCAATATACTGTACCTTACCAAATTAATCGCCGACGGCAACCAGCAAATGCGGATGGATATGTCCGATTTAACGATAACTAAGGAAGAAATCATCGCCCAAATTATTAAAATCGACAAACAAATCGCCGAATATCGGGACAAAGCGATTGATTATGGCCGCAACAAAGAAATCAAACCCATCTCGATAACCCTTCCGGAAAGATACCCTCAGAAATCTCCTGCCGACGAAACTCAAATCGAAATTCACCATGATTGATTTTAGCAATTAAAAGGCATAATTTCTTTTTTCAAAAATTTATGGATACTGCCAAAGCCTTAAATGACCAGCTTAACAATTTGGTCGAAAAAGCAAAAACAACCAGCCAAAACATGCGGACAGAAAGCCGCAAAGCAGCTGATGAAAAAAACACCATTCTTGCCGATATTGATAAGTTGTTAGGCGAAATCGACCAGATTTGCTCCGACGTAGGCCAGTTTGAAGAAGAAGCCAATGGCAAAATCGACCGCCTGATATTGGAAGAAGCTAGATTGCTTGCCGGCGAAGACTAATCCGCTTTGAACAAAAGCCTTGGTTGGTAAATCCAGCATGAGTTGGATGTCTTGCAATAATCCGGTTTTTGGTTTATAGTGTATAACTGTGCGAGCAAAATCCAATATCCGAGAAATAATCTAAATTATAAGTATGGAAAAGCAAATTGAAGAATTCGCCAAACAAGTCAAAAGGACCGACATCCCCCAGATCAAATCGGGAGACACGGTGCGCGTTTATCAAAAATACCGCGACAAAGACAAGGACAAAATCCAGATGTTCGAAGGCATGGTGATCTGCCGCAAGCACGGCAACGAATCGGGCGCGGCCATCACGGTGCGCAAGATCGCTTCGGGCGTCGGCGTGGAAAAAATATTCCCTCTCCACTCGCCCATCATCGACAAGATCGAAGTGATCAGGTCGGGAAAAACGCGGCGCGCGAAACTTTATTTCATTCGCGACGCGAAAGGCAAAAAAGCGAAATTGAAGCAAATCGTAACCGGAGCTGCCAAAAAAACCGAAACTAAAAAAAGTAGCGAAACAGAAGAAGCCAAATAGAAAAAACGGCCCCGCTCAGCGGGGCCGGTATCGTATGGCTCATTTGCCGGCAAATTGGCAAACAAGTCCATGCCCGGGTGTCGGAATCGGCAGACGAGCTAGCTTGAGGTGCTAGTGGGCTCAACCCCGTGCGAGTTCAAGTCTCGCCCCGGGCACAACGCTAAGCGTTGCGCAAAGGACGCTCAGCGTCCCACAACAAATTTGTATTATCATATTATCGGAGACGCTAAGCGTCTCTTTCTCGGGCAATTAGCTCAGCTGGTTAGAGCGCATCGCTTACATCGATGAGGCCACAGGTCCGAATCCTGTATTGCCCACCAAACAATTGCCGCCTTAAATAATTTACATAATTGAACTATTATGTTATTTTTATAATACAAACATACAATACGTCCAATTATGAAGCTATCTGAAAAATTATTATCGAGAAAATTACGAGAAAAAGGATATTCTCTTAACGAAATTTGCAAGGAAACCGGATTTACCAAATCATCGGTCAGTTTATGGGTTCGAGGTATCGCACTAACGGCAGAGCAAAGCCAAAGATTATCCCAAAAGGGACTCAAAAAAGAAGACATTGAAAAAAGAAGGATTACCCGATTGACGAAAGAAAACGCGCGAAGAATGGTTATCGTAAACCAAGCGGAAAAAGAGATAAAAAGCTTATCCAAAAAAGATTTGTTTATTATCGGAGTTATTTTATATTGGGCGGAAGGCAGAAAAGCCGCAAGAGGGCCGGTAACTTTTTCCAATAGTGACCCGCGAGCGATAAAAACAATGATGCGATTTTTCAAAGAAATTTGCAATGTTCCAGAAAAAAAATTCAGAGGCCACATACATATTCATTCGCATCTTGCCGCAAAAAATGCGGAAATTTATTGGTCAAATATTTCACAAATACCACGAACGCAATTTTTCAAAACATATCAAAAACCAAGCAAAGCAAGTTTGAGCAAAAAGGATACTCTCCCCTATGGAACATTTGATATTTATGTTTGCAATACGGAATTATTTTTAAAAATCAAAGGCTGGATAAACGGCATTTGCAAAAATTTAAATATCGGTTAACGCCCGATTGGGCCAGGGGTTCGAGTCCCTTATCGCCCACATTAAATAATTTGCATATTCTTTTTCTAAACGAAGTTTTGTGAAAATTATATTTTCCGAATGTGTTCCGATCTGCAGGGCGTTAACCCTGCAAATTTTTAAATTAAAAGGATCAAGCGGATTTACCAATCTTGATCCCTGTTTCGATCAACTTGCTCAACCACCCGGATATTTTGTCCAAATACCCTTCCCTGCCCACTTCAACCGCGAAGCAACAACCGCTGGGCCGGATAGCAACATCGAGCACCTTCCCCGATACAACTATTAACCTCAATACCAAGTTCCGCGAATCAGCGGCGAAAATCAAGCACCAAAACGTATTATATTCCAGATCTTTATAGCTGGAAACAAAACGATCCCGTTTCTCGATTTCGCAAGCCATTTTCACCATCTCTTCGCTTATTATCGAAGAGATTATTCTCGGTATCGGCGTTCCGACAATTTTTTCAAGACAACTTTCCATATCAGAAAGGCTGCTTGTTAGCCTCATCATTTTATGGGCCACCTCCTTGTCTCGATTATTATTAAACAAAAAACTAATTTTGTCAAATAAATTTAACATTTTCCATTTGCCTCCGCGATTGGGGCATTAACCCCGATCTTACGGCCAAAGGGGGCACCCCTGCAAAAGTACTTGCGGATCACCTAAGAAATCCTCTTGGTGCACCTCGGGACAAATCCCCAAGGTATTGCACTCAATAAAACGCCGTTTTATAATTGCTTTTCCGTTTAAAAAATGTTATAAACAAGTTGTTGCCCAAACGACTTGTTTTTGTATTTTCGCGCGTCAATTTGTAATTTGTGTGAGTAGCTTGTAATTGGGTAAATTTTGCTTTCGGTGTCCCAAGTATTTCGCATTTTCCAAATTACAAAGTACCAATTACTCCAAATTTTGCCCGCAAAATTCAATCCTCCTTCGCCAAGGCTACGGAGGACAAGGGTGGGATGCCAGAGTGGCCGAATGGGATGGTTTCGAAAACCATTATGCCCGAAAGGGTATCGGAGGTTCGACTCCTCCTCCCACCGCCTTCGGTACGCCGTAGCTTTAGCGAAGGCGACCTTCGCTAAATCAACAGCATACCTTCGGCGTGTCGAAGACCGCCAAATAGGAATTATTTTTATAATCATGCCCTTCTTCTCCAAAAAACAGCCTGCAGAACCGCAAAACATTGACGAAGTATTGCAACGATTCAAAGAAATGGAAGTGAAATTTCAGGCGCTTCAAGCGGAAATGGAAAACCTAAAAAAAGAAAATTTGCGCAACATCAGCAAAGTCGGCGTCACCCGCTTCAATCCGTTCGAAGGGTTTGGCAGCAATCAAAGTTTTTGCCTGGCAATATTAGATAGCAATGATTGCGGCGCCGTCGTCACCAGTTTATTCTCCCGCGACGGCAATCGCGTCTACGGCAAACCCGTGGAAAATGGAATATCAACCTATCCCCTGTCCGAAGAAGAGAAAAAAGCGATTGAAATCGCCCAGAATAAATCAAAATTGAAAGATCAAAATGAAAAATGACAATGTAAAGTTGTAAAATTTCCAAATTGCGACATTTTAATATTTTACATTGTCATTTTGATTTTTAATATTTACATTTTAAATTAAAATGACCCTAAAAACCAAATCAAACTTAATCTCCCGCCCTCCTGTCGTTGTGGTAATGGGCCACGTGGATCACGGCAAGACTTCGATTTTGGATTATATCCGCAAAACCCATATCGCCGATCGGGAGTCCGGCGGCATCACGCAGCACATCGGCGCGTCGGTGGTCGAGTTCAAAGATAAAAAAATCACCTTCATCGACACTCCGGGGCATGAGGCTTTTTCGCAAATGCGCATCCGCGGCTCAAAAATCGCCGATATCGCGGTTTTAGTGGTGGCGGCCGAAGAAGGATTCAAACCCCAGACAAAAGAAGCGGCAAACGCCATAAAAAAAGCCGGCATCCCGATGATCGTCGCAATGAACAAAACCGACTTGCCGCAAGCTAATATTGAAAAAGTGAAGCGCGATTTGCAAAAAGAGGAGCTTCTGGTCGAAGATTGGGGCGGAAACGTTCCGGCAATCAGCGTTTCGGCCAAAACTGGCGCAGGCATCGACGAACTACTGGAAATGATCCTGCTGGTGGCGGAAATGGAAGATATCAAAGCTGATCTGGACGCGCCGGCAAGCGGCATAGTTATTGAATCATCGCTTGACCATCGCCGCGGCCCCAGCGCCAGCATATTGCTTCAAAACGGCATCCTAACTCCCGGAGCAGTCATTTCCACCAGTTCGGCTTTTGGAAAAATAAAAAATCTGGAAGATACTCACGCCGCAAAGATCGAAAAACTCTACCCTTCCCAACCCGCGATTGTGATCGGGTTTGATGAGGTTCCGGTGATCGGAGATACTTTTTCGGTAATGGAAAGCTTGGAAGCCGCGCATGAACTTGTGACTACCAAGCAAAGGACGATTAAAAAAAACGCAGCCGGAAAGACTGAGATAACCGCCAAAGAGGGTCAAAAAATCATCAATATTGTCTTGAAAGCAGACGTCCTGGGTTCGCTGGAGGTCGCCAAGGAAACCATTCTCCAAATTCCCCAGACCGATGTCCTTTTGGATATCCTGGATACCGCCGCGGGAGAAATCAGCCTCAACGACATAAAAATGGCCAAATCCAGCAACGCCGCCATAATCGGATTCCGGGTCAAGATCAATCCTGACGCCAAAGCCATGGCCGAACGCGAAAAAATCAGGATAATGAATTTTGAAATCATTTATGAAATGGTCGAGTGGCTGCGCGGTTATATGGAAAAAGCCAAAACGCCGCAAATCGTGCGCAAAGATATCGGCAAGCTTAAAGTTTTATTAAGCTTTTGGGCGGAAAAAAGCCGCCAGATCGTGGGCGGAAAAATCATCGAGGGCGAAGTGAAAAAAGGGGTAAAAATTGAAGTGTTCCGGGGCGAAAAAATGGTCACCCAAGGCCGCCTGATCAATTTGCAAAAAAATAAAAAGGATATCGCCGAGGCCCGTAAAGGCGAAGAGGTCGGAATTCTTTATGAAGGTTCGGAAAAAATCCAGGAAGGCGACCATTTGGTATTTTACATACAAGAAAGAAACTTTTAAATTGCTCAAAACTCGAATCACGAAACTCGAATATTCGAAACAATTTTAAAATTATCAAATAGTTAAATTTTCAAAACGAATTCGTTTAAGACATTTGAAAATTTGGACATTTAAATTTGTTTCGGATTTCGGATATTCGGATTTAAATTCTAATGAATCGTCGGATTGAAAAAATTGAATCGTTGATGCAAAGCGTCCTGGCCCAAATGATCGCCCGGGATTTTGCGGTTTCCCGGGAAACGATAATCTCGATAACAAAAGTCAAAGCCAGCGGCAACCTGCAGGAGGCAAAAGTTTATATCAGCGTGCTCCCCGACGAAAAACGCGGCCTGGTCGTGAACGCCCTGGAAAGAGAAGTTATCTTTTTTCAAAGAGGATTGAACAGAAAATTAAGAATGCGCCCGGTACCCAAAATCATTTTTGTCCCGGACGCGAATCCCGCCCAAGCCCAGCAAGTGGAAACGATTCTGGAGGAATTGAAAGATTCCAACAAGCATTGAAAAAGTGGCCAAAATGTATTATTTTAATACATCGGCCGGTTAGCCAAGTAGTAAGGCGACAGTCTGCAAAACTGTTACACATGAGTGCGATTCTCATACCGGCCTCAAACAAAACACGCCCAGGTGCTGGAATTGGTTTACAGACAGCACTTAAAATGCTGCGGGAGCAATCCCATGTGGGTTCGACTCCCACCCTGGGCACCAGCTTACAACTAAGTGAAAAATCACTTTCTTTTTTACGGGCGGCGGCTAACGCCGCCCATTGTGTTTGGGGCAATCCGCTGATTTTTTTGGCGGACAAATACAGGTTCGAGCCGAAGAT
>Ga0172381_10007481_pt1 | contig 10804 bp, 15 predicted proteins | sample Leawel6488metaG_FD_119754 | JGI IMG/M metagenome (GOLD analysis project Ga0172381, IMG submission 119754) | Leachate microbial communities from a municipal landfill in Southern Ontario, Canada - Leachate well 64-88 metaG | ecosystem: Engineered > Solid waste > Landfill > Unclassified | place... | reverse complement strand
TGAATCCAAATTCTAGCATGGATGGAAGCAACTACCATTTTAGTACATTCGCTAAAATGGTAGTTGCCCTTGAATCATTGAAAAGTGGTTCAAAGGTGCAGCCCTTACATAGTTTATCAGTATCCTCTGCATCTTTGAATCATTTATTCTTTAGTTTCTTGATTTTAACATCATCTTCATTGGTGTTAAAATTGAGTGAAGAGACTACTCTACATATTTTGTCATCACCTACCAAAGTTAAAAGTATGCGTCTTGCATACGTCTCTGGAACCCTATCACAATGGAAAACAATGGTTATATCTCTATCTAACCATAATAATACTGAACTGCGGTTCATAGCTAATAGTTGTCTAGGGTTCTTCTCTGAAATGGGTCTGAAGCATATCTTTCAGAAATATGTACAGAAGCAGCTAAACGATGGCACCTACTTATTGGAGTACAAACAATGATAGTTGATATTAAACTCCGTTCTGGTAGGTACTTAGTCCCGGGGAAAATTCTAGTCGAGAAGGATTATATCTTCTTGACTTTCGGTTTCAATAGGGACTTGCAATCACAGATTAAATTGATGCAAGGGTCACATTGGTGTGGTATTGATGATCCACCACGGAAATCTTGGTGGCGTGTTGATAATACCCAACGAAACAAGTTCCAGCTAGAATACTTAATGGGTGGCAATCCCTATGAACCCTATGATAAGGATATCATAAAACATGAGTACCATAGACCACTTTACTCCCATCAACAAGCTGGTGCTGACTTCCTCCTGACAATGAAAAGAGCCATACTAGCCGGAGAAATGGGAACAGGGAAATCTCTAGCCTGTATTGAGGTTATGGAGAGGTCTGGGTTCCCGGATTGGTGGTATATCGGGCCTAAATCAGCTATGAAGGCTGTAGAATTGGAATTAAAGAAGTGGAATTGCAAAGTTAATCCAATCATGATTACTTATGATGGATTAACGAAAATGATGAAAACATGGGAAAATAATAAGATAGCTCCTCATGGGGTATGGTTTGATGAATCATCACGTATAAAATCACCAACAGCACAGCGGTCACAAGCGGCAATGATGCTGTCAAGTGGTATGATTAAAGACCATGGCGATAATGCTTACGTGATATTAACATCAGGCAGTCCAGCACCGAAAAGCCCCTTAGACTGGTGGCACCAGTGTGAGGTAACTTGTCCTGGGTTCCTTAAAGAAGGAACTTATGCTAAGTTCAGGGCGTCGTTGGCAGTCATTAAGCAGGAAGAGAATGTTTTTGGTCAAGCATATCCGAAGATTGTAACATGGCTTGATGACGCTAACAAGTGTGCGGAGTGCGGTTTAACTAAGGAGGCTCATGGACCAGTTGACCATGATTACAAGCCCTCTGTCAACGAGGTAGAACGTCTCTATAGGCGTATGAATGGTCTTGTACTAGTTCAGTTTAAGAAAGACTGTCTTGATCTTCCTGATAAAATCTACAGAAGGATAGAACTGAAACCATCTAAAATGATTTTAGATGTAGCTAAAACACTTGTTAAAAGTGCGAGGACAGTGGCACAGGGACTGATACTTCTACGGGAACTAAGTGATGGGTTCCAATATGTAGAAGTTAAAAGCGGCGAGCAATTGTGTCCAACGTGTCTTGGCAATAAAGAAATTGACAATCCACTTATTGGAGCCGACATACCTAAAGACAGTTTGCCCCATGATTTTAATATCAATGAGCAACCAGAAAAGCTCATCTGTGATAATTGTGGCGGTTCGGGTAGTATCCCCACTTTCACTCGGGAAGTTGAACTGCTAGATACGCCTAAAGATGACGCTCTAAGAGACTTGCTTGATGAGTACTCGGAGGTTGGAAGAGTAGTTATCTATGGTGGTTTCACTGGTAGCATTGATAAAATCGTGTCAATATGCGAGGATGCCGGGTGGAATTATATCAGGGTGGATGGACGTGGGTGGCATAGTAATTTACAAGATGACAACCACCTTGAAGTATTCCAAAACAAAGTAGTAGAACATCCAAGAGTCGCCTTTATCGGGCAACCGGGTGCGGCCGGTATGGGTTTGACTTTAACCGCCAGCCCGGTTATCATCTACTATAGTAACGACTTTAACGCCGAATCTCGCATACAATCTGAAGATCGTATACATAGACCAGGTGCAGACCATAATAGAGGTTGCACTATAATTGATCTCCTACATTTACAGACTGACTATTTGGTCCTTGAGAATTTGAAGAAGAAGCGAGAGTTACAGTCATTAACTCTTGGTGAAATAGCCAAAGCCATAGGAGACGCTAATGGCAGCGCATAAGCTAGACCCACAAATTGAGGAAAAAATTAAGTCAGACTTAGAGACAACCGGGATGTCGCAACGTGATATTGGTATCAAATACTCTGTATCACAGGGTTACGTTAATAATATCTGTCGAAAGTACAGTATAAAGAGGCCAAGGTCTACTGCTACAATAAAGGCTGGGGTGGACCCCACTAATGAAAGAATTCTGTCTTTAGAGGCTGATGTATTGGCTCTTAAAGATGAGCGGGCCGGACTAAAGAAAGCCTACAATGCAGCACAACGAAAGAACAGCATATTTCAGGCATTAGCTGAAGAGATAAAGTCAGTAGTAAAACCTATTAAGCCATTACCACCTGCTCCATTTATTGCTAAAGCACCAGGTTCTATTAAAGAATCTCTGGTTATGCACCTTAGCGATGAGCACGGTGCCGATATAGTTCTTCCCCATCAAGTCGGCGGACTGGAAAATTATAATATGGGTGTCGCCCTAAGAAGGGCTGAGACTTATGTTGATTCTACTATCAAATTCACACAGAAAATTCTTAAAGGCTATACGTTCGGTACATTGTATATCTTAGCTAATGGCGACCATGTTTCAGGTGAGATTCACAACGCTGTAGACCATACAGAACATCGAAACATCTTTAGAAACTGTATCTCTGTTGGTCAGATGCATGCTTTAATGTTTAGGGATTTGGCACCATATTTTGAAGCAGTTAAAGTTGTTTATACTCCGGGAAACCACGGCCGTCGTTCTATTAAGAAAGATTACAATCTACCAAGAGACAATTGGGACTACTTAGTCGCTGAGATAGCAGCATCATACTGCCGTGATCTAGTCAACGTAGAGTTCCTTATTCCGGACTCCTATAGTGTCAATATAGAAATAGAAGGTAGAGGTTTCCATGTCACTCATGGCGATGATATTAAAAGCTGGTCAGGCATCCCCTGGTACGGTATAGAGCGTAAAACTAGACGGTTGACGGCCCTTAACTGTTCAAATGACAAGAAAATAGATTACTTCTGTTTCGGTCACTTCCATAATCCTGCGACGCAATCGGCCCTACGGGGTGAGACTATTATCAATGGGTCGTGGGTGGCAACATCACCCTACGTCTATAATAGCCTTTCATCGTTCAATGAGCCATCACAAATCATCCATGGTGTGCATAAAGAACGAGGTATATCATGGAGACTTCATGTTAAATTGCGAACAGATGACGAACATTTAGGGCCGCGAAGATACACAGTTGTAATGGCAAAGTAATTTCAGTCTTGCTTTAACAAACTACTATTAAAGGAACTAAGATGACAGACTACCAAGTTCTGGAAATACCAATTGACAAGATTTTCTCGGACGATGATTTCAATTGTCGTGGGAAAATAGTATACCTAGATGTAGCTGATTTGGCCAAAGACATAGAACGTAATGGGTTACAGTTTCCTATAACTGTTCAGCCAAGTGCTAATCTAGACTTACAACCCGGTTATGATTTTAGAATCATTGCCGGTCACCGGCGTTTCGCCGCTTTCCGTGTACTGAAAAGAGAATCCATACCGGCTATGGTTCGCCACAATCTGAGCGAACTACAAGCTAGACTGCTTAATCTATCCGAGAACCTTAAGCGCCAAGAACTGGATATTCTTCAGGAAGCTAATGCCGTCAAGAAGCTGAGAGACTTGGGCCTGACTCAAGAGACTATTGGAACCGAACTAGGTATGTCCAGAAGCTGGGTCCAAGTTAGATTCGCCCTTTTAGACCTACCAGCGGTTATCCAAGCTGAAGCGGCAGCCGGGATGCTTAATCAAGCACAGATACGGCAGCTATGTAGTTTCGGCAGTGAGGAAGAACAGTATGAGGCTGTGCGTAAAATCAAAGAGTCAAAGCTGCGTGGGGAAAGGGGATTGGATGTTGGAAAGAAGCCTTCCGAGAAGCCATTCGTTAAGAAGAGACAGTCCAAAGCCGCTGTACAAGATATGATAATTCATATCGGAAAGAATCTAGGCTACAGTTTAACTACCAGGGCACTAGCTTGGGCCAACGGTGAGTTAAGTAGTGCGGAACTATACTTTGATATTAAATCGGAAATGGACCAACAAGGTAAGTTTTACGATATCTCTTTTCTAACTAAAAATAACAAGCCACAATGATCTACCTAGACACAGAGACTTGCGGGTTCCATGGATTGGCCGTACTTCTTCAGTATTCTGAGGATGACGGTCCAGTTAAGATTTGGGAATTCTGGAAAGAACCAATCGGGGAATCATTAGAACTTATAGAATGGATTGCTGACAGGCCAGTTTGTGCCTTCAATTTGGCGTTTGACTGGTTCCACCTATATAAGATTTGGACAACTTTTTCTTTGATTCTAGTATCAAAGGGTGGTGACTTCATTCCGGAGGATGATATAGATGCTGTAGCAATTGCAGAAGAGAAGGCACGCGACTACCGCTTCTGCTTGAAGCCACGGTCTTGTTGTGACTTGATGTTACACGCAAGAAAGGGTAAGTATCAAAGTTTCATGCGTCGTCGCCCTATAGTGATACGCAGGGTTCCTACACAGCTTGTCGCCTTCGTATGTCAAGAGTTAGAGAAAAGAACGAAAATAGATGATGCGTACTTCTCTAAACGCAAGCATCCCGATAGCCCCAGGTGGGTAGTAAAAGATATAGATAATCCTGATGGGACTATAAATGTTGCCTTCAAGAACATAGAGCTAGAGTTTAATGCTTCAACATCCTTGAAGACATTAGCTAAATACGCGTTAGGGGTTGAGGATGATTTCATACTGAAGTTCACCGATATTAGTATCAGTAAGAAAATGAACCCAAAGGAATACGGATACGCCCCCTTCGCTTTAGCAGTTGGACGGCCCGGTAGATGGAATCATGGGTGGCCGGAGGTTATTCATCACCATATAGACCATTGGCATTACAATCAGTTGGCCCGAAAATATGCGGAGAACGATGTAGTTTATCTCCGACAATTACATGAGCATCTTGATAGCCCGGAACCAGGTGATACGGACTCCGAACTAGCTGCTATGGTAGCTTGTGTTAGGTGGCGTGGGTTCGAGATCAAACTGGATGATATTAAAATCATAAGAGAAGAGGAGAAAAGGAAGTTAGAGAGTGTGCCTACAGCACCTAACGCCGTAAAAGTGTGGCTGCTTGAGGTTATGAGTAAAACAGAAAGTATAGTGCTTCATAATGGAACAGGGGAAGAAATCCTAAATTCCATATTAACAGAGTGGACCGAGAACCCTAAACTAATTGAGCGTGTCCAAGCTGTACTAGATGCTAGACATGCTATGAAAGAGATAGAGCTATATGATAAACTCATAAAAGCTCGCAAGTTCCATGCTTCTTTCAAAGTCATTGGATCATTAAGTACAAGAATGTCCGGTTCAGATGACTTGAATCCACAGGGGATAAAAGGGACTTATAAAGTAAGAAATTTATTCCCCCTGAAACGGGAAGGTTTCTTGCTTTGTGGCGGTGACTTCGACGCATTTGAGGTTAGTATCGCTGAGTCCGTGTATAATGACCAGAACTTACGCCATGATATTCTTAGCGGAAAATCTCCTCATGGTCTTTTCGCGTGTGAATTATACCCCGAGAAAACATACGAAGAAATAGAAGCCACAAAGAAAACTGATAACGATCTTTATGGTAACGGTAAAACCGCATTCTTCAGATTGATGTACGGCGGTAATTGGCAAGGTATGGTAGATATTTTGAATGTCGAACCAGAAGTTGCCGAACGGGCTTTTAATTCATTCTTGAAAAAATACAGTGGTATAGGAGACCATAGGGATTCTATCAACAGTAGCTTCTGTTCTATGACCCAACCAGCCGGAATAGGTACACAGGTAGTATGGAAAGACCCATGTGATTATATAGACAATGGTTTGGGATTCAAAAGGTATTTTAGCTTAGAAAATCAAATGTGCAAGATGCTGTTTGATTTGGCGAATGAACCACCGAAACATTGGAAATACATAAAAGCTAAGGTACTTAGAAAAGACAGACAACAAACCGCCTGTGGAGCAGCACAGTCAGCATTATACGCCGCTGCTTTTAATATACAGGCTAGGAATTTAAGGGCAGCAGCTAATCACCAAATACAAAGTAAGGGTGCCCAAATAACTAAAGAGGTTCAGCGAAGTATATGGGATATACAGCCAATTGGGGTGCATGATTGGGTAGTTCAACCAATGAATATACATGATGAAATCATGTGCCCAACACGGCCGGACTCAGCTAGTAAGGTTAAAATGGCGGTGGAAGTAGTTGTACAAAAGTATAGGGAAATAGTTCCGTTGCTATCTATAACATGGAAGGAGGATATGGAGTCATGGGCAAGAAAATAATGGAAATATCAGTTATAGATTTGCAAGTTGTGCATCATATGAAAATACTAGATGCACGGAAACAGTCAAGACTGCTAGAGACAGATTTATTCGTGGAAGCATGGACTAAGGCTTCGCCTAAAGAAAGGTTAAAAATAATAAAACTTCTTCATAAGGTGAAACCAAAGTCCCTAAAAACATGGATTATAAAATCATTGTTCGACATAGTAGATCTGTCTACTTTAACCAGATTAAGACAACTAGCTAGCCAATATAAGATTAAGAATTACAGTCGGAAGACTCGGTGGCAACTGGTAAACGAAATAAAAGAAAGGCAAACTAATGACAGTATCGGACGCCCGGACTGATATAGAATTATTATTGTCAAGAATGAAACCTTATTTGGTTGCTGCTGGAGTTCCTGAAGGTCAAATAAGAATGGCCTGTGGTAATCATAAAATCAAAACTTGTATAGCCGCATTTGATTGGTTGCATAATATCTATATGTCAAAGGAGTATAAGGCTCTAGTTTTTGCATGGGACTTATTGCCCCCCATAGTTTGGAACAGATACAAGATGTTTGAGCTTCAAGGTATGAGAGAACAATTGATTTTAGAATCAGCGGTTGGACCTGTCTTGAAACTGTGGAGAGACAAGAGGCCACGGATATTTGGGAAAGACAAACCACTACCAGAGACACTGGATATGGATACATGCCGGGAATAACAAAAGCCTTGATCGCCAAAGAACTAAGAGAGTCGGTATTTTCGCCAAAAAATGATTTTCCTTTTACAGTCATATCCGAAGTGGGTGATTACGACTACTTCATACGAAAAGCCAAGGAGATATTACTATCAATTCCAATCTCTAGATTTGAAAATAAGGAACTAGTTCTGGCTGAATTAAAGACTATCATCAGTCTTCTGGCCTTAGCTAAAGTGGAACTAAAATATGGAAAAGAAAACAATAAGGCCACGTAAAGGCCCCGAGGCCAAGATTCAAGATGATATAATTAAGTTTCTAACGCTTCGTGGATGGTGGGTAAAAATTATTCACGGTTCCACTTTTCAGAATGGATTACCAGATTTATTCGCCGCTAAAAGAAGCTGCGGTAGCAGGTGGATTGAAGTAAAGAATCCTGAGGGGTACAGATTCACGGGTGCCCAGATGGAGACTTTCCCAATTATGTCGGCAATGGGAGTTGGAATATGGATATTAACAGCAGCTACGGAGAGAGAGTATAATAAACTATTCTTACCCCCAAATTGGTGGACATATCTTTACACCCCGGATATGAACAAATGAAGAATTTCATTTTAGAATTTCTGGATGCGTTGTTTCTACTGTTGACAATCGCCGTTATGTTAGTGATAATAGTTATGATGTTATCAAGTATTATTTGGCTATGCGACAATTTTGTACCAGTATCATATTATGGAGCACCACATGGACACTTGTTTTATAATCATTAAGCCTACAGTAAATTTAGTAAAAGTTCTAGCGGCTACACTTACTTTGCTAGACCAATCCAATTTACAGATAACTAGAATGTCAATCAGACAGAAGAACGAGTACTGGTACAGGCTTATGTACGCTCATGTTCCATCGGAAGTATTCAAAAACATGGAAGCCTATTTACTTGGAGACCATTTGATTGGTATACAAGTTTGGGGTGAGAACGCCGTGGCAGCCTGCAAAAATATTAAGCACTTAATAAGATCACAGTTTGCTGATACTAATATCACGTATCGAAATGTCATACATACGTCAGATTCTCCAGATACTGCATACTGGGAAGCAAACTATTTCTTCGCAGGAGGATTAGATGCTCAACAAAATTGACTACACGAATCTTAGTCCAACTGTAACTAGGGATACAGTAAAAAAGATGGTGGGTAATTGTAAGAAATATGGATTCCGTGGAATCTGTATCCCACCTACATCACTAGTGCATATAGGTGATTCATTTACCAATACTGATTTTATTACAAGTACTGTAATAGGATACCCATTAGGGTATAACAGTACTTCTAGTAAAATAGAGGATATTTATAGTATTTCAGACTTCGATGTAGATGAAGTAGATATAGTTTGGAATCATGGATTGTTTGCCGAAAAGAAGTACCTCAGTCTATTAAAAGAACTCTCTACTATAGTTGATATAGCTACCAATAGAGGTCTTGATACTAAAATCATAGTCGAAGAGGGGTTTTGGAATGACAATGACCTCATGCTAGCAGAGTCAATCGTACTTGATAGCGGTGCTGCTTATATAAAAACCTCAAGTGGTTACTATGCACCAGCCAGACTTAGTACTGTAAAAATGTGGCATCGAATTAAAGTTAAAGCCGCAGGCGGTATCAGAACTGCTAAAGATTTAAGGAAATTTGTTGAAGCAGGTGCTAGTGTAATTGGTACGTCATCCGGAGTAGCAATTGCAGAGGAATTAAGAAATGCTTAAAACTGCTATCTTTATTGATCTTACTGATATTTACTACCGATTGCTGAAGTCTTTTGGAACAGGAAAACTAGATTTTGCCAAGTTCCTGGGCTTCTTGAAAGAGGCCGGGTATGATATCCAGAAGTCCATAGCCTATGGCTGCCAAACAGAAAGAGAGGCGTCCTCATTTATTGGGTTCCTTCGGTCCTTAGGATTTACTACAAGATATAAGCACCCGTATATTTTGAAAGTAAATGATAGGAAAATCAAAAGGTGCAACTGGACTGTTGGTTTAACTATAGATATTATCAGAACTGTCGCTTCTGATAATCAACTGGATGCAGTGATTATTTGCTCCTCAAACCCAGATTTACTGCCAATGGTAAAGTATGTCCGAGAAGAAATGGGATTTGATAACGTGTTTCTTATGTCTGTGGACCCTCCGCCTAATCTAGTAGACGCTGTTAAGGGTGTATTCAATTTTACGGAAGGTCTTCTTGATACAAATGAACCTGATTAAATCCACCAAATTCTGGAATTGTACCCTAGCTGCGACAGCCATGGTTCTTGATACTAGTATCGAGAAACTGGAGGAGCAGCTAGGGCACGATGGGAGTGAAATAGTCTTCCCAAAAGCCAAGTCCCCTGGTAACAGGCGTGGCTTCTGTATGCAAGAAATTATAGATTTGGCACACGATAATGGGTATGCTGTTGTACCGATTTATAAAGAAGCCAAACAGACTAACAATGGTTTGGACTATATTGATAGTAAAGTCAAACCAGGTCGATTCGACTTTTACTTAAAAAACTACAACGGAATACTACAAGGAGAACGAAGACAATGGTGGCATAGTATCGCTTGGGATGGAGTCTTGGCGTTCGACCCAAGAGGTTATATTACGACAATCGACAAACTTGATATTAGAATCAGACTATTCTGGGCGTTCATAAATATCAATATCAAAAAATAATTCCGTTTGACAAATGGTTTTTCCTATGTATAATAGATGTGTACGTGTACGTGTACGTGTACGTGTACGTGTACGTGTACGTAGAATAATGGACGCGAATAAACCGAAAATCTTGATATTGATTTTCTTTCACCCGAGGTTAAAATCATGCTACCTGGAAGCCTTTTCTACACGTACCACCATGGAGAGATTGTGCGTTGTGTCATTATTGGCAATGATACTAATATCATTGCAGTGCCGATTGAACAAGATGTGAGTTTCCCTCATTTCGAGACAATACCAGTAAATCACACCCGCGTATTCGAGAAAACTATTCCTGATCTTAAAATCAAGTTAATGGAGGCCTGCGACAAGCATGTCAAGTAAACTGAGGGATGCAGAATTTGACCATAACATCTATGAGTATTACTTGGACATGCGTGATAAGTATGGACGCATAAACAGAAGTCGCATCCACAAATCAGTTAAGAAGAAGGGATACAAGCGTTGTCCAACCTGTGGGGGTCTGGTTCGTCTTCCCTGTTTGTTGTGTTCGTTAGATATTTCTTGAAAGGTACGACAAATGTGTGAGTTCATCTCGTGGATAGAGAAGGATGGCCACGTCCTTTTCCTTACGGCAAACGATATCTTCAATACCCAACGAGGCAAGGAGCTTCGTGAGTATTGCCGGAACCAACAAGATTGGGTTGGACATGGTGCAATCCGATTTTACTATCAACTGGAGAACGGTAGTGAAAGGGAATGTACC
>Ga0172381_10007480_pt1 | contig 10805 bp, 7 predicted proteins | sample Leawel6488metaG_FD_119754 | JGI IMG/M metagenome (GOLD analysis project Ga0172381, IMG submission 119754) | Leachate microbial communities from a municipal landfill in Southern Ontario, Canada - Leachate well 64-88 metaG | ecosystem: Engineered > Solid waste > Landfill > Unclassified | place... | reverse complement strand
GCTTTGCGACCCATGGTCCGGAGCTGGTCTTCAGGTTGTTCCTTCTCCCATTTCAGGTAGTCCTCGCTTGATTTTGCTCCCTTGACATCCTCGGCGACAGCCATGCGCGTGATCGAAATATCGAGAGGTAAAACCGGATCAACGGAACGGGCAAAAGAGAATTGTACCGGCCCCCGTACCTGGCCCGCATTTGGTCCGGTACTCATGACGGCACCAAATGCGCGGACGTCATAGAACTTTTCACACATCCAATCCTTGGCTAATGCAACTTTTCCCTTACTCGCTTTTTTGTCCGGCGTATAGCCTCCCGGCGTTGCCTCATGGGAGCAGACAATGGGCCGATTCAGGTTCGTGGCATGTTCGATGAAGATGGCGTTGGGCGATTGATTGCTGCCGGCCATCTGAACGTAGTTGCGTACCCGTCGCTTCAGGGCAACGTCCGAGACAAGACCATGCATATCCTGGGGGTCGATGCGCGGGGTGTTTCCCGCGTCGGGATCGCCGTTGGGGTTTCCGTTTTCGCAATCGAAAAGCATCATGAACTCATAACGATTTTTGATAAAGTCACTCATTTTCTCCCTCCTTATTCTGTTTGGTAGCAGTGTCAGATGTATTATTTCACATGTTCGCCATCTGCTGGTAATAGCCAAGGGCGAACAGGCTTTGCTCCTCCAGGGATAGCGTCTTGGGGATCGTGTCTTTGATTCTTCCCCAGATGGCGGCGATCTTCTTCTCGTACCTGTAAGATAGATCTCCAGTAAGTTTATTGAGATGAGCTTGGCTGTTTCTCGTCAACCGGCCAAGCACCAAGGCAGGGGTGCTGCTGGCGGCGGCAAAGTACCTTTGCACCACGCCAGCCCCCACATCGCCCAATGCCTCCCGCTGTAAAGCCGCCAAGACCGCCATCAAGCGGCCACAATGATAGGCCGCGTGCGGGTGTTCCTCGTTCAGATTAGCTTTCAAGTCGTCAGCCATTGTTTCGCCTCCTTTTTTTCGTTCTTTGCGTATATGATAAGCCTTCATCAATCCCATGCCCGCATGATTGACGGGGGTGTCTTCAAGAATATCGACTTTTAAGCGATGAAGGACCTGCGCAAGGGCATAATCCGGGATGATTTCATTTCTGACCGCTGCCCGCCACATCCTGGCGATAAAAGGCGCATTCAGATTGTCCAGCTCCCGGACCGTGGATCCCATAACCGCCATGAATTTAGGATTCGGAGCCAGACCTCCGCCGCCGCGACGGACAATGGAAAAGTCAGCGAACCATGACAGAATGTTTGTTACCAGCTCCTCGAATTGCCCCTCCATCCAGTCTCGAATCATGACCCGACCGCTGGCCCCGGAAAGCGTCAAGGCGTAATAGAAATTATCCGCCAGGTCCGGCCGTTTTCCCGTTCTTATCGCTGCCAATAACTCTGCTGCTCGTTGCTGGGCGTTTCGTTTCTGTTGTTCTTCGCTTTCCACGAGCCAGGCAAGGGGATCGTCCTCTTTTGGTAGATCCTTCTTTTTGAACCAATGAATCACCTTGGCCCCCGCCAAGCGCTGGCTGTGTTTCTTGATCAGTTCATCCAAGGCGGCGCGATAGCTGTTGGTGGCACTTTCAGACACGGCGGCATTGTATGCCTGTTCAAAGCCGTAGGAGCAGAAGGATTCCTGCTTGAAACTGCACAGCGAGTCTCCCGCAAACATGCCTCCCACATCCGACAATCCCGAGATCTTTGGCGATACCCGGACCGGTTCGATGAGGTCTCCCGTGATGAAACATCGGAATGTATCTTTTGCACCGGATTTACTTTTTCCTTTTGTCGTAGCTTTTGTTGGGACGAACTGGCTTCGCAAGTCTTGCCACCACCCATGCCACACAGCGGATTCAACGGGATAACGGCTTCCTAACCGCAATGTGACCTTATCTGTAGGCTTTGCCTTGAGGACAGTCAGCTTTGTTCTTACCCTGGCAAGAACATCGGGATTCTCCATCTTTTCGGCAACGATCCGTAGTTCGGGCATGAAACGTCCTGCATCCTTCAGCAAGCTAAAGAAATAGCCGTGCTTTTCCTGTAGCTTTCTTTCTTCGGGATTCTTGCTGTGCAGGCTGACAACCTCCGCCGATTCGACAAGAAAATGGCTTTTAGTCATACCTTGAGCCTTCATCTCCGAAAAGCTGAAATCAGGACATTTCAAAAATTCCTGTCCCCTGTTATTTCTTAGACTGACGTCGCCCAATTCGATGACATCGAGAAAGTCGCCTTTTTCATCACAGCATATCGCCCAGCGGACATCCTTCGGCTTATAGCCCGACTCCAGAGGCACCCCGGTATCGTTATATTTTATGAGGGCTTCGAACATGTATCCTCCCTTCTTACGCCTTTAAGCACCGCTTCGCTTTCGTAAGGCGGAATATCGATGAGTCCGGCCTGAACCTTTCCGCGGAATAGGCTGACGCAGGGAGAATCTTCATCGGTCCCCGGCCGGGATAGGTCGAATACGTCATAAAGCATAAAACCCAAATCCATGTTCAAAGTCGATGGCGCAAGGGGTTCTGCTGCAGGATCAACCAATTCGAAATAGGCCGGGAATTCCCGGCAACCGAAATAAGGTTGATAGACACACTTTCCGCAGGCGGCGCGTCTCCGGAACTGGGCCTCCATGCCCTGCAATCTGTCTTCAAAACCAGGCCAGGGGCGAATTTCCGCATGGAGACGGTACCGCACATTTTTGAGCGCCATCGTCTGCCGCTGTGTGCGTCCCTTCTCATCGGTGCCCAGCAGGGAGCGATCGCCGTCCGCCCAGATAGGCTCCGGCGCTTCCTTACCGGCCATCCAGCGCAGAACGGCATTATACGGAACCTTCTCCTTGACTTCGTTGCGTCGCAGGGCCACATAGACAGGCGATTCGCGAATCTCGATCTTTCTGATCTGCCATCTGAATTCCTTCGGTTTGCAATAGATGGCGTCGAAAATTCCCCTGGCTGCCGAGGGCGTGATCACGGGGTAACTAAACCTCTCCACCTTGAGCACGGGCTGGGTGAAACAGGCAAAGTCACCCCATACATCCAGGGCTTGATCCTTCGGTTTCATTGCCTCCCTCCTCTCTTTGAAAAATTATCCGATAATACATTCCAACGATTCCGGCGGCATGAGGCCACGCCGTTTATGATAATGATCCTTGTTCAGATAGATGAACCAATCATCGGAAGTGTCATTTTTGCCCACGGGGACAGGTGCCATCCACCGGCTGATGGGATCGTCTTTCTTGGGTCGGTAGAGGCTGATGGCGTGGGCGGCGGCCTTGACCATCCAGGCTTTCGTGAGGCGATGGGAGCGGACTTCGGATGATAATTTTTCGTGTGCCTCAAGGTCATAGGGAACCAGTACATTGACTGAAGCCTTGGGAATCAAATAATAGTGTTGCGCCGTGTCCACGAAATCCTGGCGCAATATGGCATCCTGGAGTGGCTTGTTCTGGTTTTCCGGTTTTGCCACGTCATAGACCTCACGGTAATATCTCGTGAAGAGGTTTGGGTCGTCGATGTCCATTCCTGCGCTTCCCAAACTCCGATAGAGCAATTTGGTTATGCTCGTCGCCTGACGGTAGGCGGAATCGGGATATGCCTCTTCGGGAATGAAAATAACCACGTTTCCCGATTCCATCAGTCCATTCCGGTTGCACCTGCCAGCCGCCTGGGCGATGGCCTCCAAGGGGGCCACCGCCCTGTAAACCGCGGGGAAATCCACATCCACACCAGCCTCGATGCATTGGGTGGAGATCAGCAGGCAAGGCAGGCCATCTCGCAGGCGCCGCCTTATCTCGTGGAGCGTTTTACACCGATGGGATGGGCACATGCTTGTGGAGAGGTGAAAAAGATCGTCACCGATTCCCATTCTTTCCAACTCATCAAGTAGAATATGGGCGTGTCGCTTTACATTGACGATGCAAAGGGCCTGTTCATGATTTGCCACTCTTCCCGCCAATTCCGGCCAGCGGATCGGTTGATCGATGTCCCGGGGCCATTCCAGCCGATGTCTTTTTATCCGTCGAAACAGATGCTTTTGTGGGGGAACGATTTCCTGCGGTTGCCATCCTGTGGTGCAAAATCTCTTGACAGGCTCGTTTAATTCCGGGAAGGCGGGCTGTGTTGCCGTGGAGAAGACCACGGTCGCGCCGTAACGCGGGGTGGCGAGACGAGACAGAGTCGCCAATGTCGGTATGACTAGAGGTGTGGGCAGGGTTTGGACTTCATCAAAAAGGATGACGCTCTTTGAGAGGTTGTGCAGTTTGCGGCAGGCAAACGGCCTATTGGAAAAGAGAGATTCGAAGAATTGAACGCTGGTGGTGATGACAATGGGGGCGTCCCAGTTTTCCGACAGCAGCCGGACAGCCCGGTAATCCTCGTTTTCCATATCCTTAGCACCTTCATGTTCTGCGGCAGTCGATGGCTGAAGGCATGCGAGGCTGTGATGCTCTAGGATGAATCGATTAATATATTCCTCTGAGATGGCTGCTTTAAAGAGATTCTTATAAATGTGAGCCGTTTGCTCAATGATGCTTAAATAGGGAATAACCATGATAATCCGGCGCAGATCGTGCTTTAAGGCGTGTTGGAGGGCGAAGGCCAACATGCTCAAGGTCTTACCTGCTCCAGTGGGGGCAGTTAACGTAAATGTGCCCTGATTGCTATTCCCTGCATCCAGACATGACTGGAAAAGATCGACTCGGATCGAATTGACAATAGGGGCCGATGTTGACGTTGCGGCCAATTCTTCAACATGGGAAACAAGTATGGAGAGAAGTTTGGCGGCATCCAACTTCATGCCCTCTTCTCTGCATGTCATATGTTCATCTGGATCAGCTTTAAAATGAGCTTCCGTGGCTATATAGTCGGCGTCCACCAAGGCGGAGTACAGCATGCGAATATCCAGCATAGCGGCAGCGGCAGGCGACTGTAAACCTTCATATAAACTTTTGAATGATGATACTTCCGGCAGATCAATGCCGTCGTTCGAGAGCCGGTGTAACAGTTCGTCGATGTCAGGTTCCGAAAGTTTAAGATTCAAGGGGTGCTGCTCCCGCAGTTTAGTAGGATTGATGTTTCTCAAATCGTCTGCACTCGCCACTTGGAGGCCGATATGATGTCCTTGAATAGCTAGTGCCGCAGCAAGGCCTGCACCTTTGTAATTCGTCAATGCCACCCATGCCCCTGCCGACCAATGATCAATGCCTGATTCTTCATGTGCAAGCCTCTTTTGAAAAAGACCACCGTATTTTCCAAGATCGTGAAGGAGGCCGGTCATCGTAGCCTCAGCGATAGCGTCGAAGAAACTTGCGTTCAGGGCTGCACGGTAGGCAACGCTGGTGAGATGGTCAAATAGAGGTTCCTTGCGACCATTTTGATTTTTGGAATGGGAGAAATATTCATTATCACTCATATTTCTCTATACCTCCTGCCACAGGCTGACCTGCACCCGCTCCCAGGATTCGGCTTTCGGATCGATTCCTGCAATTTCGGCGGATAGGCGCACGTCCTGGTCTGCGACGAGTGCTGGGGAATAATTGCAGGTGCGGGGCACATAACCGATCTGACGCCCTCCTTTTGTGAAGATCGCGATGGCCAAGGGATCGTGCGGGTTGTCGGGTTCACGCCGCAAAACCAATGTCTCGCTTTCTTTGAGCGTCCCGAATATGTCCGGTTTCATGCCCTCGTGATATTGAAAACCGGCGATGAAGAACTCGGCAAGCAGAATCCGCCGCGGTTTTTCAGGTGAATCGGATGCTGGGCCATCTTCCCTACTCGCCCGGGGTGAAGAACCCCACAGAAAAGCGTTTGACCGGTCCGTTGTGTCTGCCGTCCGGTGTTGTCTGGACGCCCGTTCGACGGTGCGGCTGCGCGGCGCGCGCGCGAAAACGGGCGGGGCTTCCCGCCTGCCGATCGATCGTTTCTTGAATCAGGGAAATGGATGAAGCGCCCCACGGGGGGACGCCCCTTCATAGGCACCGATTTTCGGGATTGTCAAATAAGAATTTCATGGGAGTTGAAAATATATGCCCGCGGAGGGGCAAGCCGCGTTTCCGGCCATCCTTCGCAACAGGCATAGTGTCTGATTCAGGGATTCGGCGCGTGCGCGGAGGCCCGCCGCTCCAGGAGCATCTCGATGAAGGCGTCGATTCGGGTCTGGAAGGGGGCGAAGGCGAACTTGTCGCCGTCCATGTGGTCGCCGTCGAACAGGACCGCCGGGACGCCGAGCTCGTCGTTGAGCATCCGCTGGATATCGAGCTGCCCCATCGAGATCGGCTTGCAGCTCCGGTTGGAGTGGAGGATCGCCCCGTCGATCCTGTACTCCCGGATCGCCTTGCGGATCAGCTCCAGGCGCTTTTCGAGCGAGACGCAGGAGACGAGCGGGTAGGAGACGAGCGACTTGTAGGCGATGCTCTCCAGGGGCTTTGCCGGGTCCATCCGCAGGGTCCAGGCGGAGGTGTAGGTCTCGGCGACCACGACGGCGTTCCACTTTTCGAAGTAATTGAAGAGCTTCATGTTGTACCAGAGCGGGATGTTGTCCCAGAACAGGCGCAGCCGCTCGTCCGGGACGACGCCCACGCCCCGGGCGACCCGCTCCTTCACCTCCGCCAGGACGTCCCGGAGGAAGTCCACGGCGATGGGCGTCCCGTGGCGGGTGACCATGACGAACATGATCCCGATCTCCGCGGCGGAGAAGGGGGCGGGGACGGCGGCGCGCAGGGCCATGATCTCGTCCCAGAGGCGGCAGGCCTCGTCCGTCCAGGCGACGGCCTGGCTCAGGCGGTCCAAGTCGAGGCGGCGGCCGGTCAAGTCCTCGAGAAAGGCGATCAGACGCTTGATCTGGGCGACGCCGTAACGGAGGTGGTGCTCGCCGATGTCCTCCATCGCCACCTGGGGCAGGTCCGCCCGGATGACGGGGCAGTCGAAGTGGTCGCACAGGACCTGGAAGGTCTTCATCGTGGGGATGCAGCCGGCCCCGAAGGAGATGAGGAAGTCCGGCTTCGGCAGGCCGCCCAGGGGCTGGTCCGGCGCGTCGATGCCGTCGAGGGCGTAGCCCACGTTGTTGCGGAAGTACCCGCAGAGGTCGTCCGCGTAGCCGTGCCCGGCGCAGGCGGCGAAATTCTGACGGTTCGTGCCGATGGCGGCGCAGACGGGGGCCCAGTTCTCCGGGAAGATGGGGTGGATGTCCATCGCGTAGAAGAGCTCGATCAGCCCGTTCATGGGCGGAATCCAGCCCACGGGGCGGCCCTCGGCCTTTGCCCGGTGGCCGTCGGTGTAGAATTCGGCGATGATCTCGCGGAGCGCGGTGTTGGCCTTGAGCCGCTTCGTCGTCTTCTGTGCGTCCATCGGTTCCCCCATCTGTCTCCCGCCGCGAATGCGGGCCGCCGCCCCGTCTGTTTTAGACCTCTGGCCCCCGGCCGTTCGCTTTCTCCCCGCCGCTTGCGCCCCTTCCGTCTTTGACCGTCGACCTCCGGCCGATCGCCTTTTCCCCGGCGTCAGCCGCCTGTCGCCTGTTGTCTAAGGCCTGTTTTTCCCGATCATCTCGAAGAATCCCTCCAGGCGCGTCCGGATCTGTCCGGTCAGGCCTTCTCCCTCCAGTTCGACCTGCAGGGACGGGATCCCGCGTTCCTCCAGGACCGTCTTGAGGAAGGGGTGGTCGGCCAGGTGGGGGTCGCAGAACTTCTGGTGGATGAAGACGACCGCCTCCACGCGGAAGGCCTCGATCTGTTCGCGGAAGTAGGCGCGTCGCGCCGGAAAGTCGGCACGGGCGCTGCACGGCGGGCGGGCGAGGTGATGCCGGGCCAGGGCCGTCAGGGGATCGCCCTCCGGCGCAGCCTCGCCCAGGAGCGTCCGGTAGCCGATGCAGGTGTCGTCCAAGACGATGTTCCCGCCCAGGGCGGCAATCTCGGTGAAGAGGGCCTCGTCGGCGCAGAGGCTCCCGGAGATCATCAGGCGCGTCGTCCCGGCGTCGCCGGCAACCGCCGGTCCGTCCGCGGCGGCGTCGAAGGCCGTGAGCCACGGCAGGACGGTCTCGACGGGGAACACCTGCAGGGCCAGGCTCAGGCGGTAGAGGTCCGCGTAGGACGGGCCGCCGTCCTGCCGCTTGTGCGCATAGGCCCGGCGCAGGAGCGCCCGGGCCTCCCGGTACAGGCCGATCGCCGCGCGCAGGCGCTCCGGCTCGTACGCCCTGTCCGTCAGGGTTTCCAGGGCCGCGATCAGCCGCCGGAACTCCACCTGCGCGTAGGCGAGCGCCTCCGGCGTGTCCATGTAGGGCAGGCTGAGCTGAAAGGCGAATTTTGGGTGCAGATTGCGCCGCCAGATGTTGAAGAGGCCGCAGGCGGCGTCGCAGGAGTAGGCGTGGACGAGGCCGTCCAGGAAGTCGTAGCGGCCGGCCAGGCCCATCGCCATGATCTGACGGACGGGTGGGCAGATGAACGATTGCAGCAGCGGGTCCGCGCCGCCGGGGTCGGCGCCCGCCCCCCACAGCCGGACGGGGACGATGTCGAAGGCGTGGAAGATCTCGACCGGCGTGTGGGCGCACAGGGTGCCGAGCAGGGTCCGCCGGGAACGCGCCTTTTCCGCCTTCAGGAGGTCCGGATGGTTCGCCACGGCGTCGCGCCATGCCACACCGTCCCACGCGGTTTCACGTCTCCGACGACATCCCGCCACCGCCTGTTCCTCCCGAATTGTGGTTGACAAACCCCCCGCGGTCACGTTACGAATGGACCACATAAGTGCTCGTTTCCGGTCATCTTCGCCCCGACGCGATCTTGGCGGGCGGCGGTCGGGACCGATCCGGTGATGGAACGGGGATTGCGCGTTCTCAGGGACCGGCCGCTTGACGTTCATTCCGGACGCGAACCCCCGAGGGGTCCGTTTATAGCAAAGAACACCTCAAACTCATAGAAGAATCTGCCATGGCCGCCAGTCTGCTCGACCGGCTTTACGCGAGCCAATCCAACAAACGCCTCTTCTTCCGCGACGGCTGGGGTGACCTGCCGAGGCTCGAGCGGCTGGCCCGGGAGGGCCTCGTCCAAACGCCGGCGCCGGCGATTCGCATCGACTGGGAGCCGCCCCGGGACACGCCGGGGGCCGTCCTCCAGGCCGGGTCCTTTGCCAGTCCTTTTTCCGGCGAGGGCCTCCCGAAGGCCAGCCGGACGGCGTATGTGGAACGGATCCTGCCCCGTGACGCGGACGCCCGGACCCCGGTCTGCGTGCATTTTGCGGCCACGGGGGACGAGGGCTTCGACCGGCGGCGGCGGGCCCTGGCCCTGCCTCTCGTCCGGGAGGGCATCGGTTCGCTCCTCCTCGAAAATCCCTTCTACGGCCGGCGGCGCCCGCCGGACCAGCACGGCAAGATGCTCAACCGCTTCAGCGACCTGTGGGCGATGGGGGGCGCCACCGTTCTGGAGGGGCGGGCCCTGGTCCACTGGCTCGCCGAGGCGGGCTGCGAGCGGATCGGGGTGTCCGGCGTCAGCATGGGGGGCGGAATGGCCGCCCAGGTCGGCGTTCTCGCCGAACGGCCCGTGGCGATCGCCTCCTTCATCACCCCCAACTCGGCGAGCGCGGTCTTTACGGAGGGCGTACTCAAGCACTATCTCGCCTGGGACGTCCTCAACCGCCAGTTGGACGGAAAGGGGGCGGCCGTTGAATTCATGCGGACGCTCCTGGACCTGTCGGACCTGCGCCGCCTGCCCCCGCCGGCCCGCCCGGACGCGGCTTATCTCGTGGCCGCCAAGCGGGACGCCTACATCCCCCCGGCGGCGGCTGAGCGCCTGCACGCCCACTGGCCGGGGAGCCATCTCCAGTGGCTGAACACGGGGCACATCGGGGCCTTTCTCTTCCACCGGCGGACCTTCCTCGCCGCCATCCGGAGCGCCTTCGATCAATTGTGACCGCCTTCGGGATTCCTCCGGCCTTGATGTACGCCGAATGGGCAACGGCGATGGGGGCCTTCCGGGGGAAACGAGGTTGAGAACCGATCATATGACGTTCCACGCCGAACGGAAAACGGCGATGGATGCCTTCCGGCGAGTGCGGGGGAAGACGCCGGGGCGGCGTCAGGGAGGGCAGGGGCGAAGCGACGCGATTCATGGGAAGGGGAAAAGGGATGTTCAAACAGTATTGCGCAAGATGGGCCAGCGTCCTGTGCGCCGTCGTCCTCGCCGGCTGTTCCCTGTCGAAGGACATCCAACTGGCCAGCTATGCCCAGAAACAGCAGATCCATGAGATCATCCGGATGCTCCAGCCCAGTCTCGATGCGGGCGAGACGGTTCCTTCCGCCCAGCTCTATTTTCTGGCCGCCTCTTACGTCGGGATTCGCGATTATGCAAAGGCGCTCGCCGTCACGGATCTGCTGCAGAAGCAAATCGACGCGGGTGACCGGACGCTGGTCGGCACCGACCTGGCCGTCTATCCGCAAATCCTGCGGGGGCAGGTCTACCTGGATCAGGGCGAGCCCCGTAAGGCCATCGAAGAGGGCCGCCTCGCTTACAAGCTGCTGCATGAGGGCGGACGCGACCAGGGGGGATTCTATACATCCCAGCTCATCAACACCTACGACATCCTGGGGGTCGCCTACGCCCTGGCCGGCGATGGCGTCCAGGCACGGAAGATCGTTCAATCCCTGCAGGGCGTGACCATCACGGTCATGAACGGGCCGGAAAAATACGGCGCCCTGGCGCGAATCCACATGGCGCGCAGGGAATACGATTCCGCGCTGGCCGCGATCCGGCATCCCGATGCGAAAGTGACGGGCGCCATCACGGCCTTCTACGACCAGACCTTC
>Ga0172381_10007479_pt1 | contig 10806 bp, 12 predicted proteins | sample Leawel6488metaG_FD_119754 | JGI IMG/M metagenome (GOLD analysis project Ga0172381, IMG submission 119754) | Leachate microbial communities from a municipal landfill in Southern Ontario, Canada - Leachate well 64-88 metaG | ecosystem: Engineered > Solid waste > Landfill > Unclassified | place... | reverse complement strand
GACACTTGAGCCAGAAGCGGCGGCTTTGGGAGTTTCAATTTCAGGGGAACTTGTAGAGGTTTCACCAAACAGAGAATGCAGCGAACCGGAAGCCCTTGCGGTATCAATCAGCGGAAGCCTTGTGACAGTTGTTGTTTCGGCTTCGGATTCGGAAGCGGCGGCCTTGGGCGTTTCACTTTCTGGATCAATTCAAGTTGTTGCATTCAACACAAATACAAGCGATTCAAGTTCGCTTGGAGTAACAATAAGCGGAATACTAGCATAATGAACATAATCATTCCAAGCGGACAAGGCGGCATGTTCAAGCCGCGCAAAAATCTTCGCCAGCTTGCGGCGGGCGGACTGAACATCCTCAAGAAGACATGGCAGGATGTTATGATCGACGGGCCGAAGTTCCATCTTCGCGGGCTTGTAGGATACGACATTATCGACGTGGCGAGCGGGATAATTCTCAAGCATGTTGCGCCCGAACAGAACCTTATCCTGAATTGCGGGAAAGACCTCGCGTTAACAAACAAGTTCGCGAATTGTTTCCTGTATGGACATCTTTCGACAGATACAGCAACACCAGCTTTGACAGATACGAGTATGGCCGGATGGGCGAAACAGACTTCAACGTATGGTTCAGGAGATGGAGCAACAACAAGTTCTGGTGATGTTATATCACTTACGCGTAGTTTTGTCTTCACGGCAGAGACAGGAGACGTTACTTATACAAAGTTTTATTCTAGTGTATCGAGCGGAAGCGGAGCAACGCCATTCAATGAAATCGTGTTCGGAACGCCGATAACACTTTCAAGCGGTCAGCAGGCAAAAGTTACTATGACGCTTGAACTTACTGTAAATCCACATACAACAGCAGATACTTATTCAAGCGATATAATCAGCGGTATATCAGGAAGCACAGGATCATTCCGTGTCATTTCTGCAAAAAGCGTTTCATCAAGATATTTTTTTGCTTTCATAGAATCGTCCGGTTCTGCAACAGGTAATTGCTGGGCAACAGGCGGATTCCTTGAACCTTCTTATGCGGCATCAGGGAATTGCATTATGGACGCATCTAGTCAATCAACTCTTTCTTCGGCAGTTGATCTCATAACAGAGACAGGAACATATTCCGGCGTTGTTGTTAGTTACTACAATCCAACAACGACATTATCAACATACGTTAGTGGAAGCTTTGAGAGAACAAAAACAATTCTTGCAGATCTCTCAAATATGAATGGAACAGGCTTGCAAAGCCTGTTTGTCGGAAGAGGAACAACATCGTCATGTTGGCAACTATTGTTAAATACGACGTTTACTAAGTTGAATACACAAAAACTCACGCTTAACGTTTTGTCTTCTATTTCATAGCCAATGGCCTTTCAAACGTATCTTGACAGGCTCGTTTTCCCCTTCCGCATCAACCATGCGAGTAAGTGGAGCGGGAGCCTTGATTACGATCCCGATCCTCGGCAGGTTGGACAGGGCGCGATTGTTCTTGCGAGCGAACGGACCTATCGCGCGCGCCGCCATGACTTGAACGCGGTCCATTCAAGCCTTCAGGACATTGAAGACTTCTTCGAGGCCGTTCGAGGATCGGGCCTAGGGTTCTGGCTGCCCTTGCATTGCCAAGGGATGCGGATCGTATCAGGGGCGAGCACGCAGAGCTTCACGGCCCGAGGGACAGCCCTTGCGGACCGATTCGGGCAGAGCCCTGAACAATGGATATACCTTCAGGCCCCGGACGGGAACGCCTATTTGCGGGCGGTTGAAAGCGCAGTTGCCAGCGGAAACAATACCCTTGTAACGCTTTCGAGCGAGGAAGACGCCCTACCCAGCATCCCGACAGATCAGTGGAGCGCATCGCCGCTCCTTTACGTTCGCTTCGCCAGCGACGACCTCGAGGACATCAAGAGACTACGGTATGACGCCTTCACCTTCGGCTTTTCAGTTCTTGAACTTCCGTTCGAGTATGGGACGGCGGAGGATTCGCCGGCGAGCCTCTACCTTTACGCGCTTGGGTATGCAACCGACACCGCGGAGGCTTGGCAGTATTTCACATCATGGGGCGTTACCGTAAACGGGACGGACGGGAAAGTTTTAGCAAATGTTCAGATCGAGCACGGCGACATTCAAGAGGATGCCGAGGGAGCCGAAACGACGTTGAAGGTTATCGCATGGCAGGATTGCCCGGTTCTTGACCTTTTCCCGACAGCCGAAAACCTTCCGCTTTTGATCAAGATATGGAAGGCCTCGTGGGATTGGGACACATGGGCAGAGACGGGAACCCGGCAACTTCTCTTCGATGGAGAGATTCGCAAGCCGAACGGCGACGGCGTAGAGATCACATGCAGTTGCCAGAGCGGGAGCGACCTTTACAACCGGGCGACGCCTTGCAAGGTAAAGACGCGCACTTGCCAAGCCCGCTTTTGCGACACGGCTTGCACGCTTGCACGGGCAACCTACACGATCGCCGCAACGGTTGACGCGATCGAGGAAGATACGCGGTTCTGGATCACGGTTACGGCGGATCAGGCGATCCCGGCAAGCGACTGGTTGACCTTGGGCGAGGTTCAGAGCGCCGATGCCTACAACGACCAGCCGACGAAATACAATGAGCGGCGGCCGATACAGGCTTGCACGGACCTAGGCAGCAACCAATACAAGTTGCAGATCAGGACGCCATTCCATCGCCTTGAGGCCGGCGATACATGTTACCTTTTCCACGGATGCCTTCACACGCAGACCGCCTGCAAGAACCAGACGACAAAGGCGGGGGCGGCCGTGAATAACATCTACAACTTTCAGGGGCAGCCGTTGACGCCGATCAAGAACCCGCAGTTGACGACATCGGTTACAGTATCTTCCAAGAAATGAAAACCACAGATTCAGACTTTCCGGCCGCACTTCGAACGGCGGCCGAAGCATGGGCCGGGACACCGTTCCGCAGGCTCACGGCGAACAAGGGGCGCGGGGTTGATTGCGCGAACCTTTGTTATTCGGTTCTGGCGGATTCAGGCCTAGACATGCCCGACATGGGAGCCCCTACCTTCGGGAAGAACGCGGATACCAACTTCAGCGAGGTAATCAAGGGCTTCCTTTCGGAGTTCGTGGAGAAGGGAAACTTCGAGACAATCGACGACCTTGCCGAAATCGACATCAGGCCCGGGGACTTGATCCTCTTCGCCGTGAATCAGCGGATGCAACACCTTGTTGTTGCCGTTTCTGCCGACGAGTTCACGCACGTTACGCCCAGGACGCCGGCGGCGATCGGTTGCCTTGACGCCAAGTGGCGGGAAAAGATCATCGCCCATTACAGGTTGAAGGAAGCGTAAAGCATGGCCGACACACCAACAAACGACATCAACACGCGGCAGAGCGTTGCCACGAAGAAGAAGATGGCCGGGATCGTTCAATCCTACGTTTCCGAAAACCTTCTTTCGGACCCGATCCCGATCGCGCGCGGACGGCGGTTTATGACATGCTGGGCCATGAGCGAGGGTTTTGACATTTACAGCAAAAGCAGCGGAGGAAAGGGGAAATAAATCATGGGCGGAGGAGGTAAAAAAGGAGGTTCATCGAAGACCTATTACGGGACGTGCCTTTACGGGATCGGAATCGGACCGATCAAGCTGGTGCATTGCATCAAGGTTGATTCGGTTACGGTTTGGAAGAACCAGGACGGAACCGAGATCACGGGGGAATACAAGGACTTTTCAACCGATGTTGGCACATGCCGAATCTTCAAGGGTTCGTGGACGCAGACGCCAGACACATCGGCGAAGACGGGGAAAACGGCGCACTTTGCGGACGGCCCGGCATACCGCGGCCTTGCATACATGCGCTGGTTCGACTTGAAGCTGGGCACGGAAAAGACATCAACCCCTTCGATTGAAGTTGAATGCACCTTCGCGGATGCAGACGAAGGCTTGATCAGCCCGGCCGACTTCATCGAAGACATGTTCACGGATGCGAGGATCGGCCTCGGGGCATCGGCTTCTTTGTTCAGTTGCGACAGCGCGATAAAAACGGCGACGATCAAGACCGCCCCGAAGTATGATAGCGAAAGCACGCTTCAGGACATGTGCAACGACCTTTTGCCGATCGTATGGTGTTACGCGCGATTCGAAGGGCGCGTTTTGACGATCAAGCGCCTTTACGAACCGCCGGACGATTGGACGGCCTCGAGCATCCCGGCATTGACAGACGACAATTGCCTTGAGCCGATACAGGTTACACCCCAGACGCCGGAAGAACGCATCGTTCAGACGGTTGTGAATTGGACGCAGCTTTACGACGGGGACGAAGGGGACGACACGGAAGGAGAGTATGCAACCGTGGCAATCTACCAGGACCCGGGACTTCCGCGCGCTTCAGGAAAGGTTTCGACGATCCAAGCCGATGCCCTGATTACGGAGGCGACGGCCGGGGACTTCGCGATTGCAAAAGGGCATCACCTTGCTCTTTCAACGACATCGTGGAAGGCGACGATCCCGATCGATCTTTACGACATCACCGCCACGGCCTACATGATGCCCGTTCGAGTTTGGGACAAGCAGAGCAAGAAGTGGATCAAGGGCCGCGTTACAGCGCGGACGATCAAGGAAACGAGTATCGAGCTTGAGGGCGAAAGCGATTATTCGATGAGCATTCACGATTCAGCGACAACCGCTTATGAGGCCCCGACGTTTTCGAGCCTTGACCCGGTTGACCCGCGGGCCGCGATCATCATCGAACTTCCGCGCCCGATGGCATCACAGGCGGCGGTCGGCTTCCTTTGCGCGCGCGGATCGGACACCGTAAACGGATACGGGGCGACGATCAGCGTGGATGCCGGCGCGAACTACACATACGTCGGGGCATACAGCGCCTTCGCGACGTATGGAACGCTTTCGAGCGCGATCACGCTTTCAACCGGGAGCATGACGATTGCGAACGTGACGATCGACGCAGACCTGAACGAATCGGCTTCCAGCGCCGAACAAGCGGCCGATACGATCCTTGCGTTCATCGGAACAAGCGCGAATCACGAGATCGTGAGCCTTTCGACGATCACACAGGGGACGGAAGCCCTTACGGTTTCGATGCTTCGCGGCCGCATGGGGACGCCCCCGGCCGCATGGCCTTCCGGGACTCCCGTGTTCATCATCAGGCGTTCAGCAATCCCGATCATCACGACAGGGATTGCGGAGCCGAACCCGGTTATCGACACGACGACAAACCCGACCGGGGGCAACACATACCTCTTCAAATTGCCCCAGCGCGTTGCCTTGAAGATTCAGGATGCCGACGATCTTGATCCTGTTTCGGTTACGGTTGCCGGAGAATATTCCCGACCGCTTCCGCCCGAGAGCGTTGCAGCGACGGGAGGGACTACATACACGGGCAGCGACATGGGTTTCACGGTAAACCCGACGTTGTGGCAGGATGAAGGATATTCGGGGGCCGACTTTTACAGCGAGGATGATCTATACGTTGTCCCGGTTCTTGTTTACGATTCGACGCGCACGGTTCTGGCGAAACGGAGCAAGGGAAGCACGGCCGCAACGATCACTTCTTCCGAGATCAACGGAGCGATCGGGAGCGCGACAAGCGGGACGTTCGACATTCAGTTTTACAGCTATGTCAACGGCCGCCATTCGAAGACAGGAACGACGATAACGATTACGATCAGCATCGTATAACGTTGAATCTCAACGAATAGGGCAAACAAGAAAAAGTTTCGATTTTGTTCTTGCAGGCCGATGCGCCGCGCGTAATAGTGCATTCGTTATCAACCAAGGAAACGAATGCCATTCACAAGCGGAATTACGGTTATCATTTCAGCGATCGAGGGCGACAAGGCCCGAGACCTGATTGCCAGGCACATGCGCCGCGAACCCGAGGAAGTCACATATCGGGAGATCGCGGCGTATTTGTTCCCGAACTATCGGGAAGAGGCGCTTTCAACGCCAGTATTCGGGGAGAAGGGCGCTTTCCCGATCACGATCGAGCCGTTCGCCGGACGATTCGAAAGCACGCTTTTGATCGTTCGCGCGCCGGCAATGCCTTGGGGACATTGGAACGTTGTCCTCGAGAAGGCAATACCGTTGCCGACGGGAGGAATCGAAGCGACATTCAGCGCATCGTGGAGCCTTGACAACTTGATTGCGAAGCCCGGGTTCTGGGCAGATGAAGCCTTGATCCGCTTGCGGAGCGAAGGCCTTTGCCATTTGCGTATGACGAAGGACAAATGCGGAAGCTACTTCATTGAAAACCGGGAAGCCGCACTTTCCAGAGCATCACGCCCGGGCCTTGCCATGCAGCGGGCGGCGATGGACATCAACAAGGCCCTTGCCGTTTCATTGTTTGGGACGGCCGAAGGATTGACCGAATGGAGGATCAGCCGGAAGAACTTCTTCCTTGATTATCGCACGGCCAGAGAAGGGAGGCCGATATTCCGCCTTTATGGCGATCCGATACCGCATCAAGAGGGCGTCCGCTTTGCGCTTTGCGCCCTTGGATGGACAACGGCAGAGCTTTCAAAGGCGGCCGGGATCAATCCCGCGTATCTTCGGAAGATGCTTCAGCCGATCAACCCGGCACGAATCCCGACAGAACTTGCGATCGTTGTTGACAATGCAATGCGCGATGCGTTTATTTGAGCTTGCATCCTCAAGAAGTTTTATTTAATTCTTGAATCGAACAATGAACAAGGACAGAAAGGACGCGATGGAAGTTATCCAATTCACCGGAGACGCCGCCTCCCAGCTTCGAGCCCTTCCGATAGGCGAGTTCATCGCATGGCCGGGGGCATACTACTGGCAGGCGAACGGAGCGCGGCAGCGAGCCCAGGAAAAGACCGGGCAGCGTTACAACATCAAGCGGGAAGGGATGTTTGTTATCGTGACCCGCACGGCATAAAAAAAGGGCCGCCCGTAACCACACGGAACGGCCCAAACACTGAAACGACATGAACGACACAACAGAATCAAAAGACGGAGTCAAGGCAATTTACGGCGCGATCAGCGCAATCATGGCCGAACTTCCGGCGATCGGGAAGGGCCAGAAAAACAAGGAACAGGGCTATTCGTTCCGCGGGATCGACGACCTTTACAACGCGATCGAGCCATTACTTGCGAGACACAAGGTCTTTACCGTTCCCGAGGCAATGGACATGCAGCGGGAGGAACGGACGACACCGCGCGGAACGGTAATGATGAGCGTTCTCCTTCGCATGAAGTATCACTTCATCAGCGGGGTGGACGGGAGCGAGGTTGTTGCAATCACGATCGGCGAAGGAAAGGACAGCGCGGACAAGGCCACGAACAAAGCGATGGCGGCCGCGCACAAATACGCCGTGCTTCAGACTTTCTTTGTCCCGACGAAGGAGAGCGCGGACGACGACCCGGACAGGACAACGCCTGAAGATGTTCTTCCCCGAGGCTATCAGGAACGCCAGCAGCCCCGCCAGCAGGCCGCCAGCCAGAAAGGCGAGTATCCGGCCGCTTCGGGACAGAAATCCCCGCAGGCGGCGGCACAGCCGCAGCAGCAGGCCGCGCAACAGAACGACAGGATCGAAAATCCGGGCTCTTGCGTGATTCACTTCGGAAAGAACAAGGGAACAGCCCTTCAGGACTTGGAAGAAAACTCCCTCCGTTGGTATGCGTTCACTTGGAACCCGGACGAAGGCCGCCGACCGGCGACGGATGAGGATTACAACCTTCTTGATTGCGCCCGGGCGTATGCCGAGGAATTGGGCCTTGACGCGAACCCCTTCTAACACTTTCGGGACGAACCCGAATCAAAACCCACAAACAACATGAGCAAAAATATACACATCGTTGACATCGAAACCGGGCCGCGGGATCGCGAAAGCATCCTTCAGTTCTTTGACCCGGACAAGATCAAGACCGGCAACTTGAAAGACCCGCAGAAGATCGCGGACAAGGTTGCCGAAGCGGAAACCGAGTTCGTTGACAAGGCCGCCCTTTCGGCGATCACCGGCGAAGTCGTTTGCATCGGCATCATGCAGCCGAACGGCAAGCGCGTATTTCTCGACGCAACAGTTGAGGGAGAGCGCGAATGCCTTGAAGTGTTCTGGGACATGGCGCGCCCGGTTCAGGCCTACGGAAGCAGCGAATGGGCGGGATGGAACCTTCACGGCTTCGACATGCCCTTCATCATTCAGCGCAGTTTCTTCCTCGGGCTTCCGGTCCCGGCCGGGATCATGCAGGGGAGATACTTCGACAGGCGTTTCAACGACCTCATGGTTGCCTTCACCTGCGGCGTTTACGGAGCCTTCCAGAGCCTAGACACGGTTGCCCGCTTCCTTCAGATCGGCGGCAAGCAGAAGGACAACGACTGCACCGGGGCGACGGCGCATCAGTTCTTCCGTTCGGATGATCCGGCGAAGCGCGAAAAGGGTTTCCGCTACCTTCACAACGACTTGATCATGACCCGGCGCATTGCCGAGCGTATGCTGGGCCTTGAACGCCTTGCGCCCGAAGACATCGGCGAAATCCCGGCGATCGACCCGACGACGCCCGGGCCGCATTGGAACACGGAAGGACCGTATCCGATCGCCCGCGCGAAGACGATCAACCGAGGCCTCGACGATGGCGTTCCGATTCGTCAAGCATAAAGCCCCGGAATAATTTCTGGAATATTTTGACGAATTAAAGACGGGCGATTTGTAAACCCATAACAACCAAGGATAAAGACATGAGCGACGAAAAGAATCAGGCCCCGAAAGGCCCGAGGATCAAGAAAGAAACACGAACGCTTGAATGCGTCCTTTCGAAGGATGAGATCATCGAAAAGGCGAAGGAGCTTGCCGAAACCATTCAGTCCGGCCGGGACATCGAAGACGAAAAGAAGGCCGCGAACAACGCCTTCAAAAAACGCCTCGACGACAACGAAGCCAAACAGAAGCGAATCGGGCAGATGGTAACGACCGGGAAGGAGCTTCGGGACGTTACCGTTGTGACGCAATACGACACGCCGATTGCCGGATTGAAGCGGGAATACCGCGACGATACGGGCGAGGAAATGAAGGTGTGCAACATGAGCCCCGACGAATGCCAGATGAGCCTTTTCAACCGCGAAGACGAAGACGACGGCGGCGAAGAAGGAGAAGAGCCCGGCGACAAGCGCAAGGCGAAATAATCCTTGCTTCTCAACGCACGAAGTCCGATCCTTCGCGCGTTTGCCCTTTGCAAACCCTTAACCACATTGAAACGATGATTGTTGATCCTACCTTCCTAGACCATTGGAAGACGGTTCGACTTCGCAGAGTCTTGTGCGACCCGATGGCTTCAGAATACGTTCTGCGCCTTTGGGGATATTGCCAGCTTGCGAAGAAGACCGCCTTTGACTTTTCCCCCGACACCCTTGCCGACATTTGCCATTACGCGGGCGAACCGGCCGAACTTGTGAAAGCACTTTCCGATTGCCGCTTCATCGAAGTGGACGACGGAACGATCAAGGTTCACGGATGGGAGGAATACAACTCGCGCATGGCCGCTTCTTGGGAGAACGGTTTTCACGGCGGCAGGCCGAAGAAAAACCCGAGAATAACCCAAGCAGAGCGTCGGGTTTCTTCGGGCGAACCCGAGGATAACCCGAGGGACACCACGAACGAACGAACGAACGAACGAACGAACGAACGAACCAACGAACCTTCTTCCCCCCCTACCCCCAAGGGGGAGTTGACGGATGAGGAAAAGGAAGCGAAGCGTATCGAGGCGGAGAAGAAGGCCGAAGAGAACGAAGCGAAGCGCCGGTTCAGCGACAGGATTTGCACGATCATGCACCGGAGGGCCGGGACGAAATAGTCGGACAAAGAGCGCAAGGCCTTGAACAAGATTTTCCCGGCCCCGGAAGAAGACATCGCGGCGATCGAGGCGTATTACAGCGCCACAATCACGACACAGGACTATCGCCGCAAGGACGTCGGAACCTTGTTGAACAACTGGTCTGGCGAGGTTGACCGCGCGAAGAAGTTCCTTGAACGCTACGGCCGCAACAATCCGGGAGGGGCAAACGATGGCTGGGGAGCGTAAGGCAATCAGTTCGGCGGATGGAGTAAACCGCCTTGTTGAGGTTCGCGCCGCAGACGACCCGAAGCCGCTTTCAGCCTGCACGTTCCTTGACTACGACAAGGACAACCCGGAGCACACGAGGCTTGTTGACGCGACGTGCCACATTTGCGGGAAGAAGTTCAAATGCGAGAACTTCTTTGCGACGATATGGAAGACGAGCGTTTGCGACGAATGCGCGGCACGGATCAGGAAGGAAGAGGAAGACGCCCGCGAATCTTCCATCATGACGCCGGAGAAGCGTTTCAAGGCTCTTGCGCCGAAGAGCTTCTTCGAGGGCCCGACGGCGACGAACATCAACCGGAAGGGCTTCCCGCGCGAGGCATACGAAGCGGTCCTTGCATGGCGGCCGGGATACGAAGGCCTGTTGATCTTCGGAGAGACGGGGGCCTGCAAGAGCCGCATCCTCTTTGCCCTTCTTCGCAGGTTGATCATTCAGGACCGCGCGGACGTTGAGGTTTTGCAGGGCGGCGACTTCCGGCAACGGTTGATCGAGGCATACAGAGCCGAACGGACCGAATACGTTTTGAACCGCCTGAAGAAGGCCGCAATCCTCGCATGGGACGACTTCGGGCAAGATGCCCTTGGGCCCGGGATGGAAACGGACCTTCGGGCCGTTATCGACTACCGTTACAGAGAGGCCCTCCCCATAATCATTACTACGCAGTTCACTACCGCTGCATTGACGCAACGCCTTTCTGGTGGAGATTTCGCCCGTGAACAAGTCTGCGAGTCAATAATT
>Ga0172381_10007478_pt1 | contig 10807 bp, 12 predicted proteins | sample Leawel6488metaG_FD_119754 | JGI IMG/M metagenome (GOLD analysis project Ga0172381, IMG submission 119754) | Leachate microbial communities from a municipal landfill in Southern Ontario, Canada - Leachate well 64-88 metaG | ecosystem: Engineered > Solid waste > Landfill > Unclassified | place... | reverse complement strand
TTCATTAATTCGGATTTTTCGGAGTTTGATTTCATTTTCAAATTTTTTGATCTGCTTTTCATACCCTTTGATATGCTGCTTGATTTCCCGAATTGTGATCGCCATCTTTACATCACCCTCTATCTTGTCTCATAGTCCTCGCAGAACTCACAACAAGGATTCTCCTCTCCAGACAATTCACAGAATAGGACCATCCGGCCCCAATGCCAATCAACGCCCTCGCATAGATGGATACAATCAGAATACTTTTCACACATCTTTCTCCCTCCCGGTTTTGTCATGTGATGACAAAACCCACAGGTCTTTAATTGCGTAATATTGCTCTTTTGTGAGCTTCGAGAAATCGCCTTTAACGGCTATTAATAAATCAAAAGCATCGCTTTTCGTGGTTGGAATCGTATGAGATATACCAGGATTATGAGATGGTTCTATGACAGCATGACAACCCATGACGGGATTTATACCTAATTTCAAATACTGTTCCTTCATGGAGAGTTTAGGGTTTAAACCGTCATGACTTGTCATATTGTCATGACAAAGGGTATTCTGTCTAGCTCCCAGGTCTTCCCCTCGCTCTTTCTCCTCCTCTGTTTTCAGTCTAACGCCACGATAAAACCGCCTTTTCATGTCGCGTACTTGTTCCCCGAATCTCCGAACCATCTCATCTTTGAGATCCTTCGATCTCATCGGTTCCTCTCCCTCTTTTTCGGCCCATGCACGGTACGCGGTGATCATCGCGGTGGGTGTTGCACAATCATCATTAGGTATATCATCCCTCACAATGGCCTCATCGAACAGGAACCGCCCGAAATTATCCTCTTTTTGCAGGTAACTATCGGTTGCCTCAACCACAGCCCCAATCAATGAGACTGTTCGCCCATTCTCCTGAATCCGTTTCAAGCCCTCAATCATCCAATTGACGATACCAGGGCCTTCCTCGCAGAGCTCCCTCACAACAATATCGAATGGCCTCCGGTCCTTCTCCGGTATCATATACCTATACGGAATCTTCACCAATCGCCGTCTTATCCCGGTATCGGTCCCCCGTACTCGAGGCATGTTGTTAGTTAAAAGATTGATTTTGAAAGTCCCGGAAAACTTTTGCATAGTGTTATCATGGAGTAACCTCGCTTCGTCACCATCCCCGCCCGTATATCTCTTAATAGCTCCTTCAGAGAGGAACCGGCCTTTATCGGTTTCTTTGGCTATAAGCATCCGGCATTTGATTTTTGCTAAAAGCTCCGGCTGGGGCCGGGGATTGGCGTCCTTGTTCCGATGGTGTAAAAGAAGCTCTGTTGGAAACGTCCCGCAATAATCGCCCAAAATGGTTTCTAACACTCGGAAAACCACAGAACGCCCGTTTTTCCCGTCACCGTAATGGATGTACATACATTGCATCGGGTGATCAGCGAGCAGGTGATACCCACAAAATTCCTGAAAAAACCTGATTTTTTCCTGGTCGCCCTCAAAAACGGTTTCCATCTGTCGTTCCCATTTCGGGCATTGAGTACCGGGTTTATACTCTGTACCCATCACCATAGAGAGCATATCTTCCTTGTTATGCGGTTTCGGTGTCAGATCATCCAGGTTAAGAGTACAATTCGGAAAATTCAAAAGGTCTTGTTTTGAATCCAGATCAAACACTGATACCGATACTTTCGGAATAGTTGAGAGCGCAACAAGGTTTTTTATTCGGGTGTACCCCTGAGAGGAACCGGCCCATTTGAACATCTCGGCCCGCTCATGGTCCCCGTCTGTTTTCGCGGCCTCATCCCCGATCTTAATTACCGTCTTTCTGGCAAGATCCAGGATAACCCCCTGGCTGTCCTCTTGCCAGTTTATCCCCGTCCATACATACCACCTTTTGAGCTGGTGGCAATACCTGATCACATCCCCATACCGGGACAAAAACCGATAAGAATTGCCCAAATCGGTTCGCTCGTAATTCTTGCAGATTGTTGATAAGCTATCTTGCCTTCTCCGGTCCTGGTCGCGGATCTCCCAATCTTTGATCTGCTCATCGGCCCATTTTATCGATTCTTCCTCGTCCTCATCGGGGACCACAGGTAAAGATACGGTAAAACCATCTGTCGGAGAGCAAACAGAACCGTTATTAATCCCGTTCATATCACTCCCCCAATCAGACCATTAAACCTATAATCACTCCAAACAACAGACAAACCAGAAACGAAAGATATTTCGAAAGGTTTTCCGGTATCTTTCCTGCTGGTTTGTCCTCCATCAGATCCAGGGGTATATCTGGATGAATACGATTATACCGCTCCTCCGGTGTCTCGTTCATAGTGCGTACTCCTCAATATACCGCCTGCTGCTGATCGCCTTCGCTGCTCGTTCTATCTTATGTATCCTCGAATGGCACTCATCACAGAGCGTGATCAGGTTCTCCGGATCATCGGTCCCGCCTTCGGACCGAGGGGTTATATGATGTACTGTTAGCCCCTCACCATCCCCACAAACGCGGCATTTAAACCCATCGCGCTTAAATATCCTTTGCCTCTGCCTGTACCATGTCGCATCATAGAACATTTTATTACCAGTAGTAATATTCTTGCTCATAATTATTACCCCTGGTAAATCCGCCGAAAAGAAAAGGATTAAGTACCGGAATTGCCTATTATTATCCGGGATTGGGGGCAAATTAGGCTTTGGTTCGTTGGTTTGTCTAAGTGCCCGATCCTTCTCTTATCAGGATTTACCTAAACTGTTTCACCCTAAACTCCTGATCGTTTATCAGGAACTCTATAACATTATCCATACTTCGATACTGAAGAATATCTTTCAATCTGCATAACTTTTCATAATTTTCCGCTCGAATTTGTAAACTCTTAAATTTTCTTGTATGATTCATGGGAACCATTAAACCATTTTTTGCAGATTGTTTATAAGTTACTCCCTTTAGTCATTTAGCGAAGTTTCCAAATGACTATTCCACAGCAAAAACCCGATTATTTTTCAGTCTCCTCCAGGTATTTCACGCGAGTATATTTCCCACAGCGGGGACATTTCGCACTAAATCCGATCCCTGTGTAAAACCATGAATACCCGCAATGCCTACACTCGATCCGAGTGTTGAATTTTTCCACATCGATCACTTTCTTTCAACTCCCAGGTGTTCAACCCTGGCTATTCTTCTACTACCACCACTAAAATATTAAAACTTTCGGTTTGATGCTCCGAAACACATATCCAGAAAAAGAAGCGAAATACAAGCCCTATGGATTGCCGAGAGCGGAGGTTTTGGTGTTGCCTTGTGTCTTTATTCCTCTCCCTCTCGGAGCCTCTGGTACATCTTCGATTATCCCATCATGCTCAATTATCAAACCCTCCGGTCCTGCGATCAGGGGGAACCTCCATCGACCATCAAACCGCCTGTTGGGATACCAGAGGATCGCCTGGTACACCTCCAGCCTCGAGTACAGGTTATTGTATTGTGCGAGCTCCGGATCATCGCGTGAAAACTTCGTACCCCTGCAACATAAGATCCAGGAGAAGGCATTTCGCACGTTGGGCATGATCATAGTATCCCTCTGAGTGAAAGCACAGATCCGAATCCCAGGAGCTCTCAGCTTGTTCACGTTGTGGGCCATCAGGATCGCCGCATACCTGTGCCTCGAAGAGAGGGCCATATCCCGACCAGGGGCCACATCTTGAAACTCATCATGAAATATGGAGAGGGGCAAAACGTGCCTTATCGTCTCAGGGGACCGCCTCGAAAATAAGATCAGCTCTCGAAATGCGTTACTGGTCCATTTGGCATAGAGATCCGGATCGAGAAAGAAGGGGTTGGCCGTCACTATGTTGATATGGTTCGGTTTCAGCTCGTGCCAGATCCCCGCAGGTGTCGCAACACCTTTTGTACTGCATGGGACCGGGGAACCTCTGACTATCACCGTCCCCTCTAACGGGTGTATGATGTGAATAGGGTATCCGAGCGAGAAGAGCGGGGAGAGCTCCGAGGCCGTCCCGAATTGCATACTCTTCCCGGTATCCCACCAACAGACGGTTTCATATTTCGCGAGCTTGCCAGCGATATAATACGCTTTCTGCGTTTTGCCCGATCCGGTCCTCCCGATCCCAAACAGGTGTTCCCCTGGCTTTTTTAAAAATTGCTTTTCAAACGTCCTCCAGGCCGGATCATTATCAGGGACCGATATTTCCACATCTTCAAACAGTGATAGATCATCAACATCCATCTAAATAAACCTCATAATGCTATATCAATCCGGGACGGTCATTTCCCGCAATCCAGCGGTATCTATGATCTTCGTAATCTCCACCACATCCACAAGACGGTAAAAGATCCCGTCTAACGCCCTGGTAAAATCGTTTATCTGATCGATATGGAAACTCTCTTCATCAAGTACGCTTTCGTAATGGTCCCGTAAAACTCCTATATCGTCTCCCACTTCTTCAAGCAATTGAGACACCTTCGCATCCGTCCTATATTTCGCCCGGAGAAATGCATATAGGGTTACAATCGCATTAGTGCGAGAATAAAGAGAGTTATCGGTTTTCTGTACCTGTGTAACCAGTGAATAGGCAACCAGTGACGGAATCCCGCTCAATCGTGATGTGATCGTGTCCTTAGCGGCCATTTCTTGTCCATAAAACCTTATAGACGGAATACCCGATGGCAAAACCGGCAACCAATCCGCAAGCAAGCATAAGATAGCCGAATTGCATAGCGGTATTTAATGCTTGTTCATACACTACATTCGATACGGGTGTTTGTGTTATCTCTATTGGAATCATAATTTACCTCCATTCTATCTTCTTTCATCTGTTGGCCGTCCTTTCATAAAGGAGATCAATCGGGATACAATTCCCGGTTTATCGTCCTGCATGAACGGGGCTGCTGCTGGCATCGATCCGGCCTGTGCGTGGGCTACAAGACATTTGACCGCCTCGCCTCGTCCGAGGCCATCAAGGCCGGGGGACAGCTCTCGAGCGGTGAATATCAGCGTTTTTGTTGCCGGGAGTTTCATTCCCAGCTCTTCAGCAGCGAGTATCAGGGCCTCCAGGATAATTTGCTCGCGGGTGATCCGGCAAAGGGATGCATTATCCGGAGGCCCCATCAGCTTGTTTATGCCCTGCATCCGGAGTATTTCCGGAGAGTATCCAGAAACCCGATTATCAATGGCTTTATTTCGCTCTGGTCGGATGATCTCCGTCTCGCTCATATGATCACATACCCATACCGAACAATACCCCAAAGAACAAACCAGCGATAAAGCCGATAATGATCATCTTGCGAGAAGGGGTTATCTGGTATGCCTGTGTTACCATCACTGCATCCACCATTTGCCCCACTAAATCAGGGTTTGCCCGGATCTTGAGCAGGTCCCCGTCTGGTTCGATGTTTACCCCCACAGCTCGATCAGCATCGAGCAGGATACAGCGGTGGATCTTGTTTTTTATTTTAAACCCAATCGGCTCAATATCCTGCTGGATCTCCCACGCTTTTTTCTGGAATTTATCTTCAGCCAATCCCGGTTTGTAGTTAAGCCGAACCAGCTCCATCATCTTTGTTTTCTGGTTCCACAGCAGAAACCAGCGTTTCGGCGCGGTCCATTTAGATAAAACAGTCATAATTGGTCTAACCTCCACGAATCCATTTTATGGGGTTGAAATAGCTTATCAATTCAACAATTCCTCTCATAAAGTCGATTATTCCATACATCAATTTCCTATTATCAGCCATTATTAACCGGATCGCGGTGAATATATCCCGAGCTGTGCAGAAACGGTACGCGAGTATCCCGCCCTCCAGCATCAGAATAACAAGCATCAGGTTTTTGATAATGAAAAACTCGAATAACCGCCAGAATAAAAGGATAATCGTCTTGATTCCGGCCATCTGGCTTATAAGCCAATCATACCAGGAATTTTGTAGCTCATTATTGATATTCTGAAATTCGTTTTCCAATGCATCAATATTTGATTTGGGGCATGCCCCAATCTTAACCTGTTTCACTCCGGTATCTGATGATATAAGGATCTTCTGTACTGGGTTCGATGATACCGGCCCGCTCAATTGATACCATACCTGAGCATTAGAAAATAATACATCATCGCCGTAAACAGTGATCCAATATGTCATTTCATCGGCAAGATTGCCGACATAATACGACATGGTGAAATGGTCGGGAAAATAATCCAGGGTATCCGTAGCGGTTTTGGTATCGCTCCCGATTGAACAGGTTTTAAGCAAATTAAGCCCTAATAATTGGGGCTCGCATTTAATATACCCATTCGTGGTCGATCCGTCCAAAAAATATAACGTAAAATAGGCATCCTGTCCCGATGATAAAGTAAATTCGCATTTCCCCATAACCAAACCGGATCCAGAACCATCCCAAAAATAATTCGATATATCATCTTGTACGATATTGGAGGTTATACCTGGCTGGTACTCGTTCCATAAACCTGTTGTATTATCATCAGGAAGCCTTGCAGATACCGATGGTATAATCAGCAAGAATACGGCTAAAACCAGATACAGCGGTTTCATCTATCGCCGTCCCCTCCTTCGACCACCAAACAGATCCACAATACCGAATATAACCGCAAGGAACAGCAGACCGGAGATAAACTCCGCTCCGTTTATCCAGATAGAGGCCGCATCATTTACCTTCTCCTCCGGTGTCCTGGTGTCTGGTGTCGGTGTTGCGCTCACGTTTCCCGGCTGCGATGGTGTCGGTGTCGGTGTCAATGTTGTTGGTGGCGGTTGCACAACAAGGGATACTTGTACGGTTTGTGATGTGGATGTGTCTACTGTGCCTTGTTCTGGATAATACCCTGTTTTTGATACTACCCATTCGAGATTGCCGGATGTGTTGCTTACGGTGAAATGTGCGCTCCCATAATCGTCCGTTAAGGTCCAGGTATCATCAAAGGTTACGGTTGCAGCCCTTACGGGGTTATTGGTAATGCTCTCCTTCACGATAAAATCTATACTCGAATACCCTTCTTCAGCGGTTCCGGTCCTGACAAGGGCGACGGTCATTTGTTTATTTGCTGTTAAGGTGTACTGGAAAAACTGGTCATAATAACCGCTGGAAGATACCGTGATCCCGTAATTGGTTCCCAATGGGAGATCCATCGAGATAGTCCCATCGAAATCATCATCATACCAGGTTTCGCCCGCTCCGGTTACCTCGATGTGTGCGCTATGAATAAGCGCGTTGGTCTGGCTGTCTATCGCTGTTATTGCGAATGTTCCATTTGCAGGGCTGGTAACGGTGATATAATCGCTCTTGCTGTCCGATCCATATGGGCTTGATACTGTCAGATTTACGAGATATGTTCCAGGTGAATTGTATGTATGCCATGTACCGCCTGCATCATACATGACATCATCCGTATCATACTGCGTCCACCACCCATCACCATAATCCCAATAGAAATTCGTTGGATCTCCGCTCGAAGTGTCCCAGAATGATACATCCAATGGAGCGGGACCGCTCTCCGGTACTGCAAACCAGTCTGCATTTGGGGGACCCTGGTAATAGACAATTATATAACTGGTTTTCACCTCCCAATCCTCGTCTGTTGAATTTCTCACCATCAAGGTTACATCAAAATATCCGGAATCGCGGTATGTGTGCTCGGGGCCTCCTGCTGTATATTCCCAGTTATCCGTATCATATTCAGTATAATAATCATCTCCGAAATACCAGCGCCAGAGATTTAAATCGTCCCCTACACTCTGATCATAAAATTTAACGGTTAATGGTTTTCCTCCTGATAATGGATCGGCTGTAAATTGAGCGGTTATATTGGTCCCGTACTGCTCACCGACTGTGATATAACTCGTTTTGTTCTCCCAATCCTCTCCATATGCGTTTTGTACACATTGTTTTACAGTATATGATCCGGCTTCGTGGTATGTGTGTTCTGGTCCTCCTGCTGCATACTGCCAATTATCGGCGTCGTACTCGAGATACCAATTATCCCCGAAAAACCATATCCAATAATCCCCATAATCGGAATCATCATAAAATTTTACTTCGAGGGGTTCGTCTCCGGATGTTGGTGCTGCATGGAATCCTGCTATTGGGCTTAAATCAACATTATCAGCCCAAATCCGGACTTCTGATATGGTTGCAATACCGTCAATAGGTCCCTGATCTTCCCTATATGCTGATGTTATCCAAATGTCTGCACTGCTATATGTCTGTTCTTTTACCCAGGCTCCGTTATTGTACCATTGTAGTTTTGTTGGATTTGATGTTTTGTATTGTACTCCTGGAGTTGCAGAATACGTAGCGGTTCCACTTCCCTTATTATAATATATTTGTACTTGAGCAACTTGATAGACGGTGATATATTTATAATCCCACCAGTCGAACAAATATACGGTGTTTGGCGTTGGTGAAACTAAATCAACAGTGTTATCATATGACCACCTGATGTCTGGTCCGCCTTCTAATGAATTAGCCGAATAAAAAAAATCCATTTCGATATAGTAATTGGTTGCATTCAGTAAATCAATATACTCGTAGTCACAATATGCTCCAGATATAGACTTGGATAAATCGAATGATGGGGTATAAGACCAATACGCTGTATATTCTTCGCCATCCGGTGCTGTATATGCAATACATGGAGATACCAGAAACAGCGCAAGAATGCACACGAAAAACCCAATTAAAACCGATTTCCTCATTTTTACCGCCTCCAGAAGAGGAAACCGATGATCGCGCCACATCCGAGCAGATAAACGAAATTATCAGAAACAAATGCGATTGATGCATCAAAAAGGGATTCCGGATCTTTCAGGAGATCCTCTCTCGTTGGTATCACATGCACGATCAGGCCGCTGTCAGAGAAAACGATCGTGCTTGTGGTGTTAAATTCCCCGATATATTCGCCTGTTGTATTGTACACCACTAACGTATTAGGCCCTGTTAGTGATTCATCATAAAATTTTATTGTTGTGGCAATTACCGGAGAGGTGACAGATAGCAGGAAAAGAAAGGTGATGAAAAAATAGAGGGGTTTTTTGAGGCTCATGGTTCAGGGGTTACAGTTTCAGCATCAAGAGGATCTTGTCCAGGAAGGTCATGACAAAACCCACGATTGCGAGCGTGATCAGCAGCGGTACGGCAGAAGTTACAAGAGTAACCATTGATGGCAGAAGGTTCGTAGCCATCCCATCGATCAGGCCGGTGATCATGGTCCAATTGATGTCTGCCGCAGCAGGACCAACCAGGGCCAGACCAGACATGATCAATGTCACAGCGGATACTCTGAGGGCAAGGGCTTTCCGGCGAAGTTTCGCCGTTTTTGGTTCGTTGGAAACAGTTGTGTTTTCCATGATTTAACCTGTATTACCCTTGATAATAAAGTTTATGGTAAACTATTTATAGTTTTCTATCTTTAATTACCAGTGTGAATAATCCGCAGTATCCATACCGCATTACAGTACGGCTAACAGAGAAGGAATACAAGAAGCTTCAGCAGGAACCGGGGACCATTTCAGGAATCATACGGGCAATCATAAGGGCATACCTCAACGTCTGACTATAACCGCCCGTATACACAATTTAAATTAGGAGGTTTCGATTTTTCGCACAGGTGATCCAAAGAGAAGGCTGTGTTTTTCGTGGTCGCGCAGGTGATCGATGGAAAAAAGATGTTGAGGACCGGGACCGCCCGCCTGTATTATATTACCTGCTCATTCATAATGTAAACCCCACAACAATCCCAATTACTAAGGCAACAATAAAAAGAATTAGGGATGCATATTTGTTAGGCATCAAAGGGCAACCATCCCTCACCCATTCTTCAAAGGCCGGTGTTATTCTCATGTCCTTCCTCCCCATCCGATTACATACGGCTTAATTGCTGCCTTCTCAATCTCCGAGAATGGGAGGTTAAGATAGTGGTCCTGCATGGTCCGTATATCATGGCCGAGGGATGCAGCGATGCGCAGGCCATCCTCAGGGTAGGATACCATAAGCCAGGATACCCAGGTTTTCCTACACATCTTCGGCATGATACCATCCTGGTATGCGAGGCCGGCCTTTCTTGCTGCTCGCTTCAGGTTCTCGCTCCATCCCATCCGGGTGATCCGCTCGATCTCTCCTCTCCGGATCGCCCCAACCAGATCCCGGATCGCCCTGGTCCCTACATGGGAGAGCATCACATCCCTCTCTTTGTATCTGGTTTTTGGTTTTCGGATGGCCTCTTTTTTCAGAGATATATAATTCCTTTCAGGTTTGAACCATTGAGGATTTGCACAGAAGATCCAAAACTCCTCAATCCTCATCCCGGTGAAAAGCATCCCATCAAAGATATGTTGGTGGGTTGGGTTCATGGCCGCCCGGAGCTCGTTGTATTCATCCGCATTGAGGATTTGAGCTCCCTGCTTGATCATATCGGTCAATTCAATACTCCTCCTGTGATCTTATACACCTGGTTTCCCAGGGGCATTGTATGATCAGGAATGGGTGTTGATATTGGAGGATCTGTAACGGGCATGATCGGTATCCATAGCAACCGAAACATACTGGCTTTTCTTTACCTTGTAACTGTCCCATATATACTTCTATACCTTACTTGTATATATACCTGATGGCGGTCATGTATAGATGATCAGTGATCGAGGTTTCAAACCAGAGAAAAGAAAGAAGATTTAGGTTTATTTTCGGATCGCGCATATACATCTATCGAAGGGATGTATATGTAGAGAGCGGTTGATTTTCCCTCGTTCTTTTTGCTGTTTTCTTGTATCCTTTTGGATGAGCTTTTAAATGGCAATCGTGGCAAAGAGTAATTAAAT
>Ga0172381_10007477_pt1 | contig 10807 bp, 9 predicted proteins | sample Leawel6488metaG_FD_119754 | JGI IMG/M metagenome (GOLD analysis project Ga0172381, IMG submission 119754) | Leachate microbial communities from a municipal landfill in Southern Ontario, Canada - Leachate well 64-88 metaG | ecosystem: Engineered > Solid waste > Landfill > Unclassified | place... | reverse complement strand
GGAAGACTTCAAAGGGCTCATTGATTCAAGTGTTAGATTGTGGGAGTTTAAATTAAATCAATGTGTAATACCGGCGAGTGCAAACAGTTTAGACCGGCTTAGAGCTTTCAAGGCCTTCATATCAAATGATCTTCACTTAATGCAGGCGGATGAGTGGGGAGTTTTCGTTAATAACGAAGTCCCCGAAAAATTTCATCTAACCAAAAAAGACGTAAAAAATACAGTTGATGAAGTAGCAAAGGGTAGGCAGTCTGGTAACTATGAAGAAGAAAACACACCAGAAGAAAAAAGCGAAGACGAAGGCAGATCAAAAGAATACCCGAAATGGGCGATAACAAAAGCAAACGATCTTTTGGATAACGGCGATCCGTTTGATTTCATTTTAAAAACGTGGCAGAAAAGGCACGTCGGGGACACTAACATCGGTGAAAACTGTTTATGTTCAGTGGCAACCCGAAACATTTTAAATAGTAAAAGAGGGCTGCATATAAAACCAAGTGGGGACAGTGGAAAGGGAAAAAGCGACGCGATAGAATGCTTTTTAGAGTTGCTTCCAATAGGCGTTTATATCACTGGTAGCATGTCAGCAAAAGCACTTTTTTACGACAAAAATTTGCAGCCAGGGACCGTCATTTACTCGGACGATGCCAGTTTCACTGAAGATGTAATATCGACAATAAAACAAAGCACTTCACAATTCCAAAAAACAACTGTCCACAGGACGGTATCAAACGGGGAATCACAGACGTTTGCAATCCCCGAGCGGGTTACCTTTTGGTTTTCAGCAGTCGAGGGTATGGACGATGAGCAGCTAGCAAACCGCTTTCTACATGCAGAGGTTGACAACAGCAGAGATCAAGACCTGAGGGTACACCAACATCAAAAAGATACAGAATGCTGGTATGAATCGGATAATGTAGAACCCGATGTTATCATCTGCAGATGTATTTTTGATATCTTATTCAAAGAGTTTTACCGGGTTAAGATTCCGTTTGTTGAACTGATAACATGGAATAATATAGAAAATCGGAGGAACTTCGACAAATTCAAAGACGTTATAAGAGCCGTCACTGTTTACAATTGTAGAAAGCGAGAGGTCTTTGATGGTTTTCTATTGGCAACAGCCGACGACTTCAAGAGGGCACTTAAAATCTACAAAGGCACGTCGGTAAACAATGCAACGAACCTCACAGACACGGAATTGAAATATCTCCGGTATATCGTCAACGCGCCCAATAAAACAGTCACTCAAAGGATGCTAGTAGACCATTTCAAGGTATCGGACACTGCGGTAAGAAACATGCTGAACGGAAAGAAAAACAACGGCGGGCTATTAGCTAAGGTTAAACAACTCATACCACTAGATAAAACCGACACGGTTAAACTTGAAAATGGGAGCACCTCCACAAAGGCCAAGCTATACCAATATACCGGAGAGTTTACGGGCTTGGATTTGTATGAGTCGATAGCTGAATTAAATTACGAAGCGGTTGACAACATAACCAACGAATTCAAGTATAGGCTACACGAAAATATGTTAAGGGTAACCATGGGTAACCACGAGGGTAACCTTAACATGGTTACCCTCAAAAACGATTGCGACATACATAATAATATATTAAATAATAATAACATAACCATGTTTGAGAAAAAGACAGACGGTTTTTTTTCTCCATCTCCTGTCTATGCAAATGTAAGTAATGATGACGAAAAAATAGAGGGAAATTCTCAGGTTACCACATCACCTGAGAAAGTAGGTTATGTGAATGGTAAAATGAGCCAGCCGGTGTCGGAAACGGGGGTAACCTCAATCGGTTATAGTAGGTCACCCATGGTTATGGATGGGGTAAAATATACCCAGGAAACGGGAGCTGTAGACATCCATAACCAAGGTTACCCTTACGAGGGGAACGCGAAAGATAACTCAATAGCCGAACTACTGAGGAAGGCACTGAAAAAATATGCATGGGACGAGTATAACGGAACGGTTGAAAGCATTCCGGTCATGGTTAGAAAGTTCAATGAACGGACCCCGGAATACAAACAAAGACTCGGATTACAGGCGGTATTAGACAACGCTGAAAGGCTCAGTTCTAGGGGGTGGAAGTAGTTACCTTCGGTTACCGCTCAGTTACCGCGAGTTACTGACTTTATAAAAAACGCGGATGTGTAAAAATTACCCGATGCCGATTTCAAAAAATATGTTGGGAAATTCGGTAACTCCGTAACTCAAGTATCCTTATTTTTCTATTACTTTTCCCTTAGGGAGATTGGGGTTAAAATAGAGTTACTTGAGTTACATGAGTTACCGAGAAAAATATAATCGTGTATGGTAGAAACAGTATAAATGTGTGATGAATTATTATAGATTTCTAAAGATCTCGTTTTTCCAGTAGCTGGAAGCGGAAGAAAGGCCTTTCTGGGATCGTTTCCTTGTGCAATGAGAAGACGAAAAAACGGAATTGGCAAGGCTCTTAGAAAATATTATATAATTTCAAAAAGTGAATTTCCATGGAGGTGAAAGTTGATTTTTTCGTTTCTGTATCATTTCTCTTTTTATATACTAAAAAAACTTAAAAATCTTGTCCTTTGCTTTCTTTAATTTTGTCCGGGTTTGTCCGGTTTTGCGTCTAGAATCGTTATATAACAAATCGAGGCAAACCCATAACGAGCAGAGCCTTAAAATTCCGTTTTTGCCTGGAAATGTCTTACATTGTCTGATTATGTCGGGAAATCGTTATACTATTGTTCGATATCGTTCAGTCAACAGTCTAAAATAAAAACCAACCTCGGTATATACCCAACGTTAGTTTTCTTACTTTAAGGCTATTGATAATGATTTATGAAATAAAAACAAGGTGAAAACGTTGGGATTCGTAGGATTATATAGTTTATACTCGTTTTCTGACTTGTGCCAACCGGCAACTATTTTAAATAATAACTTCAGGCAAAAACTTTAAAATACTAAAAATATATCCCCCCACTATGTTTTCTCAATTGTGTCTACTGATAACCATTTTAATAAAATGATGTCCTTTAAATTCGGTGATTTGGGGGGGTGAGAAGGTAAACCCTCTTTTAATCATTCGTGCCAATTGACGACGATTTTTATAAAAGAACTCCGGGTAAAAATTGACATTTGTTGACTTTTTCGTCTCGGTATCGTTTCGTTAAAAATACCGAAAATGATCAGGTATTTTTGCAGATGATAAAATGACACAAAGGGACATTACTCGAAAAAGAGAACTGAAATAATATTAAGAAATCTTTCTTCTCGAAGCTTTATCGTGCAAGAAACCATATTTAGATTTGTAAACAGATCCAGGCATCAATGACATTGCAAGGAGCTTTTGGGGTAGGCTTCTTGCAATTCAAAACCATCTCTTTTTTACATTAAACCATTCAAAGAAATGCTTATTTTTATATAAAACAGAATAAAAAGAATTTAATATACCATCTATAATTTTCAATAGCACAACTGGATATATTTCGAGGTGTGTATTCGAATATGAAAAAAACTATATATCTTATTTTGTTTGTTTTGCTGGCTTCAATGCTTGCAGTCGGGTGTACTGGATCAAGTCGCGAAAAAACCGCTTCATCGGGTGTCGATCAAGATACCTCATGGAAAGAGAGTGTTCAGAAAAATTCAGCATTATTACAAACGGATTTTGAAAACGTGGGGACCGCTTTAAGTGATACAAATAATCCTGATTATACCACGCTTTCTACAACTGGACAAAATATGGTTGATGATTCACAGAAGGCACTAACTGAGAATAAACAGTCTAATGTATCTTCTAAATATCAAGACGCGCAGAAAGAATGGGTATTAGCTCTCGAGGATAGTAACTCTGCAGGAAAATATCTGATCATGGTCGCAAACGATGGGAAAAGCGGTAATATGAATATTGAAAACGTTAACAACGTAACATCGTTTAGTAATTCAGCAACGGCTCATTTAAAAAGAACAGCTACACTGACACAGATTGCTGATGGAACAGCATGATATCGAAAATCTGGATAGTCCCAATCTATTAGGTATGTTCTTTTTCTGGTTCCGTTGCAAAAAAACTGGCTATTTTACAAAACGAACATGAAATTCTTCGAATAACAGGCACAAATAATGAAAGTACTTGAGAGCACTTTCATGCTAATAAGTGAAAACCATCACAAATCGGATATTTATATGACATAAACAGATCAATAATGATACAAAAAGCAATATTTATAGTCTAAAAAGGCAGTAAAATTATTTTTGCAATGGAAACCTTTTTGCTATGTATTCCGGTTGTTGGTAAGAAAACTACAGAAATTGTTTTTTGACAATATTTTTCACAATGGTTATTTCAAATGAGAAAATCAGGATATAATGTAAAACGTTTAACTATGGGAAATGATGGGATTTGTACAATGAAGAAGAGCTTTTTAAACTGTTATCTACAACCAACAAGACTAATTTTGAATTCAAAAGGCATTTTTTAGATAGGCTTAAATTACGTGCTCAAAATAGTAACGCTGTACCCGATGATATAACAGAAATTCAAAAAATACTATTAAATAGATGCCCTGTGTATGTAGATTATCAAGGTGATGATGAGTATAAGGTTTTTTATGACATTTCTGAAAAGTACGACCTTGTAATTATCTTATGGTTGCAAGTCTCTAGTGGTTCCAAAATTAAATTAATAACAGTATATCCTCAGCCGGTGAAAAGAAGGTTTAATAAGAATGGAAAATAAAATCGATGTTTTTGATTATGACATTGAGAATGACAGCCTTCTCTTTAATAGTCATGATGTAAAGTATGAATCTTCTATTGATCTTGGGAATATCATCCTAGATATCGGAGAGGCCGGAACTCCGGTAGGAGCAGAAATACTCCATGCTTCAAAATTGTTTAATGTGCCAAAAATGGCACTTCAGAAATGTAGGAAATTTAGAGCGGAGATTTCTATTTCAGAGGATAAAATCGAAATTAATTTTACTGTAACTGTGCTGTTGAGAAATCGGGTTACAGAAAGAATAGCCGCTTCACATGGTATAAATGATATTAATATACCGTCCTCACAGGTAGCGATGGTGTGTTAATAAATTCAATTCTTTTTTCTATTTAGAAGCAGTTATATCTCAAAATCGGTTTATTTAATTGAAAGCTTTTTAAACATTACCAAAACTTATACCACGGCTTTACCTTCGCCACTCCAGGTGCTTCTATCTGCTTAACCTCTACGTTCTTAAAATAATGAGCGAACATATCGAGCCTGCTAACTTCTCTAGTAAGGTCTTCAATCCGCTTGTCCTTCTCTGCAATCACGAGATTTAGGCCTTCGTTGCGCTCCTGCAGTCTTGCAAGTTCTAACGGGTCCGGAGCGTTCATTATCACAGCTTTCAATCTTTCAATTTCACTATTTAGAGACTTGATATTTTCTTTGTATCCCTCTATATCCCTATTGTATCCCTCCTGGGATATATCTGGGATTTCCCGGGATGTGTGTAGACTTTTTTTTGATGCAGAGGGATCCATAAGGGGCTCCTCGTGGGGCTCCTCTGTGAGCTTCTCAAATGCCTTTGTAACTGCAATAGTAGGGCTTGTATATCCCAGGGATACAATTTTATCCCATGTTTCTAAGGGTATCCAGCATTGAATCTTTTTCTGGCTCTTGTGATCTTCTGAGGGCATATATCCCCAATGTATCCCCCAAGGGATATAAAAAATACTTTTTTCACCAGGGATCTTAAAATTTCACAGAATTTATTAATTAGCGAAGTATTTTCCTACAAAAAAAGAAAGTCTTTATGCTTATGTTTCATAATTATATTTTGCATAAAGACTTTAGAGAATATAGTTTTCCTTATGTATCGAGTTTTTTTGAATATACATGGACAGTCATTTATCTATAATATATCTGACAAATTTGTAACAGTGGTACGTTGTTAAAAAAAGAAATGTCAGTTGGATAACAGACAATTCCGCGGAAAGCAGCGTATCAAAGCTCATTGTTGACCTCCTATGTTGTATTCCAATAAAATGACCAAAAGGAACACTCAAGCCAATGTCAATGATTTTTGAGCTGCTTAAGAATAAGAATATTTATATACCCTTAATTCTCATACAGTGAATTGGCGTTAAATTATGTGACAAGAGTATATCCTTTTGTCATATATTTAGGCAGTGTAACACCGGGACTGGTACTCCCGACGTATACGTTTTTTTAGATAGTTCACGTTTTAGATAGTTTGTTTTTTAGTTAGATTTTTTTTAGGTAGAACACGGCATTTTAGTAGATTTGTTCTACGTTTTTTCTGTTAAGTTCCTGCATATATAAAGATATCGACATATTTTTGAAAATAAAAAGCAAGTCTATTTTCAACTTTTATTTTTTGAAAATTTATACATATCTTTCATACGGCAATGGGTTTCCTTTTTCCTGCTCACATCGAAATAACATTTTTTATAATATATAATAAGATTAATTAATACCGTCGGTAAAACTTTATGTTAAAACATTACTGCAGTATAGCTTATGGGCATAAATGAAACTAATTTAAATAAGTCCGAAAAGCTTAGATAACTTGCTTGAATGTAAAACCCTATATGTTTCTATCGCTATTTTTGTGTTGAAGTATACCCTCATCGAAGGGTAAACATATCACAACCTCATTTTAACCCAATCGGGACACGACAATTAAGCCGATTGATAGCGATTGCTTAAAATAGTTCATAAAAGTGCAAAACTGTGCCTATAGTCTTTAGAACACGACTTAACTCAAACACATAGGCGAGCTTACCCGATGCCGTTAATTTTTCCGGCTAAAGAAAACATGGGTGATCTCTCTTTTTTATTTGTCGTTTTTAATCATTTATTAGGATGCCCTAAACTTTGATTCCCCCACAGGAAACGCGGGTAAAATCTCATGTAGTATATAAGTCTGGTGTTACGAATTGTTTTATATTTCATACTAATTGTGTTAATGACCTCGAATGTTTTTGCAGTGAAAATTTTCAGGATTTTGGTCTATTTTTTGGTTGGTATATTTCTACTGCAAAAAATAGACATGTTAGATAGAAAATTGACTTTGAAATAATAGCTTTTTTTCCTTCTGTGCTCCGAACCTGGCTAAACCCCCACGACACAGAAATGAGCCCGTTATCCGGCCTCCTGCTGGACATTTGGTTTAATCGCGGTATGTTTGTTTTCTGGGACTCTAAAAACCACTTAGAACGTCTTAGAATCGTTCATGCACCCGTTGCCGTTTTATTTATCGCTTCACTCGATGGAACGCCAAGTAGTTAATTATATATACATGGCGCGCCATATAGTAATTTGCAGTAAGATAATAGGAGTGCAACAAAATGAGCAATTACAAAGAGTACAAATTGGGAAATTCAAGCGCGTGTAACCTGGTAGGAAGACCACAGAAAGGAACTCGAACCTGGAGAAGAAATACCTCTCCTCTAAGTTTTGAGGCCTGGCTGAAGCAGGGGATGGAGCGATACCAAAAACAGGGAATTGTTTTTGAGCTTGTAACCCCTAGCTTAATGAGAATTAAAAGACCTGGGCAAACGAACCTGTTAAGGACCTGTGCAAATTTCAGAAACGAATATGAAACTGAGTATTTAGCGAAATTCTAAATTTTTACTTTTTCGATGATCTCTTAAGTTGTGCTCCAGATTAAAAGAGAAAAGAGGTAAATCTATGACTGAGACAAAACGCAGACAAGGTCAGATAAAGGCAGACGGCACAAAGGCAACCCCAAAACCTGTATGTCCTAAATGTGGTGAAATCACGGTCCGGGTATCTTTTAGAGGAGATAAGAACCGGGGGCGGGCGTATATTCCCACTGGCTGGATGTGCCCATCTTCTACCTGTGATTACATCATCAAAGACTATGTGGAATTGAAAGATGATGAAGAAAACGTGGATAACGTGAAAGACTTTGCAGAAGCTTGTTGCGATCAGAAAAGCTTAAAAGAGCTTAAAGCAGCTCTTGCGGGAGCAGCAGACGAAACCGATATGAAAACATGGAATATAACAGAAGATCAATGGCGGAAAGCTATGAAGGTTGCTATAATTGCAATCGAAAATAGTCTCAGTGTGGATGAAGCAATCAAATGTAGTTCTTAATCTAATTTCATTTTATAGGGCAGATGATGGAAGGAGGAATAAAAGCATGAAAATGTCAATAATTGAAGCACTTGAAAAATTAGCAGAGCTCAACAATTACGAAGAAATTCAAGTACAAACAAACACGGGAGAACCTACTCTCATTGATTTTGCTATTGATGATATCCGGAATTTCGCGGAAGATCCGGAGGAAGGCTTTAATCTCAGTGTCACAGAAGACGCAATCAGAGAGTACGACGAGAACGGATATATCAAAGGCGGAGAAGCGCTTTATAAAGTAATAAAAGAGTAAGTCCTTTTTTATTTTCTTTTTTTATTTCCTTTTTGTGTCAATTGTTAAGGCATGCCGCTGCCTGGATCAGCTGGTATTAAAAAGATACCAGTTCCGGAAGGAAACTGCCTGTTTTATATTAAATAAAAGAGTTAACATGTTAACGGCGTTAACAGTTCTCAAAAACATAAGTTGTTTGCGTTGACTCTTCAACGTCTTTAGTTCTGTTTACTCGATAATAGTATTTAGATTTGTGGGATGTAGAATAGTTTAAATACTTTCAGGTAATTACCTATAAGTATGAATGATATAGAAAATCCGGCAAACGTTCCTATCATAGAACAGCTGCATTGCTTACGATGCGGAGGGTCTTGGTACCCACGAACACCGAATAAACCAGCGGTATGCCCAAAATGCAAAAGTCGATACTGGGACAGACCACGAAGAGTAAAGAAAACCAAAGGAACAACGGAAGGAGAATTGATTTTCCCAGACTATCCGTGCTGTAAAACATACCAAAACGAAGAAAAATGAAACTGTATAAACTTTATAAAAATTACAGAAAAGATAAACCGAAAGAAAACGATGATGGGCGAACCTGAAAGACGGGTGTGACCGTCTTTCAAGTTTCCAAAATCATGAAATAATTGGCCTCGATTTTCAACTTTGCGTATTTAACATACGCATAGTATGTAATCGAATTTCATGGTTTAAATAACTTACCACTAACGTGGTGGAACCTGCCCGTTGTTGTTTTCGTCTCTATCAAAAATAAAATTAAAGGAGACGAATATAATGAAATTCGAAACAAACAACGACATTTTTAAACCTGCATATTTGCAAAACTTTGATAACTGCACTAATTTTTTAACCATCCCCGATGCTATGATCTCACATGCGCGGGATGTACTTTTCAACACCTTGATGAGCTTAGAGATGCAGCAGGGGCAAGCAACCGATCCCGAAATTAGAGCGGAGCTTGACAGGAAAAACGATCAATTGTTTGAGATCTGGCTGCAGTTTCGGGGGCTTTGAAGTGGCCGATATCTCCTTTTTAGAGCAACTGTTTCAAGCCCGGCAAGATAGCCATGTCAGATACCTGGCGGATATGCACAACGAGCTAGATAACTGGCAGGAAGAAGGACTTGACGAAAGGAGGGCATGAAGAATGCCTTCTCTTAACACTCTTTTTTTAATATTCGAAGCGTTGGGAGCTCAACCAATCCCACAAAAAACAGGGATCGCGAGGGCAAAAGAGGATAGAGATACACGGATTTTGAGGAGGAGGCACGTATGACCTCCGAACCTAACAACCGCGATAAAGTGGAGGAAATTAAAAACGCGCTCGATATCGTTGATGTAATAGGAAAGACCGTCTCACTGCATCGAGAATCAAACGGGTCCTACGCCGGCGCCACGTCTCCCAAAAGCAAGAGCGGCGCATCTCTGAAGGTCGACAAATCGAAGCAATGCTGGCACAATTTTGCTACCGGGGAAAAGGGAGACGTTTTCGACTGGATAGGATATATAAACCGGCTCGACGCAAGGGGAACGGGGTTTCCTGAAGTCCTCCGGATAGCTGCAGAGCTTGCAGGGGTAGAACTTGCAGATATGACAGAAGAGGGGCGGGACACGGCAAAAGAAAAAGCGGATATCCACAACCTCTATACTGAAGCTGTAGAAATTTACCATCAGAACCTAACTCCTGAGCTTTACAATTACTTTAAAGAAAAATGGGGAATTGCCCGGGAAATGGCGGACCGATTAAAAATCGGATATGCAACTAAAAGCAGGGACTTAAAAGACCTTGATGTAACAACCCTGAAAAAATCAGGGCTTGTTTATGTCAATAATGGAATGACGGGCGGGGAAGTCTTCACAGGTCGAATAATATTTCCATATTGGAAGAATGGAAAAGTCGTTTACCTAATCGGAAGACAGACAAAGGAAACACCACAGAAAAAGGATGGCAGCGAACCTTCAAAATATCAAAAACTACTCGTACATAGTGACAAATTCCCTTATGTAAGCCCTGCAGTTCAGAACTCTTATTTTTATGGTGAAGACAGCTTAAGAGGCTCCGATTATTGCATTATTACGGAAGGCGTAGCCGATTGCATAGCAATGTTACAGGCTGACCTTCCTTGCATATCTCCTGTTACAGTCCAGTTCAGGGAGAAAGACCACCCTAAGTTATTAAGCCTTACAAAAGGGCTTAACCGCGTTTACATCTGCAATGACAATGAAGCAAACCAGGCAGGCCTGAAGGGAGCATTAAGCACAGCTGAAGCACTAGAGAACGCAGGAATTGAAACCCGGCTCATTATATTACCCAGGCCTGAAGGCCTTGATAAAATTGATATTGCTGACTATATGAAGGATCACAGCCCGGAAGACTTCAAAGGGC
>Ga0172381_10007476_pt1 | contig 10808 bp, 12 predicted proteins | sample Leawel6488metaG_FD_119754 | JGI IMG/M metagenome (GOLD analysis project Ga0172381, IMG submission 119754) | Leachate microbial communities from a municipal landfill in Southern Ontario, Canada - Leachate well 64-88 metaG | ecosystem: Engineered > Solid waste > Landfill > Unclassified | place... | reverse complement strand
ATCAGAACTTATTAAAAGTCTGTCAAATTCTTTGGCATATTTAAATAAAGGATTAAAAGACCACGTTTTATTCGTGTGACTTTTAACAAAATCAACCGTAGTAAGAATTTTTAATTCTTTGTTGGCAACAGTAGAACTTACCCTACTTCTTTTTGTCACATCTTTTTTTGTAAACCCATTCTTTGGGTTCAACAAAAAAAGTCGCATTATTTTTACCCTAGCCGGATTGCCTAATATTTTTCCCAAAATTTCCATATGGATATATTATATTGCGTTTTTATTAAAATACAAGCAAAACAAAAAAGACGGACGCCTGGCGTCCGTCTTTTTTGTTTCTTTTATTTCAATTCAATTTTACCACCTGCTTCTTCTATCTTTTTCTTCAAATCTTCAGCTTCAGCTTTTTTCATTCCATCTTTTAATGTAACTGGAGCACTGTCAACTAAATCTTTTGCCTCCTTTAAACCGAGACTCAAAACTTCTTTTACAACTTTCATCACAGCGATTTTTTGTTCACCGGCTGAAGCAAGCACAACCGTAAATGCATCTTTTTCTTCAGCAGCTTCAGTTACTCCTTGAGCAGGACCAACAGCAGCGACAGCAGCCGCAGAAACCCCAAACTTTTCTTCTATTGCCTTTACAAGTTCATTCAGTTCTAAAACTGATGCGCCTTCAAGGTCTTTCATAAATGAATCAAATTTTGACATAATATAATTAGTTATAAAGTTTATAATGTTAAAAGTTATAAAGTTAAGCTGACTATGCTTTTTACTTTATGAACTTTATGAACTTTCTACTTACTCTTTGCAACTTCATTCACAGCAATTGCTAAACGTTGTATAGGAGATTTGAGCAAGAAAGCAATCTTGGAAAGCAATACTTCTCTGGAAGGAATTAACGCAATTTCCATCATTTTTTCTTTATTGGCAAATTTTCCTTCAAAAATTCCTCCTAAAATTTCTAAAACTATTTTGTGACTTTTTTGGAAATTATAAACTTCACGAGCGGAAGCGGTTTCATCTTTTGAAAAAGCCAAAGCTACTTCACCAGAAAGTTCTGGAATTTCTCCTTCCGCTTTTTTTGACAAAGCTCTCTTTAATAAAGTTTTTCTTGAAACTTTATATCCAACTTCTTTGTCTCTCAATTCCCTTCGCAAAACAGTTTCATCAGCAACGTTCAAGCCATGAAAATTTACAAAGACCACCGACTTGGATTTTTTAATTGAATCTTCAAGTCCTTTTATCATTTCTTCTTTTCTTGATTTTTGTAACATAATTTATTTTTTTATTTTAAATAAAAAAAACGGCCAAAAGCCGCCAAGTATCGACCCTGCCTTGACTCGCATAAGGCGAGGCAGGCCACTAAATAGGAAATTTTTACTGCCCTTCGATTACGCTCAGGGTAAACCTATTTTCTTTGCGGTATGTTTATATTAACATAAGTCCCAGACTAGTGCAAGCTCAATATAAATAGCTATTTTGCAACCTGTGCCTGACTACCAAGCGGATTAGAGGCTTCAATTTCATCATTATACTCATTTATCAAAAAGACTCCAAGAAGTCCTAAAATTATCATTACTATAAAAACTGCCAACGTTTTCAAAAAATGTTTTAACATAATCTTTAATCTAAATTTTTATTTTATTCAACACATATTTGAGTCCACATTTAGTGCATTTATGCATATAACTTTTATGCCCTTTAATTTCTATAATTTCCCCTTCTTTGTTTTTTTCTTCTTCAAAAAAAAATTCTCCTTTACCTTTTTCAGTTGGCTCACCACAATCTGGGCACTGCTCTCTACCTTCTTTTTTATTTGGACCAGCATCGTAATTAGAATTTTCCAAACTAAATTTTTCTGTATTCATATTTTATATTATATCACAAAAACATCTAAATTGCAACATTTGGTAATATCTCAATACTTTCCACATTTTCAATTATTTCTTCTTCTGTTTCTGTCCCCTGTATTGTTTCTTCAATCTCTTCAACATTTTCTTCAACATCATTTATTATTTCTTCTTCAACTATTTCTGTTTCTGTTTCTGTTTCTACCTCTGTTTCTTCTGTAAATTCTTCCACAAAAGAAGCCGTCATAATACTGGGCTCTAAAGAAACTACGGAAACTAAATTATTTGTCGCAACTACCGTGGCTGGACTTATTGCTTGATTGCCCGCAAGATCTTTAAAATTATCACTAGTGAATGTGACATTAATAATCTCTCCCGTTTTTATTTCTGTTGAAAGAGTCAGTGTTATTACGCCATCTGCCGATTCGTTGGCTTCGGATACTGTATGTCCTGAAACTGTGAATTCATTGCCACTAGTATTAAGAGTGCTACCATCAATGTCTTCACTAAATGTAATTTCTATCGTAGTTGTAGTTATGACTTCTGCGGAAAGAATAGTCGGCGCATCTGTGTCTGTCTCTTCTTCTATCTCTGGCTCTGGGTCAGAATTTTCCGTTTCTCCTTTTGATATTTTATTTTTATGAACAGGATGAGCCGGATCAGAAATATCTATCACCTCAAGAGCATTACTTGTATAAGAAGATACAAAAGCGTAATCACCCAAAACAAAAACAGAAGTCGGGTTTGAAAGCGCCGCTCCTCCAACTCCATTTGCTAAACTACCAACGTGAACCGGGTTAGCTGGATCAGAAATATCCACGATTTCCAAAGTATCTCCAACGTAAGAAGTTATATAAGCATAATCGTCTGAAACAAAAATAGAATTTGGAGTAAAATTTTCCAAATTTCCAAAATCAGTAGAAAGTTTCGCTTTGTGTTTGGGCGCAGAAGGATTTGAGACATCAATTATTTCTAAAGTTTTATCTCCTCTGGAAGCAACATAAGCATAATTACCAAAAACAAAAACAGAACTTGGATTGGAAAGAGAAGCATCATCAACGGTATGATATATTGCTCCTTCTAAAGAAAGCAAAGTTGGGTTAGAAATATCCACAACTTGTAAAAATCCATCACTGCTTCCATAAATTGAAAAAGTTATATACGCATAATTACCAGAGACAAAAATAGATAACGGCACAGAAGTTTGACCCGTATAATATGAACTTATGTGAGTAGGGTTTTCCGGATCAGAAATGTCTACAATTTCAATATTTTGTCCTCCATAAGAAACTATATATGCATAATTTTCATTAAGAGCAATAGCTATTGGGCGATTAAGAGCTGCTCCATTTTCACCATTACGCAAAATACCCTTGTGCACAGGTAAAACAGGATTACTAATATCAATAATTTCCAAAGCATTGCTGTAAGAAACCACATATGCGTAATTATCTTTCACTACAACCGACTTTGGAGAAAATAAAGCCGTATCTCCCATTTCATTTAAAATAAATCCACTGTGAACAAGCGTAGATAAATCTGAAGCATCAATAATTTCCAAGGCATTATTTTCGGAAACCACATAAACATAATCACCAGAAACAAAAACAGATTGCGGACGATACAGCATCGCGCCATCATCTACAATTACTGTGCGAGTTGCAGTGGCAACATTATTTGAAAGGTCTGTGGCAGTATAAGTAATAATATATCTGCCACCAATTGTTGAGGTATCAACTAAATCTACTCCAGTAGTTGTGGTAATTATTTCTAAAACATCATCAACATTATCTATGACAGAAATTCCTTCATCTTCATATTTAGAATTTTTTTCAACAATTTTAATTTCATCGCCAAGAATATTTATAACTGGAGCGGTCGTGTCAGGAACTATTACAGGATCAACGACAACAGGATCTTCAGTAATAGGATCTTCAACAATCGGATCTTCAATAATAGGTTCTTCTACAACAGGGTCAATTATTTCTTCCTCTTCTTCTTCATCATCATTTTCTTCACTAATAACATCTTTTTTCTGATGCAAAAAAATAACCGAAGTAACAGGTTGCGAAATATTTTCTGTTACATTTGGTTCTTCACTCTGAACAGAAATTATTTCAGCAGAAATATTTTTTTCAGAAATTTCTGTTTCTGTATTTTCTTCATTCTCATTATTCCCATTATTTTCTAAATTATTTTCTTCTAAAATTTTTGTTTCTGGCTCTGGCTCTGTGATTAAATTATTTTCTTCTTCAGTAGAACTTTCTATCGCACTAGCCAATAAATTTTTCAAAACATTGCTCATAGCTAACCCTACTTCATAAATTTTCCCCGCTAAATAAACAGTCGCTTGTTTTGTTGTATCTATAATAAAATCAGCCGAAGCAAGCATCACCCCTTCTATCTTATGAATAAAAGAAAGTTCTGGTGCATCTATACATGATTCTTGCAATTCTTGTTCATCATTTTCTTTTAGTTTATCAAGTGAAGATTTAATATCGGAAATAATTCTTTCGCCTTCATGCCTTAAATACACTTCCGAAAAAGCATGCCCATTACCGTCTCCACCTTCCAAAGGAATGTGAACATTCGGCGGTAAAATCTCTATATATTTTCCGACTAATAAAGCAATAACTTCATCCGTATCGGAAGTTAAATATTTTCCATCACCCGCCACATAATCTGCCGGACTGCCGACTCCATAAACCCCAATTGATTCTTCAGGAACTCCACCAGATTGTGAAGCAACTTTTTCATAAAAATTATTTGCATAAAAATTTCCTTGCGAATGACCAACCAATAAAAGTTTTTGAGTTGTCACTTTTTCGCTGGCATCATTTATCATTTCTACTAAATCATAATCAGATTTTTGATCAAAAACTCCTTGCTGAATTGCATCAATCACATCCCCAACACCAGAAAGATGTGTGGGATTATAAAGATAATCAACTTTTAGTGGTTGGTTGTTATAAATTCTATCAAATTTACGTGTTAATTTATCTTTATTTAAAATAGCTCCATCTAAATTAGTGAATATCCCATTTATAGTCAAAATAGTATAACCATCAGGAGAACATGAACCGCTTGCAAAAACAATTTTAGTAAAAAATGACAATAAGAAAAACACAATAAGAATAAAAGATATCCCCTTTTTCATATTAAATTTATTAAAATTAATAAAAACTTAATCTGATAATTTTAAAACATCAATATCACATAATGTTTGATCTAAATCTGAATAACTTCTAACTTTTTCAACAAAAAGTTCTCTGGAATCTTTTCTTTCTTTTGTGTTAAATTGGTTATCTCTTATAAAATTAGTTAAAAAATCAGTTTCTTCATCAAATTTTTGTGAATTTTCTCTTGGAAAGATATCCCCAATACAAACGAACGCTCTACTCTGTTCTCTAATTACCTCCGTCGCAATAGTAGTATCCACAAAAGGTTGCACAACTTCCATCTGCAAAGCTAATGCATATTGCAAAAGCACTGCACGAGTTTTAGCAGAATTTGGATATTCTGCAAAAACAGCTAATTCTACATCATCTCTAATTCCATTATTATTCGCATCAATTCCCTGCACTGTTTTGTCAGCTTCAATTCCAGGATCTGGTGGAAGATTTGTCCCCATCACATTATCAAGTGTAAGTTTAGTGTTATGAATTTTTGCAACTTGTTCATTTATTTTTTCTAAATTATTACGATAAATAATTCGTCCGATAATCAAAATTAAAAATAATCCAATTAAAACCAAAAAAGCCCACTTTAATATTTTAAAAAATTTGTGAGCAAATATTTTTTTTATTTTTTCCATTTTAAAATTATATAATTACAAAAATATTACTTCCACCAAAATTGTGGATATCTGGTCAAGGCCTTGCCTTTTACAAAGGCAAGGCCTTTTCAAAATCAAGCCATTCATTGATAAAAACATTGAAATCTTTTTTATTTTCAAAATATTCTGGAAAAACTTCCCGATTAATAATTTTAGATTCTAAACGATTCCCTTCTTCACAATAATCTGGATAACTTGAAAAAGAATACTGTTCTAAATGTTTTTTTGCATCCAGTCTATTTTTTATGCCATTTTCTTTCCATTTTGAATCTATAAGTTTTACCGGATTTAAATGAATATAAGCAAAAAGATATTTCAAATAATTATCATTATTTGCTTGTTTCGCCTTAAATTTACTTTCAAATAAAGTGCCTTTTCGGTTATTTTTTTTATTAAAATACATAGAATATGCAGTTAAAAGCTTTAAAATAAATTTTGTTATTCCACCTTCCGATCTTTCTCTAACTAAAAGATGAAAATGATTCGGCATCAAACAATACACTCCAATATCAACCAGGGGTTCTTTGTGTTTAATTCTAAAAATTTCAGAGAGTGTTCGTCCTACTCTAAAATGTCTACTCATATTTACAGGCTCAATGTTGTTGCAAAGATACAAAAGTATTTTGAAACGTTGATAATCTTTACGCTCCAAAAAAATTTCGCGCTTATCTGCTCCGCGATTATAAATATGATAATATTCACCAACTGAAAAATCTACTTTTCGTTGCATAAATAAAAAGCGGCGAAGTAATCATCTTCGTAGCTTCCCCTACTTTTATACTTTTTATTTTATTCTCAAAAAAAATCTAATTCCAGAAAAACTGTGGATATCTGGTCAAGGCCTTGCCTTTTCCGGAGACTTTAAGTAACATTAAAAGCAAATGCTGAAAGAATTAATAAACAAAAACAAGATACGTTTTGTTTTATTCGGAGACATTCTGACTTTTTATTTCTCACTTTTTTTAACTTTATTCATCAGATACGGTTGGAAAAATTTAGCACAGCAATTTCAAGCGCACCTTTTCCCTTTCACTGTTTTAGCTATTATTTGGCTAATCACTTTTTACGTTATTGATTTATATTCTTACACAAAAATAAATTCCACTATTGAAAATAAAAAGAGATTGTTCACGAGCACCATAATAAATTTTATTTTGTCTTTAGGAATTTTTTATATTTTCGGAAATTTCTTTTCTCTAACCCCAAAAACAAATCTTCTGATTTTTACTATCATCTTTATTTTACTTGATTATTTATGGAGACATTTTTTTTCTTGGTTTTTAAAGCAAGAATATAATAATTATAAAATTCTTCTGGTTTCTTCTTCAAACTTAAACAACACAATAGAAGAACACATTCAAAAACATCCACAACTGGGTTTTTCAATAAAAAAAATTAACAAAGAGGAATTTATAAAAAACAATATGGATTATGACCAATATCATACAATAGTAGTGGATAATGCATCTTTTGCTGACTCAATTATTTTGAAAAAATTATACGATCTAGTTTCTAAAAATATTGAAATAATCCCATTAATAAATTTTTATGAAAAACTTTTATTTAGAATTCCATTGAACGAATTAAAAGAAGAATGGTTCGTCAATGAAATAAAATTAAAAAGCCAAGTCAATAATAATTTGAAAAAAATTCTGGATAAATTTTTGGCTATCGTTGGAATAATTTTGTTATCCCCTCTTTTTTTAATAATTATTTTTTTAATAAAAATTACTTCCAGTGGTCCGGCTTTTTATAAACAAATTCGCGTCGGTAAAAATAATAAAGACTTCATCTTATATAAATTCCGCACGATGTGCACGGATGCTGAAAAAAATGGCGCGCAGTGGTCTACTAAAAATGATAAAAGAATCACAAAAATTGGAAAATTTTTGCGCAACGCGCACTTGGATGAAATGCCACAACTTTTCAATATATTAAAAGGTGATATTTCTTTTGTCGGACCACGACCAGAAAGGCCGGAATTTGTCCAGTTGTTAGAAAAAGAAATCCCTCATTATTTATTTAGACAAAACATAAAACCAGGGCTAACTGGCTGGGCGCAAATAAAATTCAGGTATGCCAGAAGCGTAATGGATTCAAAAGAAAAATTTGAATATGATTTATATTATATAAAAAATGAAAACATATTTTTTGACTTAGGTATTCTTTTGCGAACTATTCAATACGTTTTCACACATTAGAAGGTCTTTCATAAGGGCTTGCCTTCCGCCGGATTTTGGCGAAGGTAAGCCCTTAGCTGGTCAAGGCCTTGCCTTTTCCGAAGGAAAAAGTAAGGCCTTGACCTCTACGTCATTGACAAGCAGAAATTGGATTTGATATACTTAATTCAGTTTATTATTAAAAGTAATAATAAAATGAAATACATTGAATTACTCAAAAAAATCAAAGAACCTATTTTTTCTATCCAAGATTTAAAAATATCTGGCATCTCTATATTGCCTTATCAAATATCTAAATTAAATAAAGATGGCTATCTAAAAAAAGTGAGAAATGGTTTATATGTATATGCTGATAAAAAGGAATTAATCTCTCAAGAAAATCTGGCATTTAAAATATACTCCCCTAGTTATATAAGTTTAGAATGGGCACTTCACCATTATGGGTTAATACCTGAAATAGTTTACAATGTGACTTCAATCTCAACGAAGACCACAAGAAAATTTAAAAATGATTTTGGAATTTTTATTTATAAAAATATAAAAAAGGATCTCTTTTGGGGTTATAAAAAAGAAGAAAAAAATGGATTAATCTATCTTATCGCCTTACCAGAGAAGGCTCTTCTTGATTACATTTATTTTAATTTGTCTAAAATAAAAAAAGATACTGATATAGAAGAACTTCGGCTAAATCACGATTTAATAAAAAAACTTGACATTCAAAAGTTAAAAGAATATATGACACTTTTTAAAAATAAGAAAATAAATAACATAATTACTAAAATAATAAAATAAAAATGCTTACATTAGAACAAATTAAAAAACATACTGGTGAAAATATTTTTCAACGTAGCCCTAAGGCCGCGCTTATAGAGTATTTGCAATATGAGATTCTTGATTCTTTGTTTAAGCAAAAGAATAGTGAGAAACTTTCCTTCATAGGTGGAACCGCTATTAGAATAGTTTATCAAAGTCAAAGATTTTCAGAAGATTTGGATTTTGATAATTTCGGTTTAAGTTTTGTAGAATTTAAAAAGCTTTTAGATCAAACAGCAAAAGACATGTCCGCAAAAGGATTTGAATTAGAATTTCGATTTGTAGAAAAAATGGCTTTCCATTGTTATATCAAATTTCCTAACATTTTATTCTTAAATAAATTAAGTCCAAATGACGACGAAAAGATATTAATACGAATAGATACAGTTGAAAAAGACAAAAATGTTGAGCCGAAGACACATATTTTAAATAAATATGGAATATATCGCAAAATATTAGTTAATAAAATAGAAACAATCTTGTCACAAAAAATCTTAGCAATTTTAGAAAGAAAAAGAGAGAAGGGTCGTGATTTTTATGATGTATCATACTTACTTGGTATTACAAAACCAGATTATGAATATCTCAAAAAGAATCGGGACTGGAAACCAGAAACGATAAAAGAAAAATTACTTCATAGAATAAATAATTTAAATATTAAGGAATTATCAGATGAAGTTCTCCCCTTTCTATTAAAACCAGAGGATATTGACAGAGTAATGACATTCAAAGAATACATTGAACAAAAACTTTAAAGGCAAGGGCTTGCCTTCCGCCGGATTTTGGCGAAGGTAAGCCCTTAGCTGGTCAAGGCCTTTTGACCTTCATTGACAAACAAAAATTGAATTTGATATAATAGTAGTACAAGTGCCTTCGGGCTCGCCCTTCGAAAGAAGGGAGAACATAAATATTAAAATCCGTTAGAATAAATTTCTAACGGATTTTAATATTGTAGAAAATATTTTTTTATCCAAGACACCAATTTTTTCTACAAATCTTTTTGTATCAATAACTTTCATTTGTGAAATAATAGCTCTTGCTTCTTTGCCATCTACTAATCCAATAGATATTCTATATTTGTGTACTTGGTTTGAAGTAGTCAATGGAATAACAATACAAGTTGTTTTTCCAAATCCAAAAATAACCAAAACGGGTCTTTGAAAGTCTTCATCCTTTCCATCTTGTTCTGAACCTATATTCAAACCTAATTTACACCACCAAATATCTCTAGAATGATAAAATTTATTTTCTCCGTTTTTATGTATTTCTTTTTTCTTATCGTTCCAACAATCAAAATCTTTTTCCATTTTTCTATTATTACATCTTCCATAGACAAACTGAAAACCATAATTTTCTTTTCTGTGGATATCTGGTCAAGGCCTTGCCTTTTCCGAAAAAGGGCTTGCCTTCCGCCGGATTTTGGCGAAGGTAAGCCCTTAGCTGGTCAATGACCTTAACTAACAAAAACGTTATTGACAAACAAAAATTGAATTTGATATACTAAAAATATCAGACTTGAACGGCATCCTAAATGGGTGCCGTTCCTTCGTTGTAAATCAACCCTCTCAAGACGGACACGTAAGAGATAATTATAAAAGATTTTTAATACTTTTTGATACCATTTTACTTAATTTTATACCACTTAAAATTCTCTCTAATAAAGATGCAGAAACTGGCGGATACCCACAGTTGCCATTTGAATTGTCTACAAGACAAACAAGCTCTTCTAGTTTGCAACCAAAAACATAATTGCAATTTACACAAGTTTCTCCCCTCTTAGACAAAAAACTACATTCTCCCTTTTTTATTTCAACCATCGTCAAAATATCAAAATTTCTGATTTTTATAAAATCAACAACTTTTTGTTTTTTAGTTGTAAAATAAACAAAAAAAACTTGCTCATCCGTCTTCGGGTTTTTATTTAAGACAATATAATAATGATTACCGACTCCAGATTTTGGAGAAAAATTATAAATGTTTCCTTGTTTTATACCTATGCGAATTTTGGCATTGTTAGATATAAATATCATATTATATTAAACAAAACATTCTGTTTGATTTAAAATTTCTTCAAAAAATTCTTTTGAAATTTCCAGTTCTTTTTCCGTTTGATTATATATCTTATTCAATT
>Ga0172381_10007474_pt1 | contig 10809 bp, 10 predicted proteins | sample Leawel6488metaG_FD_119754 | JGI IMG/M metagenome (GOLD analysis project Ga0172381, IMG submission 119754) | Leachate microbial communities from a municipal landfill in Southern Ontario, Canada - Leachate well 64-88 metaG | ecosystem: Engineered > Solid waste > Landfill > Unclassified | place... | reverse complement strand
TTCAGGTGTCTCAAGATTTTTTTTGCAAAATTCTTTGGTTTTGATGATCGTTTGCTGAATATATCTCAGATCGCATTCTCGACAATCATGTTTCAGTTTTAATTCGTTGGCAAAACATTGGGATTTTTCTTCAAAGTAATCTCTCTTTCCTATCCCTGTGTCAATGAAAAGGCACCTCTCATACGATTCAAAAAGAATGTCCAAAAAGAAAGAGGGATCGACGCCTTCTACACTATCGAGATGTAAATCTTTTACGAGACCGTTGATCCCCTGCTCTGCCCATCCTGGAGATGAGAACCATGTTCCAGCGCAGATTCTTTTTTCCGCTGCATATTCTTGTGCGCCCAAAAGTGCATCTATGCAGTCAGCGCCTGACAACATGACGGTCGGTACTTCTAAGACATTTGTTATCCCTTCCAGCGACTGACATGTTCCATAACCTAGGAAAACCGCATCCACACATCCCTTCAGTGAATTGACCTTCTCGATGATGGTACGTTTCATTGCCTCAGGATTTTCGTGCAGGGCGAATTCCAAATATTCACGATAAACGAAATCAGGATCATCCTTGGTCAGGAATTCGATCTCATTTTTCAAAATGTCGCATGCGACGATGCCGATCTTCATAATTGTTTAATATTGTTATTCATTTAAAAATATTGTCAAAGATCAGTAGAGGAGCGGGTCTTCTTTCATAATTTTTCACTGAGAACTTCGAAAGATCGACGGTCGCAACGAACAAACGCAGTCATTCGGAATTGCATGTATCGGCCGATGCAAAATGGTCGAAAGATAAACATATTCACACGCACGAATGTTTTAAAGGGGGCCGAAGCCCCATAAAGGTCTATTGATATGCCTTACCGGCATCTGCAATATAACCGTCATCCATCATCTTAGCCGTGAGTCCTCTGGACCTCTTGATCATGAATTCTGCCCTGTCGTAGAGTTCTTTGCGGCTTAGTTTGAGACGTGCAACGCCCTGTTTCTGTGCCTGCATAGCAACAGCGACCGCTTCTCTGGGGAAGACCTCCCACTCACTCATGGCAGGAATGATGTATTCTTCGGTCAGTCCTTTTTCCTCTGCGCATTTTGCCAATTCCTTCGCGGCCGCAATGCACATTTCGTCTGTGATAGTAGACGCTCTGACATCAAGGACACCACGGAAGATCGCAGGGAAACCCATCGAGTTGTTCACCTGGTTGGGGAAATCCGAACGGCCGGTCGCAACGATCTTTGCGCCGTGTGCCTTCGCCTCCCATGGCCAAATCTCCGGGATCGGGTTGGCGGTGGGGAAAACAACAGCATCATTGGCCATGAGGTCAATGTATTCCGGCGGGATGGTCCCGGGGCCCGGTTTAGATGCTGCGATAACGATATCTGCGCCTGTCATGGCCTCTTTCATTCCACCTACTTTACCTGCGCCATTGGTCTTTTGGCAGATCTCCCATTTCTGTTTGAAATCTTTCTGGACGTCCTCTCTTGCGATATTGAGGATACCTTTCGAGTCACACATGCACAGATGTTTGGAATTAAAACCGGTGGCAAGGAGCAGTCTTGCGATAGCGATCGATGCCGCTCCGGCACCGATGATCGTCACTGAGGCCTCAGACCATTTTTTTCCAACGAATTTCATCGCGTTCATAGCGCCCGCGACCTCGACGGTCGCAGTTCCCTGTTGATCGTCATGCCATACGGGGATCTTGCAGTCCCTTCTCAATTCATCAAGGATGTCAAAGCACTTAGGATTGGATATGTCCTCTAGGTTTATACCGCCGAAGGAAGGTGCTAGTAATCTTACTGTCTCTATGATCTTCTCGGGATCTTTGGTGTCAAGACATATCGGGACGCAATCCACACCGCCGAGATATTTGAACAGCATGGCCTTCCCTTCCATAACGGGCATCGCTGCCTCTGGGCCTATGTCTCCAAGTCCGAGAACACGGGTCCCGTCCGAAACCACGGCGACCGTGTTCCATTTCCAGGTATGCTCGTATACCTGATCGATATCCTTAGCAATAGCCTTGCAAGGCTCAGCAACACCGGGAGAATACCAGATGGCGAAGTCGTCAAAGGATCTGACGCAGGCCTTGGGTACGATCTCGATCTTCCCTCCATAATATTTGTGAAGAATCATTGCATCTTTTCCGGGTTGTTTTGCCTTTTCTAGACGTTGTTCTACTGTTAACTCCTTATCGTCTGCCATTATATTTCTCTCCACGTAATAATTCTACGAATTTCGTAGATTATCTTCGAATTACAATCGACCACAACAAAGTGTTGTTATTTATATGTAACCGAGTCTACAGATTCCCATATGGTAGGGGACATAAAGGTCGTTCTCATCGACGGGTATATTGACGATCCTGCAGCACTTGGCGTGCCTCCTTATATTTCACCCATGGTCAGAGCGGTGGCCGGTGCTGCCATCGATGCAGGTGGTGATGTCGAATACATAACCATCGATCAGATCCGTAAAGGAAGACGCATTCCTGAGGCAAAGGTCAGTGTCGTTCTGTCCGGAAATACGGTTCCAGGCAAATATATTCGTTCAATGCCGATGTCATCGAAAGAGTTGGACAGCCTCGTTCCTTTGCTGAAGGGCTGGAAACTGATTGGGGGTTCTGCCGCAGCATCCAGTGTTGCCGACAGATTCGATTTTGCAGTCCAGATAGATCTGGCCGCATCGCTGTATGACGGAATGACAGGTCTAGAGGTAGGTGAGAGATACAGAACACTTGGGGAATGGAATCGCTGGTTGATGCTTGGTGCGGGGATAGTGAGACAGCATCAGGATTATCCGTATCCTCTGGTGGCAGAGATCGAGACATACAGAGGATGTCACAGGTACAGCAGCGGCGGTTGTTCATATTGCATCGAACCGCTGAAAGGGAAACCACTTATGCGGTCCGAGGAAGATATTCTAGCAGAAGCGGGATTACTGAGAAGCTTCGGTATAAGGAATGTTCGTATCGGTGGTCAGACATGCATAATGTCATACGGTTCCGAAGATGACAGCGGAGTTCCAAGACCAGAACCAGAAAAGATCTCTAAACTGTTCAATGGGTTGAAGCATCTTGATTTCGATGTGTTGCATGTGGACAATGCGAATCCTGCCGTGATCTCTGAATATCCGGAAGAATCAGAGAAGATCCTGAGAACGTTGGTGGATTGTTGTACACCCGGAAACGTATTGGCACTGGGGATGGAAAGTGCAGATATTAATGTTATAAATTCCAACAATCTGAACAGTACGCCGGATCAGGTCTTGACCGCAGTGAGACTGATCAATAAGGTTGGTTCTGAACGCGGAAGCAACGGAATGCCCAAATTACTTCCAGGATTGAATTTCATTGCAGGATTGGACGGAGAGACCGAAGATACCTATCGTTTGAACAGGGCGTTCCTCCAAAGACTTGTGGACGAGGGACTAATGCTGCGTCGTATAAACATCCGTCAAGTTTTGCCGATCAGAAGAGAATTCAATGTCAGAGTGAATCCAAATCTGTTCAAGAAGTATAAACAGGATATTCGTGAAAATATAGATGCGGTCATGTTGGAACGTATTGCGCCCAGAGGGACCGTTTTAAAAGATGTTTTCATGGAACTTCGCGACGGGGGAATCACATTCGGGAGGCAGATCGGTACATATCCATTGCTTGTGGGTGTTCCGTATCCGTTAGAGGTGGGCAAAGTATTCGATCTCATCGTAACAGATTGGGGATTTCGTTCCATCACGGGCATAGAACATCCGTTTCGTATAAACGAGGCCTCAATGGCAGCGATCGCATCGCTTCCCGGCATAGGAAAAAAAAGATCTGCCAACATCGTAAGATACAGGCCTTATACGAATTTCGACGAATTCTCAAAAATAATGGATGATGCGGACGTCCTCGAAGGATTAAGGACACTGATATCATTCGATTGAGTGAATAGATATATCTTCAATCCGTTCTACGAACGATGGATACCATTCTTGCTGCAAGATTTCCGTTTCTCAGCGATGCGTCTGCGTTGGCTGCAGAAAACGGAGCAGACATCGAATCTCTGATAGCATCTCCATTGTTCCTAGATGCAAGGAAAAGGGGCGTAGAAAGGGTTGAAGATGCGGTCAAAGAATCCGAGGTCTCGTACGTCTCTTTGATCTCGCCCTATGAACAGCTCATGGAGATAATGTCATACCCGTATGCAAGGATGATCGTTTCCTGCATCAATGATCGTTTCCTGACCAAAAGATATGCACTTGCTGAATCTGTGAGAATGAATAGATTGCTTGGCAGTGAAATGCAAAGTACGGTTCTTCAGGTCTCGCAGTCGTTAGGAGTAAAATCCATCTTGGTCGACGATAAACTAAAAATGCATTTCAGCGATTTTCTCAAATTCTCAACGCGCATAAAAAGTCCGGAATGGAAACTGGTCAACTCGGAAATGTACGAAGGTTATGTTTTTTTGTCACATGAAAAATTCGATCGTCTTCTACAAAATGCGTTACAAGATAGAATAGAAGCAGAATTGCCGTTAGAGATACCAGACGAGATCAAGAAGGCCATTTCCAAAGATATGGACCACATCAAGATGATGCTCGCCGAAATAAAGAACAGATATAGTCCGCAGTTCACGGGAGAATTGGTGGTAGAACAGCTTCCGCCGTGCATCAGAACTCTTTTGAGCAATGCTCAAAACGGCGTAAATCTACCACACAGCGGAAGATTCGCAATGGTATCTTTCTTGCACGCCATAGGCATGAATTCCGATCAGATATTGACATTATTCTCTCAATCACCTGATTTTGACGAGTCAAAATCAAGTTATCAGATCAGGCACATCACAGGAGAACTGCACGGAAGTGACGGGTATACGCCACCCGAATGCAGCACGATGAAGACCAACGGTATATGTTACGAACCAGACAGTCTATGCAATAGTGGAAAAATGAGTCATCCTCTGTTGTATTACAGAATCAAATCAAATACCAAAAGACCATCCGAGATGGAGAAAAAGGAAGGATGACCTATCCTTTGCACATGTTTTTCCAGGTGATTATCCCTCTCTGGACAGCTGTTATATTTCCAACGACAGCAAACCACAGCATCATGATCTCCAACCAAGTGATGTCAAATGCGTAGTTGCCAACGGTGAAATTGAACGAGGCATATGCGGTACCGAGGAGTATGAACTGTATTAGTGGGAATATGGTACTTAGGACGACGCGGTCCGCGCGGCCTAACAAGCCAGCGTAAAGGCGTGGTGCACCTACTGCCTGTGCCTGTGTCCCCATGTACGATGTGAGCAATACACCGACAAGTGCCAGTAATCCCAAATACGGATTGCACCAAGCACTTACCGCAACTCCGCCGATCATGAATACGTCCGCATATCTGTCAAAGACATGGTCAAGATAATCACCTTTCAAAGAGGCCTTTCCGGAGAGTTTTGCAACTTTCCCGTCCAGTGCATCGAAATAACCTGAAATGATCACTACAATTGCGCCGATCACCAGAAGAATATGGTTATCATAACTGAGGTAAAAAAGCAATCCAGATACGAATGCGAGTATCAGGCCGATCCACGAAATGGTATTCGGATTGACATTGATCATTCTTTTCGCTACGGGAATGAGCGCAAAATCTACCTTGCTTCTCTGTCCATCTAGAACCATTTTTCCATCTCCTCAGTCCAATTCACATTTCCTGGTTGGTAGTCATTTGTCTTCTTATGGATAATGTCTTCTGTTCTTTCCACCGATTCATCAACGGTCAGTGATGTGCAGTCGATCTCGAATGTCGGCAGACCGGTGTCGATAGATTCGCATAGAATCACATCCAATACCTCTGCCTGAACGTTCTCCAGGATTTTCTCGTGGTCGTAGCCTCTTCTTTCAAGTCTTTCGTATATGACAGAGGGTGCACATCTGATGACGATTATAGTATCACAATCCACAAAATGTGCTAGATGTCCATCCAGAATGACGGTGTGTTCTTCATTTTTTAGATGTTCAAGCGATCCACTGAGTGCACAGGTATCAACGTTGAATGAGTCCATTTTCTTATCGAACGATCCAAGAAGACCGTTATCGACAATATACTGATGTAGATCGATCACATCATAACCCTTTGCGCGAAGACCTTTTGAAATGGTGGTCTTTCCGACCCCTGGTGTTCCGGTGAGTGCAAACAATGTCATCTCATATCATACTCAGTGCTTTGTCGGCGCGTTCCATCACCTGGTCCCACGATGGGATATTGGATAATGCGCCGATCTCCTCTACCACAAAAGAAGCTGTTGCTGTTGCGATTACGAAGGATTCCTCCATCGAATATTTTCTGTATCGACCTGCATAGTATCCTGCTCTGAATGCATCTCCTGCGCCGGTAACATCCACGGTCTTTTTTGCTTCAATACGGTCGAAGTGACGGAATTTGCCGTTGATATAGATATCACTGCCGTCCATGCCTCTGGTACAGACGACCAGTTGTTTATCGATCTTTGAGAGTGAGTCTATGTTCAGATATTGCATTATTATCTTAGCCTCGTGTTGATTGCAAAAAAGTGCATCTGACAGGCTCAGGGCATCGGCGAGCAGTTTCGGGTTCCACATCTTATGAATTTCCTGTGCAGGGTCCAATGCAATCTTTCCCTGTCCGTTTATGGCATTCATCACAGAGATGTAGTATTTCGGTTCTCCTGTGCAGAAATGAACATATGATGATTCCTTTGCGTTTTTGGTCATCAGATGATTCAGGGAGGATGCGGACCCCTGTGGGCCCTGATAGAACAGGACCCTCTGTTCCATACTAATATCGTTGACTACAATGGCCTGGGAAGTTTCAAAACCTTCCACTTTGATGAATTCGTTCATTATAAGGTCCTTTGAGGCCATGAATTTTTCAAAATCCTTTGGAAAATCACTGCCTACAAAGGAACATATGGCCGTTGGCACACCCAATGCTGCAGCCATGACGGAGATATTTGTACCAGTTCCACCCAGTTTGGTATTTTTCGATATCACATCCGTGGATGTGTTGGGCAAAGGGAAATTGGTAACAGACATTATCTGATCGATAGATACATGCCCGTATACCGACAGAAAAGGTTTCATTATGTGCCTTCCTCCCATCCCGAGATGTATTTCTTCTGTTCGTTGGAAAGTGTATCTATCGTAACTCCCATGGCTTTCAGTTTATGCTCCGCGATGACGGTATCTATCTCTGAGGGTACAGGATAGACTTTGTTTTCCATTTTTTTGTGATTTTTCACAAGATACTCGATCGTCAAGGCTTGAACGGCAAAACTCATGTCCATGATCTCTGCTGGATGTCCTTGGCCTGCGGCCAGGTTCATCAGGCGTCCTTCGGCAATGAGATATATGCATCTTCCATCCTTCAGCTTATATTCATCAACAAAATCCCTTACACGCGCGACCGATATCGATGCATCGTTGAGGGCATCTTTGTTGATCTCGTTGTCAAAATGACCGACGTTACACAACATGCAGCCGTCACGCATCTGTCTAAGGTGTTCGTCTTTTATGATGTCTTTACACCCTGTTACGGTCATGACGATGTCCGAAACCTTTACGGCATCGATCATTTTCATGACCTCGAATCCATCCATCTTGGCTTCTATCGCTCTGATAGGGTCTATTTCGGTAACGATGACACTTGCTCCGAGACCTTTGGCCCTCATTGCAATACCCTTTCCGCACCAGCCGTATCCCGCTACTGTGAGTCTTTTCCCTGAGATCATGAGATTGGTAGCATTCATCCAGCCGTCAAATGCGGATTGTCCGGTCCCATATCTGTTATCGAACAGGAATTTCATTTTTGCATCATTCACGGCCATTACAGGAAATTCCAACTTGCCGTCTGCAGACATCGATCTGAGACGAATGACCCCTGTGGTCGTTTCTTCGTTGGCCCCCTTGATATCCTTAATTAGCTCTCTTCGAGTTGTATGTAACATCGCGATAAGATCCGCGCCGTCATCAATGATATAGTCGGGTCTCATGTCAAGAACGCTGTTAAGATGTGAATAGTATTCTTCCTGGCTCTCACCCTTTTTAGCATATACTTCCAGACCGTAATGTTTTTTCAAGGCCAATGCGACCGAATCGTCGGTCGACAAAGGATTGCAGCTGGCTAAACGTATGTGGGCCCCAGCGTCTGCCAGGGTCAGGGCGAGAATCCCGGTCTTTGCTTCTGTATGGAGCGCCATTCCTATCTTGAGGCCCTCAAGTGGTTTTTCTTTTTTGAAACGTTCTCTAATTGTTTTCAAGACGGGCATATGAGATTCTGCCCAGTGAAGTCTGAGAATGCCTTTTTCCAATAATTCATCCATATTACGGCCTCATTGTGACTTTAAGAATCTGCATATGGCAGATATCAGATCCTTACGGTTAATATCGTTTTGATATGAAGATATCGTTTTTTCGATAAGATCGTCCTTTCCCCTCATTTCCTTGATGAAGGATATTATATTTTCCAATGCACGGCTCATTTCATCAGAAATAGAGACCGTGGCGGTCTTTGACGTCCTAGATAACGGATTGAGATCTATCGAGATCACGACCTTACCCATTTTCACCAAGGCCTCTGCCCGATCACCGTCCTCTATCGGTACAACGATCACATCGCAATCGAAAATGCCCTCTTTTGTGCACAAAGCACGATCAGACGTCAATCCAGGGATTCTTGCATCTGGTTCTCTTCCAAGAACATTCTTTGCGCCCTGAGACTCCATGTACGAGATCAACAGTTCCATTCTGTTTTCCGTGCGATGAAAGATATTCACCTCTATCTTTGACGGTATCTCTTCGGCCAGTGCGATCAAGCCTTTTGCATCCAGTGCAGCAGCGTTGCCATTGACGCATACGACAGGTCTTTCTGCCTTTAGGAGAAACGCGGCTGCAGCTTTTTCAGCTTTCAGGGACGGTTTCAATGTCTTCTCGCCCATGAGATAATCGAAAGCCTCCCCTCTTCCGTGAGATATCAGCCCAGTCGGATTGACTAAGCCCTCTTCTACCATCTCTGTCAAATGTTCTCTGATGATCAGGGATCTGTATCTCGGGTGATCTTTCGGAATGTTCACGTTCTTGATATCGAGGGGGAATACTTTAGGTTATTGTTAAGTAAGTGCTACGTCTTCCGCGATGATAGTATGCCTGATATCCGTATTGTAATAGTAGGCCCGAAGTTCGAGGGAAATGTCGGTGCTATTGCAAGGTCAATGGCCAATTTCGATATCAGTGAGTTGTATCTAGTACATCCAGCATGTGAGATAGGCGATGAAGCCTGGCGCAGAGCGAAACACGGCGACCGTGTCCTTGAGAACACCAAAATTGTAGAGACTCTCGAGGAAGCCGTAGAAGGTTGTTTTTTGATAGTAGGAACGAGCGCCATCATAACCAAAAACGATAAGAATTACGTCAGAGTGCCGATTCCTGTACATACGTTTGCGGAACGTGCACACGATTATCCGGAAAAGATGGCCATTTTGTTTGGTCGTGAGGACATCGGTCTGTTACAAGAGGAACTGGCCAAATGTGATGTATTGATATCCATTCCTGCTAGCGAGACATATCCCGTCATGAATCTATCACACGCTGCTACAGTTGTGATGTATGAGATGTTCGGTATCGGGATGGAAAGACCAGAACCCGCCGACTCTCATGAAAAAGAACAGATTTTTGAATTTTTCGATAATCTACTGGACGCCATCGATTATCCTGAACACAGGAGAGAAAACACATCTGTGATGTTCAGAAGGATGATGGGGCGTGCAGTACCCACGAAATGGGAGTATAATACGATAATGGGTGTTTTTGGTGACGCTGTAAAGGCGATAGATCGTAAGAAGGATTAGTCCTTGGATTTCATTCTTGCTCTCGTATATTCCCTGACAGCGTTGCGTATTGCATCGTCCAGAGATACTGAGTCGCCGTTCTTGACCAGGGATTCCAATTCCACAACATTGCCCTTTGGAATGTCGATCGTTATCTTGGCAATGTTCTCAGGCGTGAACTTACTGTTGATGAAGACATCGATGGCCTCTCTCACAACATCGGAAAGATTCTCATAGTCGCCATCACTGACAAGATGCTCTAGTATAGCTACCTTGTCAGAAGGTATCCTGACTGTGATCCTCTCTGTGCTTACCGTTCTTTCACCCCAATATGTCAGACAATCGTTTACCTTTATATCTAATCTGCGATATTTAAAGCCATTTTAAATTGGAAAATCAGATGGGATCAAACAAAAAGTATAATCTCAACTTCATTGGCATGTTTTATTTCTAATGTGGTCTGGCACTTTATCATCATTAATGCGCAGTGGAATCAAGGATGAAAATATAGACGAACAATAAAAATTTGAATTGAAAAAGGTTTATTTTGTCAGGGACCAACTTTTGATCATCCGAACAAGGCGCTAAGACCTGCTGCAGCCTCTTCTTCACTGACTGCTTCTACTTCCTTCTTCTCTGCGGCTGCGGGTGCGGCTGCGGAAGAAGCTGCGGGAGCTGCGGCGGCTGCGGGTGCGGCTGCCATAACAGAGGCGCTTGCGATGGCCTCTTTGATGTTAACTCCCTCAAGGGATGCGGTCAGAGCTTTGATCTTGGCTGCGTCAGCGTTCACTCCTGCGGCTTTGAGAATTGCTGCGATAGCATCCTCAGTAATGTCTTTGCCTGCAGAGTAAAGCACCATTGCGCTGTAGATATACTCCATTGTATTCAACCTCCTATATTTTTAGCCGAATAATGCACTCAGGCCAGCTGCTGCTTCTTCTTCGCTGACCTGTTCTTCTTTCTCTTCGA
>Ga0172381_10007473_pt1 | contig 10810 bp, 9 predicted proteins | sample Leawel6488metaG_FD_119754 | JGI IMG/M metagenome (GOLD analysis project Ga0172381, IMG submission 119754) | Leachate microbial communities from a municipal landfill in Southern Ontario, Canada - Leachate well 64-88 metaG | ecosystem: Engineered > Solid waste > Landfill > Unclassified | place... | reverse complement strand
TGGCGGGCGCATTGCGTCGTTGCTACTCGCTTGTGTGGCATAGCCACACGGCACTCGCAGCGCCTAGCACTGCATCCCGCCAGCGCTCGCCATAAACGGGACATTGGCAATTTCCGCATCCCTGAGTTGTCACGCGGCCACCGTTCCCGACCGGCGCCTGGCTTTACCTTGCTGGAGTTGCTGGTGGTGCTGGCGATTGTGGCCATGGTTTCTGTCGGCGTGGGTTTTGCCATGCGCGACGGCACGCAGACCCAGCTCGAGCGTGAAGCCTTGCGCCTGAGCGCCTTGTTCGAGTCGGCGCGGGCGCGTTCGCAGGTCAGCGGCGTGCCGGTGCGCTGGCGCGTGACCCCCGACGGCTTCCAGTTTGAGGGTTTGCCGCCGTCCGAACGGCCTGAGGACGATTTGCCGCAAGCCTGGCTCGATGCCGACACCACGGCCAGCGTGACGGCAGCTGCCGTGGCGCCCGCAGTCCCGGCCGACACCGTCTTATTGGGTCCCGAGCCCATTCTTTTGCCGCAAGTCGTGACGCTGTCGTCGCGCACGCAAGCCGGCAAAAATTTGCGACTGGCCACCGACGGCGTGCGGCCGTTCGCCGTGCAGGCGGAACTTCCGTGAGTCGATTGGCGCGCGGCTTTACCCTGGTCGAAGTGCTGGTGGCGCTGGCCATCGTGGCCATTGCCCTGATGGCGGGTTTGCAGGCCACGGCGGCGCTGACCCAGCATGCACAGCGCCAGTCGGACATGGTGCTGGCGCAGTTGTGTGCTGAAAACGAACTGGTCAGAATCCGGCTACTCAGACAAATGCCGGATGTGGGTGACACCAGCGTCACTTGTGAGCAGGCCGGGCGCAGCCTGACGGTGGCGCTCGGGGTGCGCCCCACGCTCAACCCCAACTTCAGGCGGGTCGATGCCCGGGTGCTGGACGGCGAGCTGCCCATCTGGCGCCTGACCACCGTGGTGGGGCGCTACTGATGCGGCGCGCCACGGCTTGTCAGGGCTTTACCCTGATTGAATTGCTGGTAGCGATCAGCCTGATGGCTTTGATGACGGTGTTGAGCTGGCGCGGACTGGACGGTGTCAGCCGCGCGCAAACCCGCCTGCAACAGCAGTCCGACGACGTGCTGGCGCTGCAGGCCACGCTGGCGCAATGGGGCGCCGACCTGGAGGCCATGGCTGAACAACCCGACACGCCCAGCCTGGACTGGGACGGCCGCGCGCTGCGCATCGTGCGACGCAGCAGCGTGGCGCCGGGCGAGGGCTTGCTGGTGGTGGCCTGGGCCCGGCGCAGTGTGGCAGGCCAGGGCCAGTGGCTGCGCTGGCAGTCGCCGCCCTTGCTGACGCGCGGCGAACTGGCGCTGGCCTGGCAAAAAGCGCAAACGTGGGCGCAAACGCCCAGTGAGGATGACCTGTTGCGTGAGGTCCGCACGGTGGCGCTGGACCAGTGGCAAATCTTCTATTACCGGGGCAACGCCTGGAGCAATCCGCTGTCCAGTGCTGACAGTGCCACCGCGACGCCGGTTGTGGCCGCTGTGCCCGACGGGGTGCGGCTGGTGTTGGCGCTGTCGCCCGGCCAAGCCATCAGCGGCACCTTGACGCGCGACTGGGTGCGCGGCACGATCGGGGGGGGCAAATGAGGCGGCAACGCGGGGCCGCCATCTTGACCGCCATGCTCACCGTGGTGCTGGTGGCGACGCTGGCGTCGGCCATGCTGTGGCAGCAATGGCGCGCCGTCGAGGTCGAATCCGCCCAGCGCACCCGGGTGCAGGCGGCCTGGATCCTGACCGGGGCACTCGACTGGGCGCGTATGATTTTGCGCGAAGACGCGCGCCAAGGCGGACCCGACTACCTGGCCGAGCCCTGGGCGGTGCCGCTGGCGCCGGCACGTCTGACCACCTTTCTGGCCGCTGAACGCGGCGAGGCGCTGGTGGGTGATGACGCCGATGGCGTGCAGGATGCTTTTCTGGCTGGCCACCTGCAGGACTTGCAGGCGCGCCTGAATGTGACCAACCTGATCGACAACGGCAAACTGCACGAGCCCAGCCTGGCGGCCTGGACCAGGCTGTTCAATCAATTGAACCTGCCCGAGACCGAGTTGCAGGCCTTGACGCAGCAACTGTTGCTGGCCTATGCCCCGGCCACAGACCGACCGGCCTCGGCTGGCGCAGCCTTGCGCCCGCAAGTCATTTCCGATCTGGTCTGGCTGGGTTTGCCGCCTGCGTCCCTGGCGGTCCTGCAGCCGTTTGTGACGCTGTTGCCCGAGCGCACACCGGTCAATCTCAACACGGCGCCCCCCGAAGTGCTGATGGCCAGCATTGCGGGTCTGGACATGGCGCAGGCGCGCTCGCTGGAGGCCGCACGTGACCTGCGACACCTGGACACACTGCCGGATGCCGAGAAGCGCCTGGGCGATGCCGAGATCAAACTGGACGCGGGCCAACACGCCGTGACCAGCCGTTTTTTCAGTGTCACCGGCCAACTGCGGGCGGGTCAGGCGACGCTGCAGGAAACTTCGGTGCTGCAACGCGACGGCATGAACGTGAAAATTCTGAGTCGTCACCGAGAAGTGGCCCAATCGCGCACGCCACTCTTACAATGATTCGAAGCTGCTCACCATGACCTCTTTCATCATTTCCCTCCCCGCAGCCGGCGCTGGCGATGCGGCGCATTATGACTACCTGCTGAGTTCCGACGACGGCGCAGAGACCCGCAGCGCCAGTGTGCCGCTGGCCTTGTTGCCGCCGCCCCCGGACCGCCAGACCGAAGTGGTTGTGCTGTTGCCGATGCAAGCCCTGTCCTGGCATCAGGTGCAATTGCCCAAGGGCAGCCTGGCACGCGGCCTGACGGCGGAGCGGGGCGCCAGTCGCCTGCGCGCCATCCTGGACGGCCTGCTCGAAGAGCATCTGCTCGACGAGCCGGCCCAGCTGCACCTGGCGCTGCAGCCCCAGCCCGTGGTGGCTGCCCCGGTGTGGGTGGTGGCTTGCGACAAGGCCTGGCTCGGCGCGCACTTGCAGGCGCTGGCCCAGGCCGGTCTGGCGGTCAGCCGCATCGTGCCCGAATTCACGCCGCAAATTCTCGCGCAGCGGCTTTATGTGGTGGGTGACGAACAGCATCCCATGATGGTGGGCGCGCGCTTGTTGCCGAGCCCCTTGTCGGCCTCCGCCCTGAGCGTGCAGGTTGATCCTGCCGGTCCCGACGGGCTGCCCGAGGTCGTTGCCGAACCGGCCGTGGCGGCACAGGCTGAAAGCCTGTTCAAGCGGCCGGTCATCCTGCAGCAGCGTTCCCAGCGCTTGCTGCAAGCGGCACAAACCTCCTGGAACCTGGCCCAGTTTGACCTGGTCAACGCCAACCGCGAACAGGCTTGGGTGCAAGCGACGCAAACCCTGAAAACGCTGTTGCGTGCCCCGCAGTGGCGCGCAGCCCGCCTGGCGCTGGTGGCGCTGGTGCTGGTGAACCTGGTCGGCCTGAATGCCTGGGCCTTGCGCGAGCAGGCGGCCTTGCAAGCCAAACGTCAGGCGGTGCGCGCGGTGCTCGGCAGCACCTTCCCAAAAATACCCGTGGTGGTCGACGCGCCGCTGCAAATGGCACGCGAAGTCGCCGTGTTGCAGCGTGCCAGCGGCGTCGCCTCGGGCACCGACATGGAAGCCATGCTGGCTGCGCTGGGCGCGCAGTTGCCCGTCACGCAAAGCTTGACGGCGATTGACTACGAATCGCAGGAAATGCGCGCCAAGGCGCCCGCCGTCGCCGCCGCAGAACAGGCGCGGGTGGCTCTGGCACTTCAACAGCAGGGCTTGTCTGCCACCTGGGATGGTGCGCAGTGGGTGCTCAAACCAGGAGCGGCACCATGAGCTTGTTGACGCCATTAAAAACCCGCTGGCGCGGCTTGCCGCCCCGTGAACAACGCCTGGCCCTGCTGGCGCTGGCGGTAAGCAGCCTGGCCTTGCTGTGGTGGCTGGCACTGGCGCCGGCGCTGGCGGTACGCAAGGCGGCACCGGCGCAGCACCGGGCATTGGACGTCCAGTTGCAGCAGATGCTGCGCCTGCAAGCCCAGGCCAAAGCCTTGCAGGCGCAGCCCGTGCTCTCGCTTGATCAAACCCGGCTGGCGCTGGAAGCGGCCTTGAAGCCCCTCGGTCCAGGCGCGCAAATGACGGTGCAGGTCGACCGTGCCACCGTCACGCTGAAGGCGGTCCCTGCGGCCGCCCTGGCGCAGTGGCTGGCCACGGCACGGCAAAACGCCCATGTCGCGCCAGTGGCGGCGCATCTGGTGCGCAACCCGGCAGGCAGCTGGGACGGCACGCTGGTGCTGAACCTGGGTGGGCGGCCGTGACATTGAGGCATCAGGCCACCCCCTGGCGTTGGGCGCTGGCCGGTGTGCTGCTGGGCCTGGCGCTGAGCACGGTGCTCTTTGCGCCGGCGCGCTGGCTGTCTTCGCTGGTGCGGCAGGCCAGTCAGGGTCAGGTGCTGCTGATGGAAGCCCAGGGCACGGTGTGGACGGGTTCGGCCCGCGTCACGCTCACCGGCGGCGCGGGCAGCCAGGAGTCCGCCACGCTGCCGGGGCGGCTGGCCTGGGTTTTTTCGCCCGCTCTCGGTGGCGCCAACTTGCAACTCCATGCCGACTGCTGCATGCAGCAGGCCTGGGCCATGCAACTGCGCCCGCGCTGGAATGGTTTGCAGCTGCGTCTGTCAGACGCCCAGTCGCAGTGGCCGGCCGGGTTGCTGGCAGGCCTGGGAACGCCCTGGAACACCCTCCAGCCGCAGGGTGCCCTGCACCTGCGCACGCAGGGCCTGACGCTGGCCTGGGCTGCGGGCCGGCTGCTGTTGAGCGGTGCGGCGGAACTCGATGCCATGAACCTGTCCTCGCACCTGTCCACACTGCGCCCCATGGGCAGCTACCGCTTCAGCTTGAAAGGCGGCGCGCCGGTCACGCTGGCCTTGACCACGCTGCAAGGCAGCCTGCAAATCTCGGGCAGCGGCCAATGGGTGGGCGGACAATTGCGTTTTAATGGCGAGGCCAGTGCCGCGCCGCAGCACCAGGCGGCCCTCGCCAATCTTCTGAATCTCATCGGGCGGCGCAACGGCGCGCGTTCCATCATCAAAGTGGGCTGAATCAGCATGACCAAATCGAACTCCCATTACGGTGTTTCCTCCCTCGCCGCTGGCGCCCTGCTGGCTCTTGGCATGGCGATCGTCCCCCTTGGGGTGCCGGCGCAGACGGCCGCCAGGTCGGCCGAGCCCGTGACGCTGAACTTCAACAACGCCGAGATCGACGCCGTGGCGCGCACCTTCGCCAGCATCACCGGGCGCAATGTGGTGGTGGACCCGCGCGTCAAGGGCACCCTGACGCTGGTGACCGGCCGGCCGGTGAGCCGCGCGGCGGCCATGGGCCAGTTTGTCGCGGCGCTGCGCCTGCAGGGCTACACCCTGGTGGAAACAGAAGGCCTGTACAAGGTGGTGCCCGAGGCCGATGCCAAGCTGCAAAGCGCGCGGGTCAACATCCAGCAAGGCGAAGACGGCAACCTGCCCGCGGGCAACCAGATTGCCACGCAAATTTTCAAGCTCAATTTCGAATCGGCCAACAACCTGGTGCCGGTGTTACGACCCCTGATCAGCCCCAACAACACCATCAACGCCAATCCCGGCAACAACTCGCTGGTGATCACCGACTACGCCGACAACCTGCGTCGCATGGGGCGCATCATTGCCGCCATGGATGTGGCCAACGCCACCGATGTCGAGGTGATTCAGTTGCAGCACGCCATTGCCTCTGATCTGGCGCCGCTGGTGCTGCGCTTGCTGGGTTCCAGTGGCCCGACGGCCCCTGCCGGCCAGGCCGACACCGCGTTCAAGACCACGCTGATCGCCGAGCCCCGCACCAATGCCTTGATTTTGCGTGCCGCCAATGGCGCGCAACTTGCGCTGGCGCGCTCACTGGTGGCACGGCTGGATCAACCCGAGGCGGCGAGCAGCAATGGCGCAGCGGGCAACATCCATGTGGTCTACCTGAAAAATGCCGATGCCACCAAAATGGCCGCCACCTTGCGTGCCGCCCTCAGCGGCACGGCTGCGCCTGCTGCCGCAGCCACCGGGACACCGGGCGCCGCGGCGGGCACCGTGGCCCAAGCCGGCACCACCGGGGGCCAGATCCAGGCCGATGTGGCCACCAATTCGCTCATCATCACCGCGCCCGAGCCGCAGTACCGGCAAGTGCGCGCCGTCATCGACAAGCTCGATGGCCGCCGCGCCCAGGTGTTCGTCGAGAGCCTGATCGCCGAGGTCAGCGCCGACCGGGCGGCTGAATTCGGCATCCAGTGGCAGGGCCCGCTGGGCAAGGCCGGCGACGGCGTCATTGGCCTGCTGGGCAGCAACTTTGGCACCGGCGGCAAGAACATCATCGACCTGGCGACGGGCGCGGCCACCGGCGCCGCGGTGCCGCCGCGCGGGCTCAATTTGGGCGCCGTGCAGCGAACCAACGGGGTCTACGTGCTGGGCTTTCTGGCGCGCTTTCTGGAAGATTCTGGCAGCGGCAATGTGCTTTCCACCCCCAATTTGCTGACGCTCGACAACGAAGAGGCCAAGATCGTGATCGGCCAGAATGTGCCCTTTGTCACCGGCCAGTTCACCAATACCGGCAGCAATAACGGCTCCGTCAACCCGTTCCAGACCATCGAGCGCAAGGACGTCGGCCTGACGCTCAAGGTCACGCCGCAAATCAGCGAAAACGGCACCGTCAAGCTGGCGATTTACCAGGAGGTCTCCAGCGTGCTGGCCTCCAGTGTCAATGCCCCCAACGGCCCGACCACCAACAAGCGCACCATCGAGTCCAATGTGCTGGTGGAAGACGGCGCCATTGTGGTACTGGGCGGCCTGCTGCAGGACGAATACTCGGGTAACGAGGAAAAGGTCCCCGGCTTGGGCGACGTGCCGTTGTTTGGCAACCTGTTCAAGAGCGAGGCCCGCACGCGCAAGAAAACCAACCTGATGGTGTTTTTGCGCCCGGTGGTGGTGCGCGACGCGCAGGCCACCGACCAGCTGTCGCTGGACCGTTACGACCTGATGCGCGCCGGCCTGCAGGCGGCCCAGCCCGCACCCAGCAGCCTGGTGCCCATCAACGAGGCGGCCCTGTTGCCGCCAGCGCCGGTCAAGTCGGTGGTGGGCAGCACACCCGCCCCGCTGGGTGCGCCCCGTCAGTAAGCTTTAGCAAACGAGCTGGCCCATGCGTTACCCCCTGCCTTATGCCTTTGCCCGAACCTACCAGCTCCTGCTGGAGGAAGACGCCGGCAATCTCACCCTGTTGGTGCACCCGGAGTCCGCGCCCGGCGCCGTCGGCGAGGTGCTGCGCAAGTACCCGCAAAGCCAGTTGCAGGCGCAGGCGGCCAACGCGCTGATCCAGCGCATCAGCGCCGCCTATGCCCAAGGCGAGTCGAGCGCGGCCGCCGTGGTCAGCGAGGTCGAAAGCGACGCCGACCTGTCGCGCATGATGCAGGAGCTGCCGGCCATCGAGGACCTGCTGGAAACCTCGGACGACGCGCCCATCATTCGCATGCTCAACGCACTGTTGACGCAAGCCGCGCGCGACGGTGCCAGCGACATCCACATCGAACCCTATGAGCGTCACAGCAGTGTGCGCTTTCGCGTCGACGGCACGCTGCGCGAGGTGGTGCAGCCCAACCGGGCGCTGCACGCGGCGCTGATATCACGCCTGAAAATCATGGCCGAGCTCGACATTGCCGAGCGCCGCCTGCCGCAGGACGGCCGCATCAGCCTGCGCATCGGCACCCGGGCCGTGGATGTGCGCGTGAGCACGCTGCCCAGCGCCCATGGCGAGCGCGCCGTGCTGCGTCTGCTCGACAAATCCGAGGGCCGCCTGAGCTTGGAAGCGCTGGGCATGCAGGGCGAGGTGCTGCGCCGCTTTGAGCAGCTGGTGACGCAGCCGCACGGCATCGTGCTGGTGACCGGGCCCACCGGCTCGGGCAAGACCACCACGCTGTACGCCGCGCTGCAAAGGCTGGACTCGGCCAGCAGCAACATCATGACGGTGGAAGACCCGATCGAGTACGAGCTGGCCGGGGTCGGCCAGACCCAGGTCAACGCCAAGATCGACCTGAGCTTTGCCAAGGCCCTGCGCGCCATCCTGCGCCAGGACCCGGACGTGATCATGATCGGTGAAATCCGCGACTTCGAGACCGCGCAGATCGCCATCCAGGCCTCGCTCACCGGCCACCTGGTGCTGGCCACGCTGCACACCAACGACGCCGCCAGCGCCGTGACGCGTCTGACCGACATGGGTGTGGAGCCGTTTTTGCTGAGCTCTTCGCTGCTCGGTGTGCTGGCCCAGCGCCTGGTGCGCAAGCTGTGCCCGCATTGCAAAGTCCCGACTGCGCTGGCCCTGCCAGGTGCGGGCGCCGTGGCTGCGCAGGGAGAGGCTGTCATTGCGGGCTCCGACCCGCAATCCATGACTTCCGGACTTCCTGGATCCCGGGTCGAGCCCGGGATGACAAAGCCCGTTGCAGGGCCGGTCGCTTACCACCCGGTCGGCTGCGCCCAGTGCGGCCAGACCGGCTACAGCGGGCGCAGCGGCGTGTTCGAGTTACTCGTCACCGACGAGGCCATTCGCGCCCAGATTCACAGCCGCGCCTCGGAGGCCGACATCCGTGCGGCGGCCATCGCCTCCGGCATGGTGCTGATGCGTGAAGACGGCGAGCGGCTGGTGCGCCAAGGCCTCACCTCGCGCGAAGAGTTGTTGCGCGTCACGCGCGATTAGGCTTTGGAGTCATCAGCCCATGCCCGTCTATTCCTTTGAAGCCATCGGCGCCGCCGGCGACACCCGCAAGGGTGTGATCGAGGCCGACTCGGCCAAGGCCGCGCGCGGCTTGTTGCGCGCCCAGGCGCTGGTGCCGATCAAGGTGGAAGTCGTCAGCGCCCAGGCCGCTGCCCCGGGGCAGGCGGGCAGAACCGGGCGACGCGGTCGTGTCTTCGGCGCCACTGCGCTGGCCATCTGGACGCGCCAGCTTGCCGGTTTGGTGTCGTCGGGGCTGACGCTGGAGCGCGCCCTTTCATCGCTGTCGGACGAAGCCGAAAAAGCACCCGAGCGCGAGCTGGTGGCCACGCTGCGCGCCGAGGTCAATGGCGGTTCACCGTTTGCCAAAGCCTTGGCGCAGCACCCGCGCGAGTTCTCGGACATTTTTGTCGCGGTGATCGGCGCCGGCGAGCAAAGCGGCAACCTGGGCTTGGTGCTGGAGCGCCTGGCCGACGACCTCGAAGAGCAGCACGCGCTCAGGGCCAAGCTGATCGGCGCCGCCCTGTACCCGGCCATCGTGTCGCTGGTGGCCATCGTCATCGTGCTGTTTTTGGTGACCTACGTGGTGCCGCAGGTGGCCAACGTGTTTGCCGGCAGCAAGCGGGCGCTGCCCCTGCTCACGGTCATCATGATCAACACCAGTGCCTTCCTGCGCAGTTATGGCTGGCTGCTGGCGCTGGCGCTGGCCGCCGGTGTCTTCGGCCTGCGCCTGGCCCTGGCCAATGCCCCGTTTCGTGAGCAATTCGACGCCGCCTGGCTGAAGCTGCCCATTCTGGGCAAGATGTCGCGCAGCTACAACTCGGCGCGTTTTGCCAGCACCCTGGCCATGTTGGCCTCGGCTGGCGTGCCCATTCTGAAGGCGCTGCAGGCGGCCGCCCAGACCCTGTCCAACCGCGCCATGCGCAGTGACGCGCTCGACGCCCTGGTGCTGGTGCGCGAGGGCGCGCCGCTGGCTTCGGCGCTGGCGCAAAAGAAACGCTTTCCGGGGCTGCTGGCCATGTTTGCGCGCCTGGGTGAGCAAACCGGCACGCTGCCGCTGATGCTGCAGCGCGCCGCCAAGCAGCTCGGCACCGAGGTGCAGCGCCGCGCCCTGCAACTCGCCACCCTGCTGGAGCCGCTGCTGATCGTGGCGATGGGTCTGATGGTGATGCTGATCGTGCTGGCGGTGCTGATGCCGATCATCCAGCTCAATCAGTTGGTGCGCTAGGGCGCGCAATCCCAATTCAAGTGGGTGTCATCAGAAAGTTTCAGAGCGGGCAGTTTTTGGTTGAGATGTCCGCAGCGTCTGTGGCTGGCAGGACAAGGGCTGGGGCGGCGGCCTCATACTGTCAAAGGCCCAGAAATCGGCCGCCACCCCAGCCCTTATCCTGCCGGTGAGCGTTGTTGGTGCTTAACGTGAAACACCACCGTTCGTGGTGAGCTTGACGAAGTGGCGAACACTGCACTAGAAAGCCCTTCGACTGGCTCAGGGCGAACGGGTTCATTATTCGGGGTGGCTGGAAGGCCATGCAAGTCAGACAAGAAAACAAGAATTGCGGATGTTTGTGCCAGCTTTGCTGCGGAAGTAGTCCACCCATGTTCGTACAGTCAATTTCATCCTGCGGCCCCCAAAAAAACCAGCAGCAGCGTCACCCGCTACCAGTCCACCAGGCTCAGCCCCACGCTCAGCACGGTGCGGCGGCGGTTGTAGTCGATCAGCGAATGACCGTAGCCGCTGAACAGCTGGGTGTGAAAACGCAGGCCGCTGTGGTAGCCGGTCTGTCCGCTTTCACCGAGCTTGCGCTGCCACTCCAGGCGGTACGAGCCGTTGCTGTTGGCGCGCAAGGAATGGCGCAGGGTCAGCCCGACCGTGTTGTCGGGGTCGATATTCCAGAAGCCCGCCACTTCAGCCCGGCCGATCAGGTTGCTGATGTCGGGGTTGTCGTCATCTGACGCTTCCTCGGGCATGCGGTACCACAGCTTGCCAAGCACGTTGAACTGCTGGCCTTTTTCCATGCCGGCCATCAGGATGGTTCGG
>Ga0172381_10007471_pt1 | contig 10811 bp, 6 predicted proteins | sample Leawel6488metaG_FD_119754 | JGI IMG/M metagenome (GOLD analysis project Ga0172381, IMG submission 119754) | Leachate microbial communities from a municipal landfill in Southern Ontario, Canada - Leachate well 64-88 metaG | ecosystem: Engineered > Solid waste > Landfill > Unclassified | place... | reverse complement strand
CCTGACGGCACCCGACCCCATCCACCTGGGCGCCAAAGCCCTCTTCAATGTCCACCTGCACAACAAGCGCAAGCGCCCCCGCTACGGCATCGGCCTGGCGCTGCTGGACGCCGGGCAATGGGCCTGGACCGATGTGGCGGGCCAGGCCGGCAGCACGGTGCAACTGGCCTGGCTGCCGCCGCAGCGTGGGCTGCACCGCCTGCCAACGCTGACGGCTGAGACGCATTTTCCGCTGGGGACTTTCCGGGTCTGGACGGTGTGGCGCCCGGCCGCCCAGGTGCTGGTCTACCCGGCGCCCGAAGTGCCCGCAGCCCCCCCGCCCGCCGGCCAGGCCCATGAGGGCAGCGCCCACGCCAGCGTGACCAGCGTGCAGGGCGAGCCCGACGGCCTGCGCGGCTACCGACGCGGCGACGCGCTGAAGACGATCGTCTGGAAAAAGGCTGCCAAGACCGGCGAACTGGTCAGCCGCGACAGCCAGACCCTGCAGCAGCAAACGCTGTGGCTGGACCAGCAGCAGACCGGCCTGAACCAGCCCGAGGCACAGCTCAGCCGCCTGTGCGCCTGGGTCTTGCAGGCCGACCAGCTCGGCCTGATCTACGGGCTGCGCCTGAAGCAGCAGGACATCGCGCCCGCCAGCGGCCTGGCCCACCAGCAACGCTGCCTGCGCGCCCTGGCCCTGGCCTGAATCACCCCGTGAAACTGCCCACACCCAGCCACCTGCCACGCGACACCCGCGACACCTTGTTTGTGCTCGCGGTCATCGCCTGGGTGATCGCACCGCTGACCCCGGAAATCCCCCTGTGGTGCAGCCTGCTGAGCATGGCCGTCATGGTGTGGCGCGGGCTGCTGGCCTGGCGCGGCCAGCCCCTGCCCTCCAAATGGTGGCTGCTCGGCTTGCTGGCCCTCTGTCTTGGCGCGACCCTGATCAGCTTCAAGACCCTGTTGGGCCGCGATGCCGGCGTGACGCTGGTGGTGGTCTTGCTGGCGCTCAAAACGCTGGAATTGCGCGCGCGCCGCGATGCCTTCGTGGTATTTTTCCTCGGCTTTTTCCTGCTTTTAACCCATTTTTTCTATTCCCAGTCGCTGCTCACGGCAGCCGCCATGCTGGTGGCACTGCTGGGTTTGCTGACGGCTTTGGTCAACGCCCACATGCCGGTGGGCAGGCCACCGCTGTGGCAGGCCGGACGGCTGGCCGGCAGCATGGCGCTGCTCGGTGCGCCCATCATGCTGCTGCTGTTTGTGCTGTTTCCGCGCGTGGCGCCGCTGTGGGGCCTGCCCGGCGACGCCATGACGGGTCGCAGCGGCCTGTCGGCCAGCATGACGGTGGGCAACATCGCCAGCCTGGCGCTGGACGGCAGCGTGGCCATGCGGGTGCGCTTTGACGGCGCACCGCCACCGCAGTCGGCGCTGTACTTTCGCGGCCCGGTACTGTCCTACTTTGACGGTCGCACCTGGCAAGCGCGGCCGTCAACCCTGCCCAGCCGCTGGCGACTGCCCGCCGACCTGCAGGTGACGGGCGAGCCCGTTCGCTACCAGGTCACGCTGGAACCCAACCGCCTGCCCTGGCTGCTGGTGCTGGACGCCACGCCGCAAGCCCCGGTGCTGGCGGGCAAGACGGCGCGCATGACGCGCGAGCTGCAATGGATTCTTGACCAGCCCGTCACCGACCTGCTGCGCTACGAGGTGCGGAGCTACCCCAATTTTTCGCACGGCCCGCGCCAGGGCGTGCCCGGCCTGCAGGAGTACCTGGCGCTGCCCGACGGTTTCAACCCGCGCACCCTGCAACTGGCCGCCGAGTGGCAGCGCGACCCGCGCCACGCCGGGGCAGGCAATGCCCAATGGGTGGCACTGGCGATGCAGCGGCTGCGCAGCGAGGGCTACCGCTACACGCTGGACCCGGGGGTCTATGGCCGGCACAGCGCCGACGAATTCTGGTTTGACCGCAAGGCCGGCTTTTGCGAACACATCGCGTCGAGCTTTGTCATCCTGATGCGCGCCCTGAACGTGCCCGCCCGCATCGTCACCGGCTACCAGGGTGGCGAAAAAAATAGCGTCGATGATTTCTGGACCGTGCGCCAAAGCGATGCCCATGCCTGGACCGAGGTCTGGCTGGAAGGCCAGGGCTGGCAGCGGGTGGACCCGACCTCGGCCGTGGCCCCGGGGCGCACCGGCACGCTGCAGCGCCTGAGCCCGCCGCGCGGCAGGATTGCCGAAGCCATTTTTGGCAGCGTGAACCCGGCCTTGGCCCTCAATCTGCGCGCCGCCTGGGACGCCGTCAACAACCGCTGGAACCAGTGGGTGCTGAACTACACCCAGAGTCGGCAACTCGAGCTGCTGAAAAACATCGGTTTCAAGGAACCCGACTGGCAAGACCTGATTTATGTGCTGTGCGCCATCGTGGTGTTGGCCAGCCTGGGCGGAGCCGCCTGGAGCGCCTGGGAGCGGCACCAGCAGGACCCCTGGCTGCGCCTGTTGCAACAAGCTGCCGACAAACTGCGCGTGGCAGGGATCGGGTTCACGGCCAACAGCACACCGCGTCACATGGCCCGGCAACTGCTGGCCCCTGCCCCGGGGTCTTCACCGAAGGCCAGCCCGCAAGGGCAAGCCTGGCACGACTGGCTGCTCAGGCTGGAAACCCTGCGTTATGCCCGGCCCGATGCTGGCCAGGCCCCTCATTTCAGACGGCAACTCGCGACCCTGCGCAACGAACTCAAACACCTGCAATGGCCCCATTGAATTTACCCACAACTTCAAGCAAGTGGCCGCATCGCCACTGGTTTGTGGCCCTGATGCTGGTGCTCGCCTGTGCGCTGTCGGCCAGCGCTGCGGCGGCAAAACACGGCAAAAGAACGGCCAGGGCGGCCAGCCCGCAAGCGCCGCTGCCCGGTCCCGGCTACGACCAGCGGCTGGACGCCATGCAGGCGGCGGATGACATCGCCGAGCGCCAGAAGCTGGACCGCGACTGGGTGCGCCAGACCCTGGGCCAGGCCCGCTATGTGGCGGCCATCGCCAAAGCGGTGACACCACCCGCTGTCGGGGTCGCCAAGAACTGGCAGCTCTACCGCAGCCGCTTTGTGGAACCGCTGCGCATCCGCGCCGGCCTGGCGTTCTGGCAGACGCACCGGGACACGCTGCAACGCGCCGAGCAGGAGACCGGCGTGCCCGCCGAGATCATTGTGGGCGTGCTCGGGGTGGAAACCATTTACGGCCAGCAAACGGGCAACTTCCGGGTGCTCGACGCACTGGCCACGCTGGCCTTTGACTTCCCGGCCAGCCACCCGCGCGCAGCGGAACGCAGCGCCTATTTCAAAACCGAACTCGAACAGTTCCTGAGCTGGTCACAGCGCAGCGGGCGCGACCCGCTGACCCTCAAAGGCAGCTATGCCGGCGCCATGGGCCTGCCCCAGTTCATGCCTTCAAGCTGGGTCAAGTACGCGGTCGACTTCGATGGCGATGGTCTGGTGGATTTGCAGAACAGTCCGGCCGATGCGATTGGCTCGGTTGCCAACTACTTCAAGGTCTTCAACTGGCAACCCGGCCTCGCCACCCATTTCCCGCTGGAATTCGAGACCAGTCGGCTCGACATGGCCGCGCTCATGGCGCCCGACATCCTGCCCACCTTCAGCGTGGAAAATTTTCAGGCCAAGGGCGTGGTGCTCAGCGGCGAGGCGCTCAAACACCCTGGCAAGCTGGCCCTGATCGAATTGCAGAACGGCGATGCGCCGCCCAGCTATGTGGCGGGCACCGACAATTTTTACGCCATCACGCGCTACAACTGGAGCAGCTACTACGCCATGGCGGTGATCGAACTCGGGCAAGCCGTCGCCCAGGCCATGCGCCCCTGAGCCCAGCCACTCACAGCGGCACCGGCACCAGGAAGTCGCGGCTGATGTGGGCACCCAGCTCGTTGACGCGGTCCAGAAACTGGGTCAGGTAGGCGTGCAGGCCGGTCGCCAGAATCTCGTCGATGCAGCCGTATTGCAACTCGGCGCGCAACTTGCCGGCGCGGCGCTGGGTTTCCTTCGACTGGTCGTTGGCCACCAAGGCCAGGTTATTCACCACTTCATTGAGGCTGGCGTGCAATGAACGTGGCATGTCCGGGCGCAGGATCAACAACTCGGCCACCCGCTCGGGCCGGATCACGTCGCGGTAGACCTTGCGATACACCTCGAAACCGCTGACGCTGCGCAAAATGGCGCTCCAGTGGTAGAAATCGTATTCCTGGTCCTTGCCATTGGCCGTGCCATAAAAGTCGCTCTCCACCGCGTGGAACTTGACGTCGACCAGGCGCGCGGTGTTGTCGGCGCGCTCCAGAAAAGTGCCCAGGCGCATGAAGTGCAGCGCCTCGTCCATCAGCATGGTGCCCACGGTGACGCCGCGCGACAGGTGCGAGCGAAACTTGACCCATTCAAAAAACTGCGTGGGGTCGGCCTCGAAGTCGCCCTGCTTGATCATGCGCTTGACCTCCAGCCAGGTCTGGTTCTGGGTTTCCCACACCTCGGTGGTCAGCGTGCCGCGCACGGCGCGGGCGTTTTCACGCGCGGCGCTCAGGCAGGACACGATGCTGGAGGGATTGCGCTCGTCCTTGACCATGAAGTCCATCACTTCCTTGGCCCGGATCACATCATGCTTTTCCTTGTAGGCGGGCAGCAGTTCGCTGATCGACAGCAGGCCCTGCCAGCCCGCTTGCGCGGTGGCGGTGGACTGCGGCAACAGCGAGGTCTGGTAATTCACGTCGAGCAAACGTGCCGTGTTTTCGGCGCGCTCGGTATAGCGGTTCATCCAGAAGAGGTGGTCGGCAGTTCGTGACAACATACAGGCTTTCTGTTAAATGACAGGCGATTCAGGACCTTGATGCTGGCTTCAGGCCGCCTGGCTTTGTGACTGGGTCAGCGCCTCAGGCAGCGTCGGCGCAACGTCGCCCTCCAGAATCCAGGTGTCTTTGGTACCGCCGCCCTGCGACGAATTGACCACCAGCGAGCCGTCCTTGAGCGCCACGCGCGTCAGGCCACCGGGCACCATTTGCACGGTTTTTCCCGACAACACATAGGGCCGCAGGTCGATGTGGCGCGGCGCAATGCCGCTTTCCACAAAGGTCGGGCAGCTGGACAGGCTCAGTGTGGGCTGGGCGATGTAGCCGCTCGGGTTGGCCAGCACGGCCTTTTTGAAATCTTCGACCTCGGCCTTGGTGGCCGCCGGGCCCACCAACATGCCGTAACCGCCCGCACCATGAACTTCCTTGACCACCAGGTCTTTCATGTTGGCGATCACATAAGACAGATCGTCCTTGTTGCGGCACAGGTAGGTCGGCACGTTGTTCAAAATGGGTTTCTCGCCAAGGTAGAACTCGATCATCTTGGGCACGTAGGGGTAGATCGACTTGTCGTCGGCCACGCCGGTCCCGACACCGTTGCAGATGTTGAGATGGCCCGCCTTGTACACCTCGAGCAGTCCGGCGCAGCCCAGGGTGGACGTGGGGCGGAACACCTCGGGGTCGAGAAAGTCGTCGTCGACACGGCGGTAGATCACGTCGACCCGCTGCGGGCCACGCGTGGTGCGCATGTAGCAGAAGTTGTCCTTGACGAACAAATCCTGGCCTTCGACCAGTTCCACGCCCATTTGCTGCGCCAGAAAGGCGTGCTCAAAGTAGGCGCTGTTGTACATGCCGGGGGTGAGCACCACCACGGTGGGCTCGGCGGTGGTGGCCGGGCTGCTTTCGCGCAGGGTTTCCAGCAACAAGTCGGGGTAATGCGCGATGGGCGCGACGCGGTGGGCGGAAAAAAGGTCGGGAAAAAGCCGCATCATCATCTTGCGGTCTTCCAGCATGTAACTGACGCCGCTGGGCACACGCAGGTTGTCTTCGAGCACGTAGTACTCGCCATGGCCCTTGGCGTCGGGTGCGCGCACGATGTCGATGCCGGAAATTTGGGAATAGACACTGTTGGGCAGTTCCACACCCATCATTTGCGGACGGAACTGGGCGTTTTGCTCGATTTGCTCACGCGGGATCAGCCCCGCCTTGAGGATCTCCTGATCATGGTAGATGTCGTGCAGGAAACGGTTCAGGGCCGTGACCCGCTGTTCCAGACCGCGCTCCATGCTGCGCCATTCGTGGGCCGGGATGATGCGGGGGATCAGGTCGAACGGGATCAGGCGCTCGGTGCCCGCGCCATCCTCGTCCTTTTCGCCGTAGACCGCAAAGGTGATGCCGACGCGGCGGAAAATCATTTCGGCCTCTTCACGCCGTTTGGCCATCATGTTGCCAGGCTGGCGCGCCAACCACTCGTCGTAAATCTTGTAATGGTCCCGGATCTGTGCCCCATGCGTGAAAAACTCATAGGGCAAGCTGGTGTACATCTCGTCGAATTTCGGCATCATCTATCACTCCTGCAACTTACTTAGCAAACTTTGGGCCAGCGCCTCGGCAGACCTCCATCGGCCCGAGGGCGGGCCTCCTACAGGCCAGCGCCTCGGCAAGCTGTCCATCGGAATCCCTGTGGGAGCGGCGCCCTCGCCGCGATGGTCTTGGGTTCATGGAAAGCGCTCACGGCACCGCATGATGCCAATAGCGTTTTTGCACCTCGCGCGCGCATTGCAGCTCATCCGGTTGCCACGAATGCCAACTGGCCGCACCACAACGGGGCGTATCGATCAGCTTGATGTGATGGGCATCGTAACGCACCAAAACAGCGCTCGCCGGGTGGCCGAAGCGATTTCTGTAGCCGGCCTGCGCTATCGCAAAGCGCGGCTGCACCGCCTCCAGAAAGGCATCGCTGCTGGACGTCTTGCTGCCATGGTGCGGCACCAGCAGCACATCGGCGCGCAAACCCGCTGACGGCTGGCCCGGCCTGGTCGCGCTGCCCTGCGCCCGCGCGACCAATTGCTTCTCTTGCGCCTGCTCGATGTCGCCCGCCAGCAGCACGGTTTGCGCCCCATTGGAAATGCGCAGTGTGCAGCTCAGGGCATTGGGTTTGCGCGCATCGGCATAGTCACCGGCCTGCGGGTGCAGCACCTCGAAGTCCACGCCGTCCCACTGCCAGCGCTGCCCCGCCGTGCAGCGCGTGAAGGGCCGCAGGGCCTGCAGCGCATGCCCTGATTCAATCGAGCTCAGCAAGCTGGCCTGCGGCTGCATTTGCAGGACTGCCACGGCGCCGCCGGTGTGGTCGCTGTCGCGGTGGCTCAGCACCAGGGTGTCCAGCCGCACCCCGAGCGCACGCAGCAGGGGCACCAACACCCGGTTCCCGGCGTCGCTTTCGCGGCTGTACATGGGGCCGGCGTCATACAACAAGGCATGCTGCGCCGTGCGCACCAGCACCGCATTGCCCTGGCCGACATCGGCCGCCAGCAAGTCGAATTCACCCGCCGGGATCGGTGGCGCCTGCCAGAACAGCACCGGCAGCAACAGCGGCACACCCCCCAGACGCAGCGACCAGGGCAGGCGCAGCGCCAGCAGCAGCCCACCCAACACACCGGCCACACCCGCCCACAAGGGTGCTTGCGCCAGGCTCACGCTGGCCCAGGGCCATTGCGCCAGGCCGCGCAACAACTGCGCCAACAAACCGATGGCCCCGGCGGCCAGGTCCCACAAGGGGTGCAGCAACACGCCCGACATGGCCAGCGGCGTTACCACCAGCGTCACCCATGGAATCGCCAGCGCATTGGCCAGCAAGCCCACCAGTGACACCTGACCAAAGAGCAGCAGACTCAAGGGGGTGAGTGCCAGCGTAATCACCCATTGCTCGTGCATCAACACCCGCAATCTCGATCGCAGTCCGGAACGACCGGCCGGCAATTCACCGGGATCGCTTGCAAACAGCACGCCCACCGCCACGAAACTCAACCAGAAACCGGCTTGCAGCAGCGCCCACGGATCCACCGCCACCACCACCGCGCAGGCCAGCAACCAGACCTGCGGCCAGGGCCAGCGCACACCCAGCAGGCGCAAGGCCCCCACCGTGGCCAGCATCAGCACGGTGCGCTGGGCGGGCACGCCCCAGCCGCTGAACAAGGCATAGGCGGTGGCCAGCGCCATGCCACCGATCAGGGCGGCGGTGGCGGCGGGCAGCCGCAGACAGAGCCAGGCCGAGCGCCGCCACAGCCAGCCCAGCGCCAGCGCTGCGGCCCAGGCGAACATGGTGATGTGCAGGCCCGAAATGCTCATCAGGTGGGCCACGCCGGTGGCCCGGAACACATCCCAGTCGCTGCGCTCAATGGCCGCCTGGTCCCCGACGACCAAGGCGGCGATCAGTCCGCCGACATCAGAATTGGCCAGGCGCACGCCAATCTGATCCCGCACCTGGCCACGCGCCCATTGCACCGGGTGCTGCCAGGTCTGCGCCAGCAGCCGGGGCGCCGGGTCACGCGGGCCGGCACGCACATAACCCGTGGCCTGCACGCCCTGCTCCCACTGCCACAGCTCGTAATCGAAACCATGCGGATTGATGCCGCCATGCGGGGCTTTCAGGCGCACCGTCATCTGCCAGCGCTCGCCGGCCTGCAAGGGTGCAGGCAGGCGCTGCAATTCACCCGTGGATTCTCCGGTGCCCTCGCCACGGGCATGGACACCGGCGTACCAGCCCAGCTCCAGCCGCTTCGGCAAGCGCAGCGCTTGACCGTTGAGGCTGGCACGCTCCAGCTCCAGCCGGAAACGCAGGCCGCCGTCGAAGTGCTGAGGCATGGCCGCCACCACCCCGGTCACTTCCAGGTCACGCCCCTCCAGCGCGGGGGCGAGGGCCTGGCTGGCAACCACCTGGGCGCGCCAACCCGTGCTGGAAAAAGCCAGCACGGCAAAGACGGTCCCGAGCAAAACCCGGCGCCACACCGACCCGCGCACCCGCAGGCTCAAGCCCAGCAGCAGCAGGCCCGCCAGGAGCCCAAGCAGGTAGTGGTCGGCGGGCAGCAAGCTGGCTTGCTGCAACTGCAAGGCATTGCCCAGCAAGCCGCCCAGCAGCGCCGGGATCAAGCCGTGGGTCGCAACAAACCGGGTCTCCGAGGCGGGCCGATGCGGGCTGGCAGCGATGTCGACTGCCCGCATGCCGGTCGATCAGTTGGGGCTGGCTGCGTTCATGCGCCCGCCCGCCTGGCGCGACCAGTCGATCGGGTCTTGCTGCAACACCATGTCGATGTCGAGCCCCAGCATTTCAGCCACCAGCGACGGAAAAGTGACCGTCAAGGCGTTTTTCTGCAAGCCCAGCTGGTTGGCGCGGGCACGCCACTGGGCCAAGTGCAATACGCCCGCCAGAGGCTCGCAGGCCTCGTTGTCAAACGGGGCATCGGCATAGGCCAGCGCGTCGCACACCATCTGAGGCAGTTGCGCCTGCCCGGCCAGCGCCGAACTGACGTCCAGGTAACAAAAACCAAACGCCTGGCGCTCAACAAAGGCACGTTTGAGGTCCAGCGGCGGGCAAGTTTCATCCAGTTCGGCAACTTGCGGCAAGGCGGCGCGCATGGCCAATTCACCCAGCGCATGGATCAGCCCGGCCACATAGGCCGCCTGCTGCTTGTACTGCAACAGACCGGCCAGGGCGCGCGCCACACGGGCACAGTTCTGGCTGTAGTCCCAGAACCGGGCCAAAGGCAAACCGGCTCCCACCTTGAAAGAGGCCTGCCCGATGGCTTGGCTGACCATGTCCTGCACCTGATCCAGATGCAGCAGCGCCAGCGCCTCGGAAACACTGTTGACCTGGCCAGGAAGGGCAAAAGAAGGCGCATTGGCCGCCTGCAGCACGCGCAAACTCAGCACCGGATCGGCCTTGATGAACTGGTCGATGCGGCGCAAGTCGGGGTGCAATTGCTTGAGCTCGGTCAACAGCAAGGCCAGCAACCGCGGACTGCTGGGCAGCGGCTGTGGATGGGCCAGCAGGTCAGCCAGTTGCATGACGGCTAGTGACCCAGGTTTTTGAGCTTGGCAAAGGCTGAAGACATGGCTGTGGATTGTGGCGCATGTGCGCCCGGCCCTGTGCCGTTGCCAAAACCCTGGCCACCCGTGCGGCCCCGCTGCTGCGCATTGGCGCCCTGAAAACGGTTGTCACCGGCACTGCCGCTGCGCGCCGGGGCGGCACCCAGCTTCATGGTCAGCGCAATGCGCTTGCGTGCCACGTCCACCTCGACCACCTGCACCTTGACGATGTCGCCGGTTTTGACGACCTCGCGGGCATCGGTGACAAACTTGTGGCTGAGCTGACTCACATGCACCAGGCCGTCCTGGTGCACGCCCAGGTCGATGAAGGCGCCAAAGGCGGCCACGTTGCTCACGGTGCCTTCGAGCACCATGCCCTCCTTGAGGTCCTTGATGTCTTCCACGCCGTCGTTGAAACGCGCCACCTTGAAGTCCGGGCGCGGGTCACGGCCGGGCTTTTCCAGCTCGCCCAGAATGTCCTTGACCGTGATGACGCCGAATTGCGCGTTGGCAAACAACTCGGGGCGCAGGGTTTTGAGCATGTCGGCGCGGCCCATCAGCTCGGTCACCGGCTTGCCGGTCTTGGCGATGATTTGCTCCACCACCGGATAGGTCTCAGGGTGCACGCCGGTCATGTCGAGCGGGTTGACGCCACCACGAATACGCAGGAAACCCGCACTTTGCTCGAAGGTCTTGGCGCCCAGGCCGGTCACCTTGAGCAGCTCCTGGCGGCTGGCAAAAGCACCGTTGGCCTCGCGCCAGCGCACCACCGCCTTGGCCACGCTGGCACTCAGGCCCGACACCCGGCTGAGCAGCGGCACGCTGGCCATGTTGAGGTCGACCCCGACCGCGTTGACGCAGTCTTCCACCACCGCGTCGAGCGTTTTGGCCAGGTCGCTCTGGTTCACGTCGT
>Ga0172381_10007470_pt1 | contig 10811 bp, 6 predicted proteins | sample Leawel6488metaG_FD_119754 | JGI IMG/M metagenome (GOLD analysis project Ga0172381, IMG submission 119754) | Leachate microbial communities from a municipal landfill in Southern Ontario, Canada - Leachate well 64-88 metaG | ecosystem: Engineered > Solid waste > Landfill > Unclassified | place... | reverse complement strand
CCGGTGCCTTCCTTGATATCGCCCTTGATTTTTTTCAGGTCGGCTAAGGTCAGCGGACACTCGTCGAACTGCCCCTCTTTAAGACGCTTTTCAATAACCGAATCGACCACTTTTTCGATAGTAGCCATAGTCGGTTTATCGAGTGACCGACAGACTGCTTCGATCGTTTCACAGATCATGACGATTCCGGTTTCCTTGGTACGCGGCTTAGGACCGGGATAGCGAAAATCGGCATCGTTAATATCTTCCGGATCGGCGGCTTTCTTACGGGCTTTATTGTAGAAGTATTCAACGCGGGTGGTGCCGTGATGACTCGGAATGAACTCCTGAATAGCCTTGGGTAATTTATACTCGTTGGCCAGGCGCAGACCTTCTTTGACGTGATTGAGGACGATAATGGCGCTGAGATTGGGCGCCAGTTTATCATGTCGGTTATAATCGAAAGCCTGGTTTTCGATGAAATACTCGGGTTTGCCAAGTTTGCCGATGTCATGATAATACGAACCTACACGGGCCAGCAGGGCATTTGCACCGATTGTATCCGCGGCGGCTTCGGCCAGATTCCCGACAGTGACGCAATGGGTAAAGGTTCCGGTTGCCTCGCGGGATAGTAGTTTCAGTAGCGGATGATTGAAATCGGCCAGCTCTAACAGCGTTAGATCGGTAGTAATTCCGAAGATATTCTCAAGTAAACCGATGATACCGTAAGCCAGAAAAGGCGCAAATACACCGTTTATAGCCGCATAGAAAAAATTATTGAGAATGTCTTGCCAATCTGAAAATTTCAGCATTTCCGTGATGAAAATGGCTAATCCGTAACCGAGAACGATGAAGATGATGGATTTAAATACCTGACTGCGTTTGCGTAATTTGCGTACCGCATAAATCGCGAAAGTGCTGACGAAGACGGAAGTGATTATAAAGTTGAGATTGCCGCCCAACTGCGCGCCGATTATCAGGCAGATGGTAACAACACCGGCGAAAGCCGTCCGGCTGTCAAATAAAATCGTCAGAGACATAGCCGCCAGAGTGATCGGAATCGTATATTCGGAAATTTTGAAACGATTGACCAGAATAGCTGTAAAAGCCGCCTGTATAACGAAAATAATTCCAATCAGAAGCACTTTTTTGGGATTGGTGACGATATCGGTTCGATAAGCAAATAGAAAAGTTATATAGAAAATAAAAATGAGGGCTACGAGACCAACCTGACCAACGAAAATTACCGGATCACCGATAACCGGTAAAATCCGGCGCCAACTACCCTGGACATTTACCTGACGCGCCCGCTCTTTAGCAAGGGATTCGATTTTTTGATAAATCTCCGGTGTGATACGCATATTGGCGTCCACAATTTTTTCGTTTTCGAGGACGACGCCCTTACTGATAGGAACTTTCGCGATTGCTTCAACCTGGCGTTTCTCGGTGGTTTCTTTCTGATAAATCAGGTTGGGCTTCAAAAAGGCGATGACAATATCATAGGTTGCATTAACCAGCTCCGGGGTAGTGTTATTTAAGCGGGCTTGCAAGGCCAGTTTGGCTTTTGTCCAGGCTTCCGATAGTTCCAGAACCTGGTCGGGATTTTCCAGGACTTCCTCTCCGTTTTGGCGGATGGCAATTTTTTCGGATATAATCTGCGATTTGGGAATATCAAGAATCTGTAACGCGTAAAGATCGTTGAGAACCGGTCTGATCTGACTCAATAATGAAGTTGTGCTATGGCTCGTATTTTTGGGATTATATTCGTCAATTAAAGTTTTAAGTATCGGAGAATTTTTATCGAATTTATAATCAGTGCGAAATTTTTTCTGCAAGGCGAAATAAGTGATTGAGTCAGCCGTCATAGCCGCCAGAATATCCTCACTGCGTCTGGAATAAATATTACGTAAAGATTCGTCGTACTTAATATACGCGGCCCGCAACCGATCGATTTCCGAAAATAGTTGCTGAACCTTTAATAATTCGGCTTCTTCAACACGCTTATCCTGAATAAAAACAAACGGGACTTTTTTGATTGCTTCAAGTCGATCGCTTTCCAATTCCTTATCGGTTTTCAGAATCGGAAAATCGAAAGGGGCGATTATTGAGGTTCGTGTAATGTCATTGATTTTATAATTGATCACACTGTAATGGCTTTTAGGAAAGAATAAGGCTAAGACCACGATGATCAGGATGTAGATTAAGATTACGCCCGTGCGTTGTCGCTTCGTTCGAAAGGGGCCGTGTAATTTGCCCGTTAATTTAGTTGAGTTTGAGGCCGCCACGATTTATGTCCTTAAAATAGAGTTTAAAACTACCAGCGGAGTGCGGCTGACGCCCAGGTAAATCCCGAACCAAAGGCGGCCAGGATAATATAGTCGCCTTTTTTGAATCTACCTTCCTGTAAAGCGTCATACATCGCCAGCGGTATTGAAGCCGCAGTCGTGTTGCCATATTTGTGGATGTTGCTGTAGACCTGCTCCATAGTAATTTCCAGGCGCTGGGCGATCGCTTCGGTAATGCGCAGATTAGCCTGGTGCGGAATGATCAGGGCTACGTCGCTTTTCTTCAGATTATTGGCTTCCAGCGCTATATTAACCACTTCGGGAAATTTAGTAACGGCGTGTTTAAAAACCTGCCGGCCGTTCATGTGCGGATATTGCTTTCCTTCATCCAGCATCTCATGGGAAAGGCGTGGATTTTGAGAACCGTCCGGGGCTTCGACCCAGAGCTCATTAGCGAAGCGACCATCGCCGTACAGGTGAGTGGAAAGAATGGCGCTTTCATCCATTGAGCGGGTAATGACCGCCGCGCCGGCTCCGTCGCCAAACAGGACGGCTATATCGCGTCCGGCAGTTGTCAAATTCAATCCGACGGACTGGACTTCAACGCCGATGAGGAGGATGTTTTTATATTGTCCGGTTTTGATATAAGCATCGGCAATCGAAAGTCCGTACACGAAACCACAACATTGCACCCGGATGTCGAGAGTCGGTATGCCTGGCAATTCCAGTAATGCCTGCAAATAACTGCTGGTGCCCGGCGTAAGATGTTCCGGAGTGGTCGTTGCAACGATAATTAAGTCGATATCGTTTTTAGTCAAGCCGGCATTGGCGATGGCTTCCAATCCCGCCGGTAAGGCCAGCTGGCTGGCTCCGCAGGGTGGCGTCACAAAACGCCGTTCGTGAATGCCAGTTCGTTCGACGATCCACTCATCACTGGTATCCATAAATTTCTCCAGGTCGGCATTGGTGACGATATTTTCAGGAACACTCTTTCCAATTCCGGCAATTCTACTTTTGTACATCGTTATACATTCTCCTGTAATTTTCAGTACTAGTTGGAATATACGATATCTTTGATATTAAGTTGAATTTCTTTATAACCGTTCCACTCGTTTTCGTCAATTACAAAAGCCAGGTCGAGTGGCCGGTTGCTGATCAGCATTTCGTAATAGCAACCCATTTTCCAGCCAATGGCACTCAGTACTGAGCGGTTCTGCGCGGCTTTGAATTTCAAATGATTTTCACCGATGATGCGCGGCATTCCGGATATGTTGACATTGTGGGAAAAAAACACCGGTCTCATATTGCCGGGACCATAAGGCGCCATTTTATGGAGAAAAGAAAGGGTTTGTTGATTAATATCTTTAAAATCAATCTCACTGTCGATATGCAGGCCTAGATTCAGCATCTGTTCGTTGATTTGTTCGTTGGCGATTTTTTTCAAGCGTCGGGTGAATTCCGGCAGGGACTCGATCAGGATTGTCAATCCGGCGGCCATTTTATGTCCGCCAAAATTTTCCAGCAGATCGGCGCAGGTGTTAAAGGCATTGTATAAATCGAAACCCGGGATACTGCGCGCCGAGCCTTTGCCGATTCCGTTCTGGAATGAGATCATGACCACCGGTCGGTTATACAATTCCTTAAGTTTGGAGGCAACGATGCCGATGACGCCATGATGCCAGTTGGTATTACTCAGGATCAGAATTTTATCGGCATCCAGATCGTGGGTAGCATTGAGTTGCAGTATGGCGCTGTCGATGGTCTCGCGCTCGATGCTCTGTCGATTGCGATTTTCCTGCTCGAGAAGGTTAGCTAATTCCAGGGCTTCATCACGATTGAAAGAGGTCAGCAAATGCACGGCGCGGGAAGCTTCGCCGAGCCGTCCGGCGGCGTTCAGACGCGGCGCCAGGCCGAAGACGATATTGACCACGTTCATGGTTTTGTTATCGAAGCCGGAGGTTTTAAGTAAAGCTTGCAAACCGACTTTCTGGGAACTATTGAGATATTCCAGACCGCGGGCAACCAAGATGCGGTTTTCGCCGAGAATCGGCACAATATCAGCGGCGGTGCCGATTGCGACCAGATCGAGATGGCGGAAGAGATTGGCGATCGGAAGATTGTTAGCAATATGAAAACCCTGCAGGAGTTTGAAGGCGACCCCGGCCCCGCACAGCTCTTTGAACGGGTAATTATCATCTTCGCGCTTCGGATCGAGAATAGCTTGCGCCGCCGGCAGTTTTTCGCCCGGTTCGTGGTGATCGGTAACGACCACATCAATCTTGTTGGAAGAGGCATAATCGATCGTATCAAAGGCGCTGATTCCGCAATCACAAGTAATAATCAAAGTCGCGCCGATCTCCATTGCGTAGTCGATTCCGAGTCGCGAAAGACCATATCCTTCGCGTTCCCGATCCGGAATATAGAAAGCGGTGTCGAGTCCGATTTCACGAAAAGCCAGACAAAGCAGAGAGGTTGCCGTAGTGCCATCGACATCGTAATCGCCGAAAACCAGGACCTTTTCGCGCCGCAACATTGCCTGCCCGAGCCGCTCGACGGCTTTGGTCATATCGGCCATTAAGAAGGGATCGTGAGTATCTTGGGTGGAGGGGCTGAAGAATTTTTCGATTGCGGCTTTGTCTGATAGCCCGCGATTTAATAAGACCCGTGCAATGGCTGGAGGAATCTGCAGTTCTTGAGTCAGTTTCTGGACGGCAGTCGGATCCGAAACGCTGATATGCCAATTCTGTTTCATACAATATAAACTCTGAAGTTGGTCTGTAAGCCGAATTCTGTATCCCGATTAATCGGGACGACAGCCATTTATCTATCCGCGACCTCTCAGTCGGGATTAAGCGAGCTACCCGGGAATCAAACGGAACGGGCAATTCCTTTTCCCTGCTTGCTCTTGCTCCGGGTGGGGTTTGCCTGGCTCCCGACTTTGCAGTCGGGACGGTGCGCTCTTACTTTAATCCAGCTTGCTTGCCGGACGCACCTTTTCACCCTTGGCCTTTTGCCGCTTAAGCGGAAGAGGTCGGTATCTTTTCTGTGGCACTTTCCTTCGCTCCGGCTAACCGGAACGATCCCGGGTTACGGGACACCCTGCCCTGCGGAGTTCGGACTTTCCTCCCCAACTAAATCGGGGCGGCTGTCCGACCAACTTCAGAAGAGTTCCTCTTCATAATTTGATCGAATTTCACTGCTTTGCACGTCCCAGTAAAGAATGCGGCCGCAAAATTCACAGCGATTGATTCGATCACCATTTCGAATTTCAACGATCTTTTGCGGCGGCACTATTTTCGAACAACCGCCACAAGAAACCTGCATGGGAATATATTCAACATTTCCCTTTTTATCTACTTTTTCTTCAAAAATCTGCAGAATTGGGACAATCGCGATACCATTTTTAGCCTTGGCGATGCGTTCGTATTCCCGCATATAACGAATCGGAATTAAATCCACGATACTATTGCGTTGTTCCATTAAAGCCGCCTGAGCGTCTTTAGTGGTTATATCGGTTTTATCCAGAACGGACTGTTTTTTGTCCCTTTCCTGGATTTTTTCCTCAAGTGTGAGACTTTTCCCTTTGATCGATACTTTCAGCTGATCGGACTCATCGGTTAATTTCAGAATGTTATATTCGGCACTGTCGATTTCCTGTTTCAGAGTGTCGATCTCCGAGGTCAGGGCGTCATATTCTTTATTGGATGTAACCAGATAAAGTTGATCCTGATAGCGGTTCAAGCGAATTTTATCATCCGCGATTTTGGCTTCCAGGTTTTTTATTTCTAGTAAAATTTCTTTTTCGCGTTTGCGCTCGTTATCTAACTCCTTCGTTAAGGTATTAATATGGTTTTGGAGATTTTCGACAACCTGGGGTAGATCGCCCTTCAGGTTGTTAATTTCAAGCAGTTTAATATCAATTTTCTGAACATCTACTAATCTCTCAAGGTCTTTAAACATTTAGCCTCCAATTTCTTTAAATAAAAAAAAAGCACCGTTAACGGTGCAATTTATATGGTAAAATATTTTGTATCGGACAACTGATTCTTTCAAAACCCAACCTATCACGTGGGCGATATCCGACTTGAACGGATGGCCTTCCCGATGTGAACGGGACGCTCTGACCAACTGAGCTAATCGCCCAGTTAAATTAACCGGACTTTTAAAAAAGCAACGAAATTTATCGGTTCTGAGGGATTATTACAACAGGTTTGAAAGAAAAAATTGAAAAAAATAAGTTTTATTTATCGACCGGAGTTAGCCGAAAACCGAATAATAGCAAGCGGGAAAAAGATTAGCCAGGTCAATAGTCCGATAAAAAATGGCTGAATATTCAATATAAAAATCGGCTCAGCTAACGTCCCATTTTTCGCGCCGATCAAGAACCAGATTAAGGTGGCGAGAAATGATAGCAACATACCGGCGAAAATCACATTCGGTCTGAATTTGTACTTCGTGAAATTACAAATCACGGGGATCAATAAACCCGGGATGAACAGGGTGCCAAGGGTGTACCAGATTTTAATTACCGAAGGGAGAAAAAGGATAACCAGGGTCGAAATTATCAGGGTAACCAGAAAACCAATCCGGGTATTGCGGTTCACCGCACTGTCAGGTTTGATGCGCCAGATCAGGTCGCGACCAAAAGTCGTGGCCGAAAGCAAGGAAATCGAATCCAGGGTTGACATGATCGTAGCCAGCATTCCGATAAAGAACAGACCGCTCCAAAAACCGCCCAGGGTGATTTCACCCAATTTAGGAAAAGCCATCAACGGGCTTATATCCGGAAAAAGGGCGCGGGCGTAAAGACCGGAAATCGTCGTCAGCATATCGAACACGATCCAGAACAATACCGAGATCAACACTCCCCGTCTGGCAACCTGCGGAGTGCGAGCCGCATAACAGCGTTGATAAAAGCCGGGATCGACGAAAGTCCAAAAGGCGATGAAAAACCATACCAATATGTATTGCCAATTCGCTCCGCCGCTAAGATGCAGATGATTGGTTGGTAGGTTATTTTGTAAAAATTCGAATCCGCCGTAGCGGGTTATCAATTGAATAACAAGTACGATAAATCCTAAAAACATCAGCAAAAACTGGGCAATATCGGTAATGACTATCGCGCGCAGTCCTCCAAAGTATGCATACAGAATTGAAAAAAAGACCCCGATCAAAAAAGCCCACCAAAATGGGATCCCGAAGATCGTACTGACCAGCAAGCCTACCATCAGCAGATGCGGCGCCGGACTGGTTAAAAAGAAAATGAAAAAACTCCCCAAGAAACCGGCGGGTTTCCCAAAACGTTGGTAAATCTGATCGGGAATGGTATAAAGACCACTGCGTTGGATGCGGGGCGCCAGGAATACACCGAACAGGATTGCGAACAAGTAGTAGGGCAAGCCCTGGGTGACCCAGTTCAGCACTCCATAACGGTAAGTAAATTCACCGACACCAAGAATGCCCCCGTACCAGGTTGCCACCAAAGTCGCCACAAAAGCCGGTAATGACAGCCGCCGTCCGGCCAGCAGATAGCCGTCAATATCCGAGCGATAGCGCTGGGAATTTTTTAATCCGAGTAGTAAAATCCCGATCAAATAAATTCCGATGAGGATGAGATCGATCGGAGCGAGGTGGAGAGGAGTCATACCTGGCTATGATTTTTAACTACCAGAAGATTACCGGCGGTAAATTTTATTTCGCATCTGCGTCCGGTGGCGATATTGCTTAAACCGTGCGAACCGCTTCCCAGTCTTTCGTCATTCATAGGGAATTTTAATCCTTCAGTGGTAAGATGGATCGCCTGTGGAAAACCAAACAGCGAAACCGCCTGACCTTTTTCAGTCTCGATTAGCCAGTGCCCTTTTTTTAAGGGAAATATTTCAGCCAGTTCGGTGTAAATCAGGAATTGTGCTCTTGGCAGGTATTTGCGGGTGATTTGCAGAGTGGCGATGGTTTGATCGTCACGTTGTCCGGTGAATCCAGCCAGGATAAATTGTTGCCAGCCGCGCCGCAGAAGATAACGCAGACATTTTTCCAGGTCGTTGTTTTGCTGTGCCGGATCATGGGCAATTTTCACACCTAATGAGCGAAAATGGGCCAGCGTTTGCAATATGATCGAATCCAGATCGCCGATTATCAGAGCGGGAGTCAGTTCAAGTTGGCGGGCTTTTTCGGCTCCTCCGTCGGCACACACTAAGAGCGCATTAGATTTTGTCAGAATCTGGCGAATATCGATCCATTCCGCCAGCGCGCCGTTACCGAGGATAAAAGCGGTGCGCAGAATCGGATTTAGGGGAGTGGTTGGTATCAATTTTATAATTCTAAAATATTTTATTTAGGAAACCTAAGGTACTGTTCCAGGTCATTACGCCGCAGAGCGGAGCGTAATTTATCCAACTCGATTTCGAAATTGAACTTCTTCATCAACCGGCTGACTTCCTGCTGATATTCCCAACTCCGAAAGTATTTGATCAGGTCTTTGGCGAATGGTAGTATCAGATTGCCGGCAACCCAATCCAGCGATTTCCCGTCTTTTTTGTTGATGATACAGTTGAAATGCGCCGCCCAGGCAACCATCCAGAATGAGTATTTGGCAAGCAAATTTTTACTGATGGCGAACATCAGCGCCTGGTTGAAGGGATTGATAAATACAAACTCCTTGCTGAACATGAATGCGGTGTGAAAATAGCGCGGCTTATTGACAATGCCCTCCAGGCGCAAACGGCGGGTCAGGATTATTAATATTTCCATCAGACGGTCGCCGATTCCCAGACCAGGATGAATCTGACCGGGCAGAGGCGGTTTTTCCAGCGAAAATTTCTGTTGCGGATTTTGCAGTAAAAGCCATTCTACCTGGAGCACATTAGGATTACGTCTGGGAAACGACGGCGAGAGATTTTCCTCTAAACTAAGTGGTCCTTGTTTCAATACCAGCTCGCAAATTTTATTTTCGGCGAGCGCCGTTCCGCTGTAAACGAACAGCCGTTGTATGTGTGGATCGCTGGTATCGATATCCAGCGTCAAATTGGTCAAGCCGCTCTTTTCAAGAATCGCGTCCAGCCCAAAAGCCCGGATCGCCTTTATCAACCCTCGCCGGCTGAAAACTCCCAGGAAAAACTGCGATTCGGATGAGAGACGTCCATCCGAAACGATATTATTCATGCTCAATTCGTCATCCGAAATACCGGATTGGATATCGGTAATCGTTAGTTTTCTGGCAATTTTGATATATTCTTTTCGAAACCGCGTCATAGTTTTTCGGTGCTAATCTAAAAAATTTTTACTAAGGAACAATCTTAATTTTTCCATCGGCGCCGGGTTTAATTTGGCCGATTTTTCGAGCGGTGGAAATGCCCTTGGCGTGCATTTTTTGCACCAGTTCGTCGCTATATCTATCGGGGATGGCTATAAGCAAGCCGCCGGAAGTCTGAGCGTCGCACAAGATTACTTGTTCGGTATCCGTAACTGATTTGTCCAGGATCACATGCGGCGCAATAAATGCCCGATTGGCATCTGTGCCGCCCGGAATAACGTCGCGTAAAATCATTTCTCTGGTATAAGGTAAAACCGGTACGGCGGAGGCTGAAATTTGAGCGCGCACCTGACTGCCGACGGTCATTTCGTGTAAATGACCCAGCAAGCCGAAACCGGTGACGTCAGTACAGGCATGCACCTCAAATTCTGCCATCACTTCCGCGGCAGTCGCGTTGAGTTCGGCCATAGTCGCGACGATAAGGTTTTTTGTTTTCTTGTCCAATAGACCGCGTTTCAGAGCCGTCGAGAGAATGCCCAAACCCAGCGGTTTCGTCAGGATCAAGGCATCGCCCGGTCGGGCGCCGCTATTACGGATGATCCTGGTGGGGTGAACGGTGCCGATCGCCACCAGCCCGAATTTGGGTTCATTGTCCTCGATGGTATGCCCACCGAGAATCGGAATACCAGCCTGCGTTGCGACAACCTGGGCGCCTTTCAATATTTTCGTCAGGACTTCCACTGGTAATCGTTTCTCCGGGAAAGCTACGATATTCAGGGCGAATAGGGGTCGAGCGCCCATGGCGTAAATATCACTTAGTGAATTGGCTGCGGCAATCCGTCCGAAATCGTATGGATTATCGACGATCGGTGTGAAAAAATCGACCGTCGCCACGATCGCCTGATCGTCATTGATTTTATATACCGCGGCATCGTCGGAGGCCGAAAAATCGACCAGGATTTTATCCGAAACAGGTGGCACGATGTCACGCAGGATTTTTTCCAGCGTTTGCGGGCGAATTTTACAGGCACAACCAAGGCCATGAGTAAATTGCGTCAGTTGGATTGGTTCAAAATCTTCGGCGACGCCCGATGTTTTTTCGGCATTAGTTAATCGCCGATATGTATTACTGATAGCTGTTACCGCGGCGGTGATCTCCAATTCGGTTGTAAAGCGCCCCAGCGAGAAGCGGATACTGCCCAGGATGCGCTCTTCCGATAGACCCAGCGCCTTAAGTACGTGCGACGGCGTGAGGCTGTCGGCATGACAGGCGGCGCCAGCCGATGCCGCAACCT
>Ga0172381_10007469_pt1 | contig 10811 bp, 13 predicted proteins | sample Leawel6488metaG_FD_119754 | JGI IMG/M metagenome (GOLD analysis project Ga0172381, IMG submission 119754) | Leachate microbial communities from a municipal landfill in Southern Ontario, Canada - Leachate well 64-88 metaG | ecosystem: Engineered > Solid waste > Landfill > Unclassified | place... | reverse complement strand
TAAGAACCAGTCTTATTTATCCGAACCACTTTGGCTCCGTCTGTTGAACTACCAGAATTGTCCGATTCCTCTGCGGCAACACCCAAAAAGGTGTAAGCACCAGCGTCGGAACCTGCACTTGCGTAGCCGGTACCTTTGTCCACACACATACCTCCTTTGTAGATATGGGCGAGACCAAGAACAGGATATTCCTGAACTTTGCCGTCTTTCATCTGATCTTCATAATTTGCACTTAATGCTGTCATGTTTTTTTATTTTTAGTTAAAAATTGTTGAATTTTCTTTTTCAGATTCGACTTGTTTTTTAGCAAATTCCCAAGCTTCCTTGGCGGCTTCGTCAGTCATATTGAGTTTCTCTTTGAAAAACTCTTTTGCTTCTGTTGGTATTTCTTCTTTTACTTCTGCCATAACAGGAGCAACTGCCGATGTGCCTTCCTCGCTAAAATCAACTATCTTAGGCTGACTCTCCATGAAAGTTTTAATGAATTCAGTCATGCCGACCTTATCATCGCTCAATTCAATTTTCTTTCCTGAAGTATAGAGTTTAATAAATGCTTCCTTTTGAGCAGGAACCATTTTCCCAGCTTTAAGGTATCCATCATACTCTTTCTCCGCGTCTGCAAGTTCAACGCCTTGCTTTTTATCTTCTTTTTCAGACTCTTCGGCAGGCTCTTCCTCTTTTGAGGCTTCCTCTGTTGTATCCTCTGAAAAATCTATAATAAAATTTTCTTTAATATCTGACTTACATTTCTTGATTGCGTCAGGCATCGCCATACCACCCTTCATTGCATCTGCAACACAAGTTTTGTAAGTAGATTTAGCTTCCTCAACAGAAATTTCTTTTGGTTCTGCCTTGGTTTCTACCACTTTTTCTTCTTTAATTTCTACAGTTTCCTCTGCTTTTGTTTCTACTTTGGTTTCTTCAACCTTAGTGACATCGGTTTCGGGCTTTGTTTCTTTTATTTCCATATTTTTTTCTAATTTATTTTCTAATTTTTCTAATCTCTCATTTATCGACTTTAAGATATTGTAGGGATTAGGTTCTTCGCTATCTAATTCGATTATTGGTCTTGTTTCGCCATCTGATAAAGCAACAAATTGTCCCATTCCTTTAAGATATGGTTCTGTTACCAAAGCAACATGGCGCAACGTCGCACCAACAAACTCATTTGTTTTTTTATTTTTGTAATTTGGGTCAAGACTGGCTGAAACAAACTTAATAAGTTTATTTTTTATTTTTTCAGAAATAGATTCATCTCTAATTTCTATAACGGCATCCAATCCAGTTGAAGTTTTTTCAAGTTTAATTACTTCCCCTGTGTTTTTAGAAGGATCGTCGGTATGTGTTAATGGAATATATACGTTTTCAAGTATTTTTTTGTTAAAATTTTTAACAATATTATCAACAACAGATTCTGTTATATTTAAAACTCCATTATCCGCACCCCAGTGATACCATTTCCCATATTTAAGAATTTGTTTCTTAAATTTTTTCGGGTCATCGCCCAATTCAACGGATTCGTCTGAAGTCAATTGAAAAATAGGTCTAACTTCTGATTCGTCAGCTAAATCATATTCTTTAACTTCTTCACATGGTTCTTCATTTGGTTTCAACATACTTTTTAATACCAAAATAGCTGATTCCACGACCTTTCTATCTTCTTCAGATAGTTTTCCTGAAAGGATTTGAAGATTTGATAAAATTTCTTTCGATGTTTGCAATTCGTTTATTATACTTTCAACGAAATTTTTAGTTTTCTCATCCATAGATATGTCGTAAATATATTTCAATTTTGACATAACAGTTTCTTCAACTATTGGTTGTTCTTCTAACATTATTTTTTTATTTCTATATTCTTTAATTGTGTTTTCGACATACGATGTTATCGTTTGCGCCCCGATATTACCTGGCACAGACACAAGACTTGCTTCGTAAAGTTTAATTTTCTTAACTTGCATTATTATTTTATCTTCCGTTTCTATCATTTCGTAATCGTCATGAGAAAATTCTCCCCAAAATGAAATTTTTGATATTGTACCATCTTGAACTTTTTCCCAAATATCATTTTCGGTATTTGATAAAACCATTTTCATCAAAAGCCCTTTGTCGTCAGTATCTGTTTCAATAATAGTTCCAATAGGTCTATCTTGATTATGATTAAATAATACAGTGCTATATTTTAATAAATCATCTTTTGCTCCTTCCAATGCCTCACGAGTTATTTGCAAAGTATCGCCATTTGTGAAAACATCATAAGTTGTCACATATCCAACTATCACTCTTTTTTCGGACTTCCCGTTCTTTTTAGAATTTCGAGTTGTTAATTTTGATTCTTTAATTGTTAAATCAAAATCAAAAGAATTTTTTGATTTTTTACGAAGTTGCCCATAGCAAACCGCGAGGCGTTGCTCTTGACTTTCAAACTCGTTTTTGATAGACTCCACACATCGTGAGATGAAATCTTCTTTTTTTTCATCTGATTTTTTAGTTGGCAATGGCATAATATTTTATTATATATTTGAAAATTATGTTTACAAAATAATTATAATTGTTCTAATGCAAAATTTTCTCCCATTATTCTGAATTTTTCCAAATAATACAAATCATCTTTTAATTCAATTGCTTTTTTCTTAACATCTTTTTTAATAGATTCGGGAGTTGCTTTTGCGGGCTTTTTATTTTTATCAAAAATAGTTTTTTTACCAATTTCAAATGCTTTGAGAGCATCTGTTCCGTCATCTGTTTTAACTTCCAATCCAAGAACCTTGGCAACTTGAAGAACAAGAGAATTAGCAAAAGCAGGAGTAATAACTTCTGGATTTTTACCAATAAGAGTTTTAAACACATCAATAAGAGTTCCATTGACCTCATCTTTCAAAGGCATCAATTTAATCTTAGGATAATTTCCAGTTCCAAAATTCCAATCAATCAAAGGAGCGATTGCCCATTGATTAAGAGTATCTTCCATCGTGGTCATCACATTCTGAAGCATCTGAACAATAAACAAGGATTGCGCGTCATATCCGCTACCATAAGGATATGCGTAGGTAGATTTGGTTCCGAGTTGCATTGCTTGTGTCAAAGTAGACAAACAAATTTGTGCATCGTGATGTTCTATTAATTTCAAAACATCGTAACCACTCGCAGGTGCTCTATCAACTTCCAATTCAAACCCAGAAGGAAGAGTAACACGAGAATTTACGCCAATGCTATCAACTGCTTCTTCGGCGGCGGTTATTTCGGTATCTGACGTTGGTTTTGATAATTTTAAAATTTTTAAACCAACCGCATCCAATTCTGCTTTTTTATGAGCTAAATAATAAAGTTTATGTTTTTTATCATAATGATAATATGCTGTTTTTAAAATTGATTCTCCGTATAACGGATGCCTTTCTTTCTGAAAAGTAAATAATATACATTTTTCAGGAGGAATTGTAACATCAACTAATTTAGAACCAAACATAGCCACTTGATGTGCGCCATTAAACCCGCCATTATCATCAACACAAAGGCTTAAAGTAGAAGAATCTCTTGTTGCTAATTTTCTCCATCCAATTTTACCTTTGTATTTTCCATCTTTAATTATACGAGGAACTTTTTCATATACACGAAATCCTTCAAATATTGCTCTTGTCATATCTGCAATAACAAAAGAAATAGGAGTAGACATGCCCCCAGAAAATTCTGGTTTCGTAAAAACAGTTTCTATAAAATCTCTTTCTCCTTTATCATTTTCACTTGGAAGTATTTTTATAGAAGTCGATTGAATTGGCATCGAAAACAATCGAGTAATTGCTTTGATAGTGCCATCGGTATCTTGCATCCTGGTATATGTTGACACACTTATATCATCTGGACGTTCTTCTTCCTCGTATGTTCCTATAGTAGTCGAATTTCTAACACCAATTTCTTGTAACATACCAGAAAGCGATATTCCCTTCGTTCTCTCTGAATTTCTTTTTGCGGGTGTTTTTGTTTTTTTACCAAAAAAGGATAATATTGACATGTATAAAAAATTCAATTATATTATTTATTATATATATGAATATTGTGTTTACAAAATAAATAATAAAAAAACTGCTATTTCTAGCAGTTTCTTTTTTCCTATTATTTACAGGTTGTTCCTTTTTTAATAGGCTTCTTCGGAGTTTTTTTTGTTGCCATATTTTTTATAAACATTTTTTAAGAGGAGGCCATCGCCAACCCTGTTTGTCTTCAAAAATCATTCTAGTGGCACATTCTAATTGAACATTACCATTTAAAATTTCATCTGGAAGATTATATTTTCCTACGCACCACTCATACCAAGTTGGTAAATAATATTGAAGCAATCCATATCTAGGGTTGCCATCAGTATCGTGTGGATTTATTTTTGTTTCTATTCCACTACTTTCTAATTTTATTAAACAATTTAGAATTTCGTTTTTTGAAACAATTGGTTCTATTCTGACTCCTAAAACTTGTGTTTTTATTTCAGGTAAATATTTTCCTATTTTACATACACATTCTTTTTTTTCCTGATAAAAAGAAATTTTAGATTGTTTTAAACAGAACGGGCTTTTTGCAAGTGCTTGAGAAGCCAAAAGACTTCCCGTGACCAAACAAATGAAAAAGCAAACTAAAAATTTAATCGTTTACTCATAAATTTATTTTTTTATAATTCCTGTGGCTACGCCTGTCGCTTTTAGAACATCGTAAATTCCCATACCAGCTCCAAATATAACACCACCAACGATGATTATATTTTCGGGTAAGAAATTTACAAAATATGCAATACCAGCAATAACGATAGAAACCAACAGCAAGAATCCTTGTGCTGTTATATCGCTGTATTTTTCGTTGATGTTCTTATCAAACCACTTTTTAAGAAGCTGAGTCAATAAAATAGCAACCACCGAACCACCTCCTAAAAACACACCTAAAGTTGTAATATCCATGATTTTTTTTATTTACATTAAATTTCGACTTTTTATAGTCGACCTTTTAAATTTTAATTTCTTGCCAAGTATGCCCATCCGACATTCCATTGTATTTTTCTATAACTTCAAATGTTGTTCCTGGTAAAAGAGTTTTTATTATATTAGTTTTATTAACATTTGGAGTTTTCCTAATATTTAAATTTGATATTATAGTATTACCATTGATGGTATTTGCAACATCAGTAGCAATCCAACCAATAATAGAAGTATCTGGAACATCAATAATATCATCATCTACTGTAAATACCCAAGCCTCATTAATTGTGTAATTTTTAGGCATCTTAAAATCATCTTTTCCATTATGATATTCTGGCATACTATCATGACAAAGATAATTTTCCAAATCAAACCCATTTATAACTATTCCATGCCCTCCTGTTGGTTCTCCTGGTAATGGCATACGAACAATTTCTCCTTTCCAACCATTGTTACTTAAAGTAACCGCCGCCAATACTGCATGATATAAAAATATCGCAGTTTCCATTTGAGATTGGTCATTTGGATTGATTATTTTCTTATATTCTTTTATTTTTCTTAATTTTCCAGTTGTTGTTTTAATGCCAATGTTTTTAGCAACCGTTAAAACAGTTTTTAAATAGGTTCCATTGATATTAGGAATACCGTCAATTTTTTTACATTCTTTATACAACCAAATATAATCACAATCTTCAAAAATATCTTGCATCCGACTTGCAGTTTGCCGCAATCCACTGGCTCCACATGCTACACAAGCATATTGAGATTCTGGATTGTTTAATTGATTTATTTCAGTCAAAACAAAAGGACGCGGACATTTTTCTGGCCGAGATATCATTTTAGATATTTCACCAGAAACTAACCTATCTTGCTCTTCGATTGGACTTGGCAAACATGAATTTAATTGTGAGATATCCATAGTTTTAATTTTTTTTACTACATCCTTTTTCTTTTGTTGCAACTTGTATTTCGCTACATGTGTATTTACTTAATATATTTAATAATTTTTTAGGAGTTGGGTATCCTAATTTTCCAAAATTTTCTAAAATAGAGATTAACTCCGTTGCACTTAAAAAAGCATATGTGGCATATTCTAATGTCAATATCCAATTTGTTATTCCCAACGCTTTATCAGTAAGATGAGATGCTGATATTAAAATACAATATACAAATGTTTTGAAAGCAGAACAAACACTTTTTCTACTTTCTATCAATTCCCCCGACGCTTTAACTGCAAAAAGAGCAGATATATAATCAAAAACTATCAAAACTAACAATCCAGCTAAAATTTCCCATTTTTCAACACTAAACAAAAAACTAAACCCAATTATAAAATAAGAAAACAATATTTTTAAATCAAAACAATTTTTCAAAGAAACAAATATGTTTATAATATATTCAATATAATCATTCATTTTTTTAAGAAAAAACGCCAACGAAGTATTATTTAATATCTCGCTGACCAAGATTTGGGCATTGCCCGTTAAATTTACGATTGTGCATACAACTTCGGTATGCCTGTTTAAAAGGAACTACTTTTTTGTGCTTGATACAAAAATATTCTTTTTTAGAAAAAAACATTTTTTCACCTCACAGAAAGCTTTAACTTTTTTTTCTGGCAAAGATTCCCATTTTAATGCACAAATATGCTCCGTTTCAATCCCTCCGCATCAGACTCACACATATAAACAAGTTGTCTACATTGTTTGTCTTCGCAGGTTTTGGCAGTATGTCTGGGAATAACACATTCGTTAGCCAGACACCAAGGAGTTTTCATTTTCTATCTCCCTCAATACTTTTATTCTTTCAAGATTTTGGTCTATTTCGTCGATTCCTCTTTCAAAAAATTTTCTTTGATTTTTTAAAGAAGTTTCTATGCCTTCCCAATATTCTTTGTTCATATCTACCTCCTCAGATAGTCATTACTCTTCCGTCGGGCAATTCCATTTTTGTTTCCAGACAACGACAGATTCTGATTCTACATTTATCTTCCGCTGTATTATCTGAAACTTTTTTTTCATGGTGATTACACCACCAAACTAATTTTATTGATATCCCTCCAATACTGTTCTTGTATCTGGTTTAATTCCCATAATACTGTTTAACTGTTCCGCAACTTGGCGAGTACCTTCTACATCTAAACAGATAGTTGTTTGTGTTCTTTTTTTATCTGAATAGAGAGTTAATAATACGACTGGTTCGTCGATTGCTATATGAATACCGATTATGTCGGCTTCCAGTGCTTTGTATTTTTCTCTACCTTTCAATTTAGATTCCATTAGGCATCAACTCCTATCTTTCTTAAATGTTCACATGGCTGTTCATTGTTTTTATGAAGACATTTTGGTCTACATACCAATTTTCTATTGTTAAAAAATTGTTAGAAGAACATTGCCATATGTATTCCATTTATCCTCCTTTAGCAAATGCCTATTCCATTAAACTCTTCTTCTATCTTTTCTGTTTCTTTCGCCCGCCTCTCTTCTCTTCTTGTTTTAATTCTCTCCGTGTTTTCTTCTTGATATTCTGACATGATATTCCTCCCATTCCATATATATTTATTACGCCTTATCCTAATATGACTCAAGTCAATTAATGGGCCAAGCCATATTCTAATGATGCCTCTTGTCATACCAACAACCTCTCTTTTTGATATACTACTTGCACCATAGTTGGTGGATAATATACTAAAGAAAACCCTTTTTTCTCATTACATTGCTCGCACAAAGGCTGTACGTTTTCTATAAAACTAGAACCACCATCTTTAACTGGGATGATGTGATCCCTAGTTAATTTAATTTCTGGTTCCTGTTTCCCGCAGCAGGGGCATGTATAATTATACATCCTTTTCATAAGCTCGAAAGCTTCTCTGCTGTGACTACCATATTCAATACGCCTATGCCTATGTACTGGCTTTTTGCCAGACATATCAGATGATTTAGCGTGTCGCGCCATTTTTAATCATCTCCCGATTTAAAAGGAACTGTTTATTATATTATACACTCAAAAAGGAAGTCCGCAAAATAACTTCCTTTATTATATCATATATAAAAATATATGCAATTAAATTTTATATAATTTTCTATTTTTATATGTTATCAATCCATTCTCTATATCGTAATCCCTATGACATTTTTTACACATTCTAATATAATCGTCTAAAACTCGACGATATTTGTGATCTACATTAGCCCAATCTATTGCTTTTAAATTTTCAACGTATTTTCCACATTTTTCACAAATATGAGGTTTCCCTTTCCAATACGCAACCCATACATGTAATGCTCCATACCCAACCTCTTCTCCTTTCCATGCTCCACTGTCTTCTCCAACTACCAATCCTAAATGAGAAATACTTGCTATTTCTCTTGCCTTTGGATCAGAAAATTGTTTAATTGCATTTTGTCTTGCTAATTCTCTTTGTTTTGGATCGGAGAATTGTTTTATTGCTCGTTGCCTTGCTTTTTCTCGTTCTTCTAGATTTGAAAATCTCTTTATTTGAGAGTTTCTATTTTTTTCTATTTCATTTGGATCTTCGTATCTTTTAATAGCACGTTCACTTGCTTTTATTCTTTCGGTTGGATTAGAAAATCTTTTTATTTGAGCAATACTCATTTTTTCTCTTTCTTTTGGATCTGAAAATCTTTTAATTGCTCTTTCTCTATTTTTTATTATCCATTCTGCGTATTTAATTGGGTCTTTTGGTGCGGGCATATTTATTATTTAATAATATATTTTTTTCTTTCAGAATATTCTTTTCGTTTTCCTTTGTTAAATTGTTTTATAGGACGAATGTAACCTACTACCCTAGAAAAAATTTCTGTTTCGTTTCCGCATTGAGGACATATTTCTTGTTCTCCATTGAGATACCCATGTTCTGAACAAATTGAAAATGTAGGAGTCAGAGAAATATATGGCATTTTAAACTTTGTAAAAACTTTTTTAATTAAAGATTTTACACTTTCAATATCAGAAAGACGCTCGCCAACATAAATATGATGAACGCTGCCGCCCGTATATAACGAAGTTATTTCATCTTGAAGTTTTATTGCTTCAAAAACATCGTCAGTATAATCAACTGGAAGTTGTGTTGAATTTGTATAATATGGAGTTTCAGAATCCCCCGCAGTTATAATATCGGGATAATCTTTTTTATCTTTCAGTGCTAAACGAAAAGAAGTTCCTTCGCTTGGCGACGATTCTAAATTGAAAAAGTTATCAGTTTCTTTTTGGTATGTTACTAATTTTTCTCTCATGAAATTCATAATTTCCAATGTAAATTCAATTCCTTCTTTTGTTCCAATGTCTTTACCAATAAAATTTAGTAAAGACTCGTTCATTCCTAAAATACCTATTGTGGAAAAATGATTTTTAAAATATTTTCCAAATTGTTTTTTAACATCTGACAAATAAAACTTAGTATATGGATATAATCCTTTATCTGCAAATTTTTCTATTGTTTTTCTTTTCATTTCCAAACTCATCTTGGCTATATCCATCATTCTTTCTAATCTATCAAAATATTCTTCTTTTGTTTTTGATAAATATCCTATTCTGGACATATTTAAAGTTACAACTCCAATGCTACCTGTTTTATCCCCCGAACCAAACAATCCGCCTCCTCCTCTGTTTTGTAGTTTACTTTTATCAATTCTAAGGCGGCAGCACATTGATAATACGTCATTTGGATCCATGTCTGAATTAATATAATTTGCAAAATAACACACACCGTATTTTGCATTGGCCTCCCACATTGGTACAAGTGCGGGATTCTCCCAGTTAAACTGAGGAGTTATATTTATCGTAGGAATAGGAAATGTGAATACTCGTTTTCGGCTGTCCCCGCTTGCCATAACGTCAAAAAAAGCTTTATTAAATATGTTCATTTCTTCCTGAAATTCTGAATATGTTTTATCTTGTAGCTCTCCTCCAACCAAAACTGGTCTTTTTGCATAAACCGAAGAAGGATTTAAATCTAAAGTTACGTTGGAAAAACTTGGTTGGAATCCAGTTCGAGTAGAAACCACCATATTAAACATAAACTCTTGTAACGCTTGCTTAACTTCATCATATGTTAATTTATCATAATAAATAAAAGGTGCTAATAGAGTGTCAAAATTTGAAAATGCTACAGCTCCCATGCATTCACCGGACATACTGTAGATAAAATTAACAACTTGCCCCAACGCAGTTCTAAAATGTTTAGCAGGAGAAGATTCGACTTTACCAGGAACCCCCATGAATCCTTTTAACAACAAATCATATAAAGACCATCCTTCACAATAACACGCAAGCCCATTTAAATCATGAATATGTAAATCACCGTTTTCGTTTGCGTCTCGTATCTCTTTTGTGTAAATTTTATTTAGCCAATATTTTTTACTTAAATAAGAATATCCATAATGATTCAATCCCTGCAACGAAAAAGTCGTATTTGCGTTCTCATTTACTTCCCAATCGGAATTGTCCAAATAGGAATCTATCATCTTGATGCTTTCGTTCTTGATTTCAATTTCATCTCTTAAACGCCGCTGATTTTCTCTGTAAAGGATAAATTGTTTGGCTTCTTTGATATATCCTTTCGCAATAAGCGTGTTTTCAACAACATCCTGAATAACTTCAATAGACAATGGCACGGCGTTTTCAGAATCGGGGGCATTTATAACAGAAATAACTTCATCTAATAACGAAGTGTTATATTCTTTTTCTCCTATTGCTTCTATTGCTTTTTTAATTGCATTTTCTATTTTTTTACTATCAAAATCTACTACTTCTCCGTTTCTTTTTTTTATTTTAGTTATCATTGTTTAAAATTAAATTTTCTGAAAAAAAACAAAATATGCCCCGCAAACACTT
>Ga0172381_10007468_pt1 | contig 10811 bp, 10 predicted proteins | sample Leawel6488metaG_FD_119754 | JGI IMG/M metagenome (GOLD analysis project Ga0172381, IMG submission 119754) | Leachate microbial communities from a municipal landfill in Southern Ontario, Canada - Leachate well 64-88 metaG | ecosystem: Engineered > Solid waste > Landfill > Unclassified | place... | reverse complement strand
ATAATTACAATAAAAATTGCTACTGCAAATTTTGGTAAAAATGCGACTAGGGAAATTAGACTTTCTTCGAATAAATATATTTTAAATATTGCTAAAGCTTGAAAAATAAATAAAAGTATAATTGTCCACTCAATAATATTTATTGAAAGGTTTATACTTAAAACTGCTTTTTTATAAGAAGAAGGAGAATTTTTTCTTATTCCAGGATAAAAATATTTATTTGCCAATTTTTTAATTAAAAATTTTGCAAGTATGCCAAAGAAAAATCCCGCAAGAATAATTAAAGCGACTTTAATTAGTTCTGTTGAACTTATTCCGTATGGAAGGATATTTTCTAACATGTTATAACTTTATCTTAATTAACTTTTTTTCCTTTTTATTAGTTTCTATTAAGAAAATTGTATCTCTTGGAAAGTTCGTTAGTTCCTTTTCTGTTTTAAAAGCATTTTTACAAATATTAGAGATTACCCCTGAATGTGAAATAATTATACTTCCGTTTAAAGAGTAATTTCTTAAAAAGTTTTTAATTCTTTTAATAAACTCTTTATTACTTTCAAAATTTTCGTAGGGCCTTGTTTCTTTTAGATTTTTTTCTCGTAAAAAAGCTGTAGGAATCAATAAAGAATCATTTTTTTTTGAAATTGATTCTGCAAGATTTAAGCACCTGGGCAAATCGCTAGAAAATATTCTTTCTTGATGTCCTTTAAAAAAATCTAAAATTTTATTAAACTGTTTTTTCCCATCTTTACTATAATTGCTATTTTCCCATCCCGTTAAAATACCATTTTTATTCTTGATTGTTTCTGGATGCCGAATTAGATAAATTTTTTGGGGGATAGATTTATACAACTTATTTAATTCCTCCAGCATATTTTTATAAGAAAACTTTTGTTTTACACATTTTTGTCCAGCTAAACCGATTTTATTTCTTAAAGAATCATCCTTTAGCAAAGAAGTAATTATTTTTGCAAGTTCGTTAGAATCTCTTGGATTAATTAAAAAACCCGTTTTTTTATTTTTAATTATTTCAGTTATTCCTCCACTCTTTGCTCCAATGGAAGGAATTCCCATAGACATAGCTTCTATAAACACTAACCCAAATGCTTCATTTAATGAAGGAGTACACATAATATCTGCAGTACGATATAAAAGAGGCATTTTAGAATATTCTATCTTATTTGAGATCCATAAAACATTTTCTTTTATTTTCTCTCGATCTAATCTGCTTTCGAGATTAGTTAACGTTTTTTCTAATTGAGCTTTATTCTCTTTAGAGCCTACTTTAATCGGAAAAACAACAATAAATTTATTCCCGAATTCTTTCTTAATTTTTTTAATTGAATTTAATAGAGTAAGGAACTGCTTCTGAGGTCCAAACTTTCCAGTCTTTGCTCTTATTGCTCTAGAAGGAAAAAGAATTATCTTTTTATTCAGCGGAAGATTAAAGTATTTTTTAGCCTGAATTTTTGAATAATTATTTGGATTAAATAAATTTGTAGAGATAGAATTGTAAATAACTTTAATTTTATTTTTTTCTCCCCCAAAAGAGATAATTTTGTTTTTTGCAAATTCGCTCACCGCAATAATTTTTTCAATGTCTTTTTTTATAATTATTGAATTTAGATTTTTATTTCTTGCATCATGACAGTGGTCAATAATGGGTATACCTAAATCACGAATTGTTTTTATCACTGTTGAAGAAAATTTTGTTGGAAGGCAAATAAGATTATGTGAATGAACTAAATCAATTTTTTTAAATATCAAAATTTCTTTTAATTTCTTAGACAAATTATTCAACTCTTCTTTGCTTTTTTTATAAGGATACATTTCTTTAATTCTAATTACCTCAAATTTTTCGTAGTTTTTTATTTTTTCTCCTTGAGTAAATACGGTAATATTATTTTTTTTAGAAAGAGATTTAGCCAAATTATAAGTATAAGTTTCTACACCTCCTGTGCTTGGAGGGAATAACCAGGTTAAAATTAATATATTCATTCTAAAAATAAAAATGTATCCGACAAACTATGGGCAGTTTTACACTTTTCTTTTAATTTTACATGCGAATTAGTGAAACATAAAGAAAGTCCAAAATTATCAATAATTGTGCTAAATCTCTGTACATTTGTAAAGATTGCACATTCTTTTAATTCAGCATTATATTTTTTAGCTATTTTTTCAAGTATTTTTAATAAGTCTGTTTTATCTTTTTTTATCTTATAAATTTCATTAAGATATTTTTTGTGACCCTCAAATTCTTCTAATTCTTTTGTGGTTAAATATACAATCTTTATTCTTTTTTTTGATAATGCATTTAAAAAAATTTCGGAATTCTTAGTAAATCCTTTTGAAAACAAAGTATGTTCGGTAAAAAATATCACTTTATATTTAGAGCAAAAATAACCTGCTTTTTTAAGTATAGTTTCTATCACCTGAAAAGACATTTCAGCAATTTCAGAATCTGAACTGGTTTTATGAACTAATTCTCCAATATTCACTTCAACTATTTTTTGACCGTGTTTAATTGCATCTAATAATATAGAAATATCAATTCCCCATTTCGGTTCAATTTTAATGCTTTTCAAAAAAGAAGCTTTACCTGCAAATTGCCCACTTATAGGTTGTTTAAATGCAGTTTCTGGATAAAACATTTTCATCATAGGTTTTACTGCAAATTCAGTTACTCTCCCACCAGCTCGAGTAAAAGCCGCTTTTGTAAAATCCGCTTGACCCTTTAATATTGGTTTAATTAATGAAAGTATTTTTTTATTATCGATGTTTTTTAAATCAGCATCAAGAAAGAGGATTATTTCTCCTTTTGCAGAAAAAATTCCTGTTTTTAATGCTTCTCCTTTCCCAAGATTCTGATGATGAGTTATAACTTCTACTTGGAGTTCTTTTGCAATGTTTGCAGTATTATCTTTAGAACCATCGTCTACAACAATTATTTCTTCTATTTCTTTAACAAGTTTTGCCTGATTAATTACATATGCAATTGTTTTTTCTTCGTTAAATGCGGGTATAACCAAGCTTACTTTTCTAGGTGTTTTCTTTTGAAAAAAATAAAATAAAAAATTTGGAATTACACTTTTTTCTTCTTTATCCTGAGACTTGCTCATTAAGGTAAAAAGCATTTGGGGTTTAAAAGGCTTAGTTTTTACTAAGATTTATCTAATAATTTCTTTAGTTCTTTTAGTTGCTTTATTGAACCTTTTGACATTGATTTAGCAAAGTCCATTTCGTTTTGTTCTATTTTTCCATTCGATAAAATCATTTTTAAAAAATCTATATTTAGTATGCTTAGTTTATCTGCAATTTGCATTGCTTTTCCTTCAATTGTTTCTGGTGAGCCCCCTCTAACATGATTTAGAATGCAATCTAAGTCTGTTTTTGAAAGAGTTATTCCTTCTTTGTTTAATAATTCTATTGAGTTTTCTTGATGCGGTTTAAAGTTATTTACTGAATGCCCTATATCTTGAACCCAGGCTCTTATAGACATTTCATTTTTGTTTAGTTTTAATATTTTAGAAAGTATTTCTATAACTTCCACAACACTTTTTGCATGACTAAAAAGAAATTCGTTTTCTAAAGTTTTTTTATTTGCAAGATATTTTTTTGCTAGAGATTTAGATTTGTTTAAGGTTAATTTCATCTAATTATATGGAATTGCTTCTTTAAAAGAATTTCTTTTTATTTCTTTTTTCTAGAATCTATTTCTTCTTTTATTTTCTTTAAAATATTTGGACTTTTTTTAGTCTCTTCTTCTTTTTCTGGTTCAATATATTCTTTTCCAAAATTGGAATAATACTTTTCTTTAACTTCATCAAACTTTTTATCTTTTGGATTTGGAGAACTAAAGTTTTTTTCTTCTCTTAACCAAACAGTTGATTGTGGGAAAGGGATACCGATATTTTCTTTGTAGAATCTTCTGTAAATTCTAGTAATTATTTCTTGATGTGCAATCCATTTATTATTTATTTCTTCTACCCAAAACATACACTTAAAGTCTAATGAAGATGCTCCCATTCCAGTAAAAAGTACTTGCATTGGTTTATTTTTGTCTACTAACTTCTTTACTTTCTCTATTTCTTCTAATACAATCTTTTTTATGTATTCTGGGTCATTACCATATTCTACAGAAAATTCCATATTTACTCTAATACTTCTATCGGGTTGAAGAGAGTTTTGTATTGTTGAATCTGCAATTTTAGAATTTGGAACAATAATCATTTCATTGTCAAAAGTTTTTATTCTTGTTGTTCTCAAGCCAATTTTATAAACTTCTCCGATTAATCCGTTATCTAATTTTATTATATCTCCTACTTTAAAAGTTTGGTCTAAAATTAATGCAATTCCGCTAAAGATATTTCCTAGTATCGGTTGTAATGCTAGTGCTACTGCTAATCCGGCTATACCTAAACCCGCTAAGAATGGCCCAATTTCAATTCCCCAAGAGTCTAAAATAAATAGAAGAGTTATCGCGAATAAGCCTACTTTTATTGCACCTTGTAAAATTCCTATTAAACTATCGTCTATTTCTGATTTTGTTTTTTTTGCTAAATGTTTAATCCCCCTTATTACAAAATTATTTAAAAAAACATATAATAAGTAAGCAAAATTAATTGCAACTAAAGTTATTATTAATTCATTTGAAAAAGTTAAGATATTTTCAGATAAAGTTATTTCTTTTATTGCAAGATTTAACGAGAATAAAATTGATAAGAATGTTACTGGAGTAATTGAAGATAAAATTAATTTGTCGTCAGCATCAGAAGAAGTTTTACTCGCTAAATGTAAAAGTATTTTTCCTGTTATAAAAATTATTGTTTTAAAGATAAAAATTAAACCCATTAATAAAATAAATGCTCTTAAGTATTCGTTTGGAATATAATTCGCTAGTTGGGGAAATTGTGCTGAAATCATTTAATTATTCTTAATTTGAAATTTAAAAGGCTTTTGTAGTGTTTTGTTTAAAAAAGATTTAAATAAAAACGAAATTTGATAGGAAAATGGAGTATAAAGCTTATAGTTTTGATTTGGATGATAATTTACTTAAGCTTCCTACAAAAGTTAAATTGAAAAATAAAGACGGAAAGATTGTTGAGTTTAGTACATTAGAATACGAAGAGATTTTTCCTAAGATGGGTAAATTTGGATTTGAAGTGACAAAAGATTCTTTTAGTGAGTTTTATGATGACGAGAAATTTTTGATTGACTTAGAAAATGCTTCTCTTGCTGGAAGTTTTAAGAACTTAGAAACTTGCATTGTTAAGCACGCTAGTATTTTTTCAATTATCACTGCTAGAGGAAATAGTCCTAAAGCAATTAAAGAGGGCTTAAAGAAAGTAATTGTGAAACGACTTAATTCTGAAAAATTAGAAGAGTTTAAAGAGAGCTTCATTAAAAAATACGGAGAAAATTATTCTAAAAATAGCATCGATGAGGTTTTAGATTTTTATTTAGAAATGTGTAGATTTTATCCTGTGAATAATAAATTAATTAAAGAAAAATTTAATTTAAAAGATATCAGCGAATTAAAATCAAGATGTTTTTCTGAATTTAGAGATTATGTTAAAAAACATGTTAGAGAAAATTTTGGGGAAGATTTTGAAGTGAAGGTTGGGTTTTCTGATGATTCAATAGTTCATTTAAATAAAATGATTAATGATATTTTAAAAGAGCATGGATTATTTTTCTTTAAGACAAAAGACGACGGAAAAGATATACTTAGGATTTAAATCTTATAACTAAATTTATAAACTAATTTAATTCATTTTTAGGTATGGAATTAAAGAGGACAAAAATTGTTGCAACAATCTCAGATTTGAACTGTGATGTTAGTTTTTTAGAAGAGTTACATAAAGAAGGAATGAATGTTGTTAGATTAAATACGGCACATCAAAGCCAAGAAGGAACTTTAAAAGTTGTTGAGAATGTTAGAAAGGTTTCAGATAGAATCCCTTTACTTTTAGATACAAAAGGTCCTGAGATTAGAACAAATCATATTGATCCTCCTTGGGAATTTAAAAAAGGAGATTTAGTAAATATAAAAGGTAGTCAGACTAATCTTCCAGATGGTAAAACTCTTTATGTTTCTTATGTGGATATAGAAAAAGATGTTCCTGTTGGAAAAAGTATTCTTATAGACGATGGGGCAGTTGAGTTTAAGGTTTTAGCTAAGACTAAGAACGGGCTTTCTTGCAGAGTTGAAAATAGCGGAAAATTAAAAGGAAGAAAGAGTGTAAATATTCCGGGGGTTTCAATTAAACTCCCTTCAATAACAAAGAAAGATGAAGAATACATTAAATTTGCAGTTAGCTTGGGAATAGAATTTATTGCTCATTCTTTTGTTAGAAATAAAGAGGATGTTCTTGCTGTTCAAAAAATTTTAGATAAGTGTAAAAGTAAAGCCAAAATTATTGCAAAGATTGAAAATCAAGAAGGAGTAGATAATTTAGATGAAATTTTGGATTATGCTTATGGAGCGATGGTTGCAAGAGGAGATTTAGGAATAGAACTTCCTGCAGAAAAGATTCCAAAAATTCAGCATGATATTATTAAAAAATGTATTGAAAGAAAAAGACCGGTAATTGTTGCAACACAAATGCTTCATACAATGATTGAGAATCCTCGTCCCACAAGAGCGGAAGTTTCAGATATTGCGAATGCAATTAGAATGGGAACCGATGCAATAATGCTTAGTGGTGAGACTGCTTACGGGAAATATCCTGTTGAGGCTGTTAAGGTTATGACTAGAGTTGCGAAAGAAGTTGAAAAGGAATCTTTTGGTGAAGTTAAGTTTGTTCAAAAAAGTAAATTTGATAAAGAAATCCCTGTATGTCTTTCAAATATGGCTGTTCAAGCTTGTTCTTTATTACCGATTAAAACAATAATTGCAGATACAGAAACAGGGAGAACTGCTAGATATTTATCTGCATTTAGAGGAGATAAAATAATTTTTGTTAATTGTTATAATAAAGAAGTCTCAAAAGAATTGGCTTTATCTAGAGGAGTTTATGCTAATTATCTTGTTAAAACAAATGATAGAGATAATTTTATTAAAAAATCTTTAAAGAAATTAGTTGACGATAAAAGACTTTCAAAGTCGGATTTGGTTTTAATTTTAGCTGGAAGTTTTGGTGCAAGTAAAGGTGCAAGTTTTATTGAGATAGGTTCTGTTAGTAATTTAATGGGTGAGAAGTGAATATCAGAAGGGCTACTTCCAAACATATAACCTTTTGGTTTAAGAAAAAATATTTAAATCAGATTGAATATAGAAAAGATATTAAAGATGATGAATTCAAAAAAAAGAGAAGAAGCGCTTAAAAACGAAAAAGAAAAAAAGAAAGGAAAAAAATGGATTCTCATCTTGATAATACTTCTTTTAGTAATATTTTTTGTATTTTATCTTTGGCTGTTTGATATTGGAAATTTAGAATCAGATGAATATTCAATAGATTTTAGATTTACTGAACCTATCACTTCTGATAAAAATTGGACTTTTAACTTTTCTCGTGATTTAATAACTTTTATTAAAGAAGAGAATTTCTCTCCTCCTTATATTTTTTTTATAGGCTATGGCGCAGGAGATCTTCCGGAGGGACTTGTTCTTAATGAGAATGGCGTTTTAATAGGAAAACCAACGGGTGTGGGGGGCAAATTTATTTTTCAAGTTTGTGTCGAAGATGCTATTAGGAATATTCTTTGTAAGGTATATGAATTAGAAGTAGATTCCGAAATAGATAATAAAAACGTGCCTTCTGATACTCCCGGAAGTAAAAGTGCAGATGATCCTTTTGTAGGAACCTGGAAGACTTCCTCCCCAGTAGTTTATTATGGTGTACAGAAAATGGAAGATGAAGGATATGAAGAAGTTACCGCAGTCATCCATTTAGAAATAAGAAAAGACAAAGGGTATGAAAATATGGGTTATTGTATTAATAGTTGGACAACAGAGAGAAATTCTCGACAAATAGGCGATCTTATTTCTGGTATACTTGTGCATAAAGATTGGGATGGACACGAGGGTTATATGAGTCCATTGGATCAGGATTGTGTTAGATATTCTGAATACAGTCATCTTGATGATGGTTGGTGGTCTGATGCCGAAATAACATACAAAACCGAAAATCAAATGGTTATTACTACTTATAGCCCCGGAAATTATCACAAAGAGTTAACATTAAATTTAATAACCCAGGATGAATTATCTGCTACCTTGGATACATTTGAATACCTTGGATCTGCAGAAATAGTAAAAGTTCCAATAACTTTTGTAAGAGAATAATCTGTTTATTTGGACTAAGTTTTTATAAAAAATTCTTTAGATTATTCCTCTTCTTTTATTCTCTTTTTCTTGAAGTTCCTTTAAACAAGAATTTAATCTGGGGATTGCAATATCAATAACATACTTACCTTTTTTTACCATATTCCAATCCGATTCATGAACCCTAAACAAGCCTTTTTCTAATTTTTCTAAAGTTCCAGAGTCTAGAAGTTTTTTACAAGACTTTTCAAAGTGAGAATAGCTGGAACTAGTATATGCCCGAGTAATAGTTATGCAAGTTGCGGGTTTATTATTTTCTTTCTTAAAGTAAGCTAGAACTTTAATATCTGTTTTATTTCATAGAGTATTAACCTTAGAAGTTAGAGTTCTTGTCTTTTCATTTCCAGTATGGTCTTTTAATTTTGCCATTTTGCAATTATCTTAAATTAAATGCCTTTTCGATTAAAAAGTCTATTGAATTTTACTTGTTATGGAAACAATAGAAGAAAAAATTGAGAGAGCCCAACTCTTACTCGAAAGACTTGAATTAAAGATAAGAAGATTAGCGGAGGAAAGAGATGACAAAAAAGAACTCTCACTTGAACATACTAATTGAAACTAGTTTACTTACTAAACTAAAAGAAGAAGCCAAAAAGAGAAACATCTCTTTAGGTCAGTTTTGTAGAGATAGGTTAAGAGGAAATTCCCAACTGAATAGAATTGAAGGGAAAATTGATAAAATACTAAAAAAGAAAGTTTAAAATAGTTTGATAGATAAAAAAGCGTATGTTATTTTCAGAGTATTATAATATTAAATTAAAAGGAGATGAAAATTGGTTCGATCCTACCTTAGAAAATGATACATTATTATTTATTGATCCGATGTTGGTTTTTCAAACAGATGTAGAAGAATTACATCATTCTAAACAAAAAATAATAAACTTTTTTCAGTATGCTTTTGAGATAGTTACTTTAGCAAAGGGAAAAACTGGAAAATATAGAGAAGTTGCATTGGATATACTTTCGTTTAAAGAAACTCAAGAAACTAAGCTGGGATATTGCAATTATGGATCGGGAGGAAGTGGAATTGGTAGAGAATTTGCTAGAAAAGTATTCGATGCAATGGTGGATTTTATAGATCTTGGATTAGAGGGAGTTGGAGCCTATATAAGTCCATTTAGTATGTTTGCAGAAGGAATCGGTGCGGATAGAATTAGTGATATTATAACAGATATAATTAAAAAAGATTTAATAATTTATACTCAAAAAATTTGCAAGGAGAAGAATATTCCAACTCAAGAGTTTTTGATAAAAAACTTTGAATTTAATAGAGAAATTGGATGGGTGGACAAAAAAACCCCTCTTCCAAAAGATCCCACTACAAATAAAGGGATAATTCTTGTACCAAAGTCTTTTTTAAGAACTCACGAAGTTTTAGAAATAATCGATTTTCAGAGTTACCTTTCGTATATGGAAAATGAAGAACTAAGAAAAAAATCTACGAGGATTATTGCGGGAAATTTGGATAAAGAGAAATTAAAAGAAATTGCTAAACAACACCCTTCTACATTAAAAGATTTGCTTGAAGGATATATTCAATTTAAAGAAAAACAAAAGAACCTTCCTTATGATTTAAAGAACGATCCAAATTTATTATACTGGTTTACAAACGAAATAGAAAAATTAAAGAAAGACCTTCCAAAAATTGAATCTAAAACAGAAGATTTTGAGTCTTTGAAAAAGTTTGTAGAATCTGTATTAAACCAATTTAAATCAATTGTAGAAGGCAAAGAAGGATACAAATTGCTTTTTAATGACGATGAAACTCCAAAAAAAGAAAAAGCTTCACAGATATTATTTTGGGGAATTTCTGAAACAATGTGTAAGTTAAATGGAAAAATAAGTGTGTCTAGGGAGGCTCAAACGGGTAGGGGACCAGTAGATTTCAAATTTTCTCACGGATACTTAGATAAAATTCAAGTAGAAATAAAGTTAGCAAGTAGCGGACAATTGTACTCTGGTTTAGAAAAGCAATTTGTAACATATCTTGAAGCAGATGAAACTTGCTTGGGGTATTATGTTCCGATAAAATTGCTTGGGAGAGATAATGCTAGAGTTATTAGATTAGAAGGAAACTATGAAAAATTTGATGATAAGATTAAACAAAAGATAAAAATATTAAGTATAAACGCTTATCCTGGAGAAAAAAAATCGGCTTCAAAAGTTAAATAATCTGATTAATTAATTTATCACTCCTCAAAATTGTCTCAATAAACTTATCAATTTTATCTTCAATATTTTTTACCCTTTCGTTTAATATTTCATTTTCCCTTCTTGAACTATCTAAGTTTTTCTGCAATTCAATTTTATCCTCTTCTAAAACTAAATCGTCTTGTGTAATTGTGTCCTTCATTCCTAAAAGTTCAGAATAATAATGAATCTTATCTGATTTTTTCCAGCCAAAACGAAACTTCAACGCAGATTCAGACTTATATCTAGGCAACCAAAAACAACAAGAACAATGCCGAAAGTCATACATAGTTAAATT
>Ga0172381_10007467_pt1 | contig 10811 bp, 9 predicted proteins | sample Leawel6488metaG_FD_119754 | JGI IMG/M metagenome (GOLD analysis project Ga0172381, IMG submission 119754) | Leachate microbial communities from a municipal landfill in Southern Ontario, Canada - Leachate well 64-88 metaG | ecosystem: Engineered > Solid waste > Landfill > Unclassified | place... | reverse complement strand
ATTTCAATATCTGCTATTTCCTTGCAAAACTTTATCCATAACGGATCAAAGCGTTTTTTTACAATTTCTAACAAATGTTTTTCTTCTTCCAGCAATAAGGGATCTTTAAATGATTGATTGTTAATTTTTTCAAGTTTAAATTTTTCAAGTTTATGTTTAATTATAATAATTTCTTTTTCTAAATAATCGAAATTAGTAAAATCTATTTTATAATTTAAATCTTTTTTAAATTCCAGTTCTTTTTCAAAGTTATTTTTTGATTCTGTAATTTCTTTAATTTTTATATCGTCCAATTCAATATCTATGTCTCGCAACTTTAAATCAGAAACCATTTTAGTAAGCATAGTTTCTATGTTTAGTCGTTTAAAATATTCTGTGGTACGATTTATTTCACCCTGCAATTGCTCATAGCCACCTTTAAAAAATTTAGCATAGATTTCTATAAGCTTTTCTGCTTTATCGCCCAATTCTTGTCCGCAAAAAACACACACTCTTTTAATATCAGGATCAGACCTTTCCTTAATAAAAAATAAACCATTATTTAAAAATATCCTTGATCCTTCTTTGTGATTAAAATGAGCTTTGATGTGATTTTCAATTTCCTCTTGTTTTAAATCTAACGTTTTCTGAAGTATATTTTTAATCGAAAAATTAATATCGGAAATATTTTTAATATAGTATTCTATTATTTTTTTGATTTCTTCTTTTGCTTTTTCAAACCGTATTTCTTTCTCTTTGGCAATGATTTTTTCGTCTACTGTATCGTCCGGTTTCAATTTTTTAAAATTTTCTAATTCGATTCCAGTAAAATAACGAGAAAACTCAGTAGTTTTTTTCGTTTTTTGTTGAGCAAGTTCCTCACTTCTTTCTTGAAGTGCTATGATTTGATTATTTAATTCATGCCCATCTTTGCCGATAATAACAGTATTTAGATTTTTTTGTTGATTAAAGGTTATATTTTCTCCATCAAAAACATTTTCCGTTATAAATTTAGAATCATAGATAATTATATTTGAATTAAATTTATTCCATGTTTTGTTTTCAAAAATATATTTTTCGTTGATACCATTATCCTCAAAATCAATTTCTACTTTTTTGCCTCCGCTCACTCCAAATGTTTTTCTTCCAATTAAAAGATCATTATTGCCAGTTTTAATAGAACGCAAAATTGCCGTCAAGGTACTTTTTCCCTGAGTATTTAAGCCAAAGATGATTGTTTCGCTGGAAAATTCACAACCGCCAGCATTGCAATCAACAAATCTTCCTATATTTTTAATTTTATGAATGCGTTTCAACATAAATAGTTTATATAAATAATCGTATTTACATTTTTAAATGTCTGCCACCTATTTTTCATTAAAAATTCGTTTTTGAGCAAGCTCTGTGTATTTTTTTTCTTTTTCAATGCCAATCCAATTCCTTTCTAAATTATTTGCAACAATCGCCGTTGTACCACTTCCCAAGAAAGGATCTAATACTAAATCTCCTTTATTCGATGAAGCGAGTATAATTCTTTTTAGCATTTCTTCCGGTTTTTGAGTCGGATGAAGTGCCCTTCCATTTTTTCCATGTAATCTTTCCTTTCCCTGAACTAAGGGTAACGACCACACATCCCGCATTTGCTTTAAAGAGCCGTCTTTCTGTTTCTCAGGGTTAATTTTTTTCAAATCGCTATAATTAAATATCCATTTCTTACCTTTTACTGCCCATACAATAAATTCCGTTGAATGGGTAAAAACTCTTTTTGTCATGTTGGGCATTGCGTTTGTTTTTTGCCAAACAATAACATTATTAATTTTAAAATTAAGTTGCTTAAGGACGATCATAACTTCGGAAAGGTTATGATATGTGCAAGATATATAAATCGAGCCGTTATCTTTTAGCGCAGAAAAACACCCGCCAATCCACTTTCTTGTAAATTGCATATATTCAGGGGCTGTCATCTTATCCCATTCTTCGTTAACCATATACCAGTCTCCGCCAGTTTTATTTCCTTTCCATTTTAAACCATTACCTGAGAGATTGTAGGGTGGATCGGCAAACACCAAATCAATTGATTTTCCATCAATCTAATCAATGATTAATGCCTCTGCATTTTTCGCATTGATAATATCTTTTGCCGTAAACGCTTGAATAAAACCTAAATGTTTTATTTCCGCAATATAAACATCCAGCTTGTGGATTAAAACTTTTACAGCGTGACCGATTAACTAATTTTGGCCTTTCGTGAAAATATTTATTTTGCAATTTTTTATCTACCTTCATAATTTTTGCCTTTTTCAGTTAAAGAATAAAAGCCCTTTTGATCGGGTAACCGCACAAATAAATACATATTATCAGGATGGATGCTCTTTGATTCGTGTTTATTCAATTCGCCCCTTATGGAGTTTCTGAATGTATCCATTTTGTACACAAGGTTTTTTTCAGCCACCAACCTCTCGACTTCCTCATAAATCGTTTGAAGCGGTACAAATTCAATACCTTTAATTTGTTGCTCTTTAATAGTCTGGATTATTAGACTTTTAATTGACGGAACCGTGCCGGGCAAAAATTGCTCTCTTTCTTGAATCTGTTTAATAACCTCTTGAACGCTTTTGTCTTGGAGGGCTCCTTTTTCGTTTTGCAGGAAAGTCTTATATATATCAGAATATCCGGCCACATATTCCTCGTCTGGAGAAAATACAGAATCAGTAAATTTTACAGAGTTATAAATCGCTTCGAGTTGTGAAAAATAAAGCGGCTTTGTTTCCTTAAAAATTACATTTGCTTCAAAATTTGTCATCAAGCCACCTCCAGTTAGATTTGCACTACCCACGATACCTGTTGTTTCCCTTTTACCTTGGAATAAATAAATTTTCGGATGGAAAACAATGCTGTTTTTATTAACATCTTTGTCTCCGTAGCAATAAAATTTTAAGTTAGGCGTTGTTTTTTGGAGTTTGATCAAATAATGCATTGCTTGCGGATCGGTCGTTTTAAAATCCAATCCCGCAATAATCTCAACATTTCCATTATTTTTCAAACACTGATCAAGCGATTTCTCTATTACTTTTATGCCTGTATATTTTAAAAAAGCAATGGCGATTCTTGCGGTTTGCGAATTCTGCAATTCTTGATTGATAATATTGCCAATAGGATAATTTAGATTTGATAAAATTTGAATTGACATAATTATCTGTTACTTTTATCACCTTCATCAATTAAACGAAGTTTCTGTTTCGCCTTTAAAGTTCTTGAATTTTGAGGCAATATTACGCTTTCGCCCGTTTGCTTTTCTATTTCGATTCTCGCTTTTTTCGCGGCAATACCGCCTTTTCTGGCAACCTGTTTATTTCTTTCCAACCCTTCGGGTTTTTTCTTTTTGGATATTTCCGCGGTCGAAGCTTCGGCAAGCATATTCAAAACCAATTCAAGATTAGTCATATTGTCTCTTAAATTTTCTTTTTTTAAACCATTAAACTTTTTGTAATCTTTCACGCTTTTATCTGCCCACGCCCTTGTAATTTCGTCCGTCAAAATCGCATATTCCAATCCTTCTTTCATGCCGCGTTCTTGCCATTCGTCGGTTAATTCTTTGCGCACTTCAATACTTTTTAATCGTTGATTTACCCATTCTTTTGAATAGCCCTTTTGCAAATATGTTTTCATCGCTCTATCAAAAGCAAATTCTGGATTTTCCGTTTCTTCTATCCGCTCATTGCCAACCTTTGCAAGCCATAATTTAAAAGGCTCGGCTTTTGGAGAAGGAATCGATTGAATTACGCGAAGTAAATCTTCCATCGAAAAACAGTCTGTTGCGTATTTCTTTCCATCGGAAGCCATAAATTTCAGTTGTACGATTTTTTCGTACACCTCGCTTCCTTCACTTTTCAACTTATTTTTTAAATCGCTCCAATATCGTTTTGGGATGGTGGAATCAACCAAAACGCCAATCACATCAATAATGGAAAAATACCACAATTCTTTTTTTCCATCATAAAAACGACGAATTTGTTTTTGATTGAATAATATTATTGAATTTAATTTTTTCATGCGTTATTATGATTAAAATTAAATCGATTGCCTACCACGCCCGTTCCTGCGAATATATCACAAAAAGATTCAAATCCGTTGCACTTCTCATTCACAATATCCTCGATAAATCCAACTAATTTATATTTGTTACCCAAAAATCTTCTATTCTGCAGTTGGAAAAAACCTGATTTAATATCGTTACTATGCGAAAAATTATCCTTCCGATCTTTTTTAATAATATTAGGAGAATAGATCGGTTGGTTAGTTTTTAATAAACTAAACAAAGAAATTTGGTTGCCATCGGAAATATAATTTATTTCCGATACTTGGGAATCGCTTAGGAAACTATGGGTTTCGCTTTCACTAATGACAATAAAATCAACAATATTGATGCCCATGATCTGCCCAGCTTTTAATATTTTATTCAAAATCTCGGAATCATGTTGGCTGGCATTAACCTCTCCAGATGGGTGATTATGTATCAAGACAACGCCTGCCGCCCTTAAATCAATAGCGGGACCAAATATTTCTCGAGGATGAATTAAACTTTTATCTAAAATACCAATAGATACAATTTCCTTTTTTAAAAGCACATTCCGAGCATTTAGATATAGGCACACGAGATACTCTTTTTTTTGTCTCTTATATCAGTTACCAGAGCGACTGCTTCTCGCGCAGATTGAATAATGTTGTCCTTAGGATTTAGCTCATCAACGCAACGCCTTACTAAAGCAATAGCTGAAACAATTTGCAAAGCTTTTGCTTTTCCGATTCCCGGAATCTCTAAAAGATCGGCAACGCTTATATTTAAAAAATTTTTACCAAATTTCTTGATTATTTGCCCGGAAAGCTCCTTAACGTTTTTCCCTTTAATCCCGCTGCCAATCAAGATAGCCAAAAGCTCACTCTTGGAAAGAGCATCTGATCCCCTTTCCATGAATCTTTCCCTAGGCCTATCAATTTTTGGGATGTCCTTTAATTTTCCCATTTATACATACTTATTGCATTTACTTTACTCTTTTTAAGGCATTTTTTCAATCATCACAGGGGGTCTGGACTCCCTAGCGCGGTTGCGTCATTAATGTACTTGTAAAGGAATAATAAACAAATATATGGAACAAACAATATCGTCACAAATTCACAGTTCTCCGCCTATTATTGCCGCAAATCTCAAATATTGCCTATATGCGCGGAAATCGACCGAGGCCGAGGATAAGCAAGCGCTTTCGATTGAATCGCAGGTGAAGGAAATGCTGGAGCTATCACGGCGGGATAATCTGAGTGTGGTTGAAATCAAGCGCGAGTCACATTCTTCGAAGGAAGTCGGCCAACGACCTATATTCAATCAAATGCTGGATGAAATTCGCCAAGGAAAGTATAATGCCGTCCTAACATGGGCTCCGGATCGTTTAAGCCGGAATGCCGGCGATCTGGGATCGGTAGTTGATCTTATTGATCAGAAATTGCTGCTGGAGATCAGAACCTATGGCCAAAAGTTCACCAACAACCCTAATGAGAAATTTCTGCTAATGATTCTGGGATCACAAGCCAAGCTGGAAAACGACAATAAAGCCATAAACGTGAAGCGAGGACTGCGAACCCGCTGTGAGATGGGTTTGAGGCCTGGAGTGGCTCCTACGGGCTATCTGAACGAGAAACACACCGATAGGAAATGCCAAGCGCGAATCGATCCCAAGCGTGCACCAGTCATCAAGCAAATGTTCGAAAAAGTGGCCAACGAACAATGGAGCGGTCGGAAAGTCTACCGCTGGCTTAGAGAAATTGATTTCAGAACTAAAACTGGCAAACCGCTTGTACTTGCCAATATCTACCTAATTTTTCGCAATCCATTTTATTACGGCGAATTTGAATATCCGGTAGGAACCGGCAATTGGTACACCGGAAAACATACGCCAATCATTACCAAAGAACTTTTCGATAAGGTGCAAGCAACGATAAATGAAAATTTTGTACCAAAAACTGAAAGCAAAGAATTCGCCTTCACTAAATTGATAAAATGCGGCCATTGCGGATCGGGAATTTCCGCTGATGAAAAATTTAAAAAACTAAAAGATGGCGGCACAAACCGCCACGTCTATTATTTCTGCACCCACGCCAGAAACATAGGCTGCAAAAATTCACCAATAAACGAACAAACGTTGATCAACGAACTCGTAGAACTGATGGACAAAGTCGATCTTGATGAAATCGGCATCCGGTCAAGAATCGAGCAGGAAATCGCCAGATTCAATAAATTCAACGCAGGCGTACTCGACAACAAACAACAAGCCAACAACATGGAAATCGATATCAGAAATTATGCCAAATACCTCCTTAAAGAAGGCACCATAATCGAAAAACGAGAACTCCTATCTTGTTTAAAAAGCAAACTTATTCTTAAAGATAAAAAAATAATTTTAGAATAGATTTTATAGATTTTTAATATAATTACGCCATGATTGTGCCTGTGCGAACTCGCTACCATAGATTAAACTTTGATGACAATAATGCCACATCCTTTCCGTTATTTCTTTTCTTCAAAGAGCTTAATACCTTTTTTTCCGTTTCTGGTGTCCAGTATATTTTTAATTTCTCTTTTGCTCGCGTTATAGCTGTGTAAAATATATTATGTGTGATCATTTCTTCAATCTCGTCGGTAATAACAACTTTGACCGAATTATATTCCAATCCCTGAGCCTTATGGATCGATACGGCATAGGCAACTTGAAAAGGAACTACTGCATCTGAAGAAGAATCGTCATCCTCATCAGTGCTCCTAAGTTTATTAACAAAAAAACGAATTACTGAATTACCGTTTCCAAAGTTGTCCATTAACTGGAAATCATATTTTTCCGACTCCAGTTCATTTATTGCCCTATCAAGCTCAATATCAAATTGTATTTTGTCATCAAAAATCTCTATACCGACAATTTTCCCTTTTAGATTGTTATAAATCAGAGGTGCAAACCTTTCGGACTCATTAAATAATATAGGATCATTAACTTTATAAGTCTGGACACCCCACTGCTTGGGCGCGCTTTCATTGTTTCCCTGTAGAAGCCTATTGATATTATTTATTCCATAAAGTCCATCATAGTTTAAACATAAAATTATTTCATCGTTTTCCGAATGATCGAAAATAGATTCATTTAAGGCAATCGAATAATTATTTTTAGCAATGTGTTCCAAGATATCTTCACTAATATTTCTAACCCTTTCCCATAGCTCAAGCAACTTAGGATTGTGGCTACGGTATGGTTTAGCTAATTCAGACACAGATGTTGCTGGAACGAATGATCGCGCCATACTGAACCAATTACCAAAACGTATTGATTCTATCTGAAAAACATCACCCACCAAGACCAATAATTTAAAAGATGCCTTTTCCAAGACTGCGAGCATATCCGAATTACTGACCGTACTGCATTCATCTATAATTAACAGGTCAAATTTCGTATCATTATTCTTAGCAGATAAAAACCTTGCTATCGTCTTAAAAGTGCAATTTGCAGCGCCAACTCTCCTTTTTAGGTTATCAACTGCCGGATTTGTATTAGCTAAGTAAAGCTTATTCCGATTATTAAAGAAATTCGAAACGTGGTTTATTAATGTTGATTTTCCTGTTCCAGCAGAACCATATATCAGGGCTACTTTTGAATTTTCAAACATCTGTCTCAATTTTTCTTTTTTCTCATCGCAGTCAATTTGATATGCAGATGATTGTAGCCATGAATCAACTGAACCTGAATAGTTCCTGATACCCATCGATGACAGCTTTTTTAGCTTTTCAATAATGTGAAAGGTGTCATCTTCATATCCTTTGATATAAATATGATCTTTGCAATTTTCCAATTTTCGATGACCGTGTCTTACATATAGCTTCCTGTTGTATGACTGCATCAGGACTTCAGTATTTTGAAAACCAATAATATTTTCTTGAGATGTATATAACTGTCCTTTTATTTCGGTATTGTTTTTTATGTATCTCGCAAATAATTCATGCTCGCGACCCTTTGTGTCTATGCAATCAAGTAAATCCGAAAATTTTGGATTATGACCCATCAAAGAGGTATTAAATGGCATCTGGTCGAACGGGATACACCCATATTCAAGCTTCAAATTTGATAGTTTTTCACAAGCCTTAAACACATATTGTTGCTTAATAATTTTATTATTAAGCTTATAGAGCAGGTATTTGACTACATTGCTTCCAGGATCATTTCTCTTTATGAGTTCACGACTTTTGTCTAAGACATCAAGGAAATGGGTCGTTTTTGCTTTTTGGCTTATCAGCTCTTTAAATTTCTGATAATAATCATTAGGAAAGTTAATTATCTCAACCAAATTCAAACCAGTTCTTTTTAAAAAAGCCATTAACTCGAAATACTCCACATTTCCTCCCTGTATCTTTGAATGTTCACCAAATATGTCAGCAAAGTGATCAAGTTCGCATGGCCGAATCGATATCTCCCAGTCATCAATAATTTGGATGGGCATCGTTTTGCCTAAAACATTTATACAGTCGTTGCTTACAGTAAGTTTAACGGCATAATTGGGAGATATATCCCATTTTGTGAAAGCAATAATTCTATCGAATTTACTCGCTCTGTCGTTGGCGATTGTAAAAGTTACCTCGTAATACACGTCATATTCAACAAAGAAAGGTTTTATTTTTTGAATATAGTATCGATCATCATATGTACTTTTTGGCCTTGTTAACTCCGGCAAATTAATTTTCTCCGCTATCTTCTCGTAATATTCTTTCAGCGCAGAATCAATTTTTATGGGGAATTCGTCAATATTTTCCAAAACTTCTAACTTATAATTTCTTTTCAAAAATGATTTTATTTTGAGTAAATATTCATAGTATTTCAGCATTAATCTCTCCGAGTTTTCCTCATCAAGAGTGTAGTGAGACGCTGTGATTTGTAGAAAATTGTGGAATTTAGTTAGAAACTTCAAATTGCCCCTCGAATTTACATAGGCGTTGGCCTGTGTTATGTTGTCATAGGTAATTTCGATATCTTTTCCATTGCTATATACTTTCAATGAAATATGCTCGACGAAATTTCTAAGTTGAGAAAGGATATTCTGCGATAGTAGACCTCTTTCGGAATCATCAAAGATGCCAATGTTACCGCAAATTACTTTATTGATTTCTATGATTGCATCATCAATCTTATTCATATTTTTATTCACAGAGGTGTATCTGAACCGGGCAATAACTTTAGCCTTAAAAGCCGACGGGAGTCGGTCACTTGACTTAGCATAGGCTGGCTGCGGAGCTGGGAATCGAACCCAGATCTAATCTTTCCAAAATATTCCTTAATTAAGTAATACTTTGGAAAAAAGTTGTGCTACCGTTACACCACTCCGCAATTTATTATTATAGCACATTTTTAGACCAAAATCAACTCTTTTTGTCCGGTTTTTTGACTGTGCAGAGCTTGTTGGTCCCTTTAATTTTCCGCAAGCTATGCCCGAGCCTTGACACTATTTCTTTACGCTCGTTTTTGCTTACGTTAGGATGCGTTTCTTCGGTTATTTTAGCCATGGATTTGGATTAAAATTTGATTAACAAGCGGGTTTGACAAAAACTTGACAAATTTTAAGTAAGGTGGGTATAATCAATTACCGACAAGTCAGTCCCCATACGTGGGCTTCCGCAGGGTTGCTCGAAAATAGCGTGTGGGGCTTTGTCATTTATAGAGCGCGTTTTCTTCTACGATTACTGCTTTTAATTTCTGGTAGTAGCTGTCGTCCCCGTATTCATACTTCCTGAATATTGCCCAGCTGGCGATATCAACCGCTTGCAGACATTTTTCCTCTGCGGGCGTTTTTATTTCAACTTTCAATTCCGATCCGTGGTTATTTTTGATTTGCCGGCAAAGATAATCCCGGAAATTTTGATTTAAAAATTTGTTTGTCTCGCGCCGTGACGCGATCAACGTTATGCCGTCTTTTTTGGAAACCAGCCTGTGGTTGATTATCCTGTCTAAAAGAATATTTACGATATAATTATAAAGAATATGTTTTTCATCTCTCAAGTTTGTATAGACCTTTGATTTATCGAGGTAAATCGTCATTATTTTGCAATTTTTATCAGCCAAGCCTCGGCAAACGCGAGCAATATTGGCGGGTTCTTCTTTGGTGGCGTGCAATATCGATGATTTAACCTTATATTTTTTTCTAAGCCCGGAATGAATTTTGCGAACCAGCTTTTCAATTGCGCGTTTTTGTTCAACAAATAAAACAGTAATCACAAAAAATTTTGAAGTACGCTTCTTTTCGAAATTAAAACCCAAATCGCCGCTTTCGTCCAAAAAAATGTAAGCCATAAATTAAATCTCGAGGCCAATATCTTTAAGGTTCTTTTTTATTCTGCTTTCCAATACTTTCGATTCTTCAAATTGCTTGCCCAATTCTGCGGTCAGCCGTTTCATTTTTTCTTCAAAAACTTCGTCGTCTTCTTCGACGTAATCCGTGCCCACATAACGGCCCGGAGTTAAGACAAAGCCGTTTTTCTCGACTTCACTGATCTTGGCGGCTTTGCAAAAGCCTTTTATATCGGCAAATTTCCCATTGATTGTGCGCCAGCTGTGATAAGTTCCTGCGATTTTCACAATATCTTCTTCGGTCAGTTCGCGGTTCTTGCGGGTTACCATTGTTCCCATCTTGCGGGCGTCAATGAATAGAATTTCATCGTGACGATTGCGGAATTTGTGGTCGTAGCGGTCGCGTGACACAAACCACAGGCTCACCGGAATCTGGGTGGTGTAAAAAAGTTGCGCGGGCAT
>Ga0172381_10007466_pt1 | contig 10812 bp, 11 predicted proteins | sample Leawel6488metaG_FD_119754 | JGI IMG/M metagenome (GOLD analysis project Ga0172381, IMG submission 119754) | Leachate microbial communities from a municipal landfill in Southern Ontario, Canada - Leachate well 64-88 metaG | ecosystem: Engineered > Solid waste > Landfill > Unclassified | place... | reverse complement strand
TTTATCGGCGGCACACGCGACATCGATGAGTTTTTGCCTCTTCTCCTGGAGAAGGCCCAGCCAGGCTGCATAATTGTGGCCGACCTGGCCCGCCTGGGCATAGCCGCCCGTCTGGCGCGGCTGATGAAAGAGGCTGGAATATTTCAGGAGCTTATCCAGATTCATATCGCAAGGGGCTACGATTTAGGGGGGGACATAGCCCTGAGACCGGTAAACCCCATCTTCATGGTGATTGGTAAATGTTGATCGGCATCAGCCTTGGACCGGGCGACCCGCAGCTTATGACAATTAAAGCCGCAGCAGCCCTGAAGAACTGCACAAAGGTCTTTGTGCCGGGAGAGATGGCCTCAGAGTTAGCTCGGCCCTACTGCAGTCCCGAGATCTTGCAGTTTCCCATGATCGAGGACAAAGAGGAGCTGGAGAGAATCTGGTGCGAGAATGCCGACACCGTGGCAGAGGCTGCAGCCGCCGGCCAGGCCGGATTCGCCTGCATCGGCGATGTCAATACCTTTTCCACCTTCAGCCACCTGGAGAGGGTGATCCGCAAAAATCATCCCCAGATTGAGATCCAGACCATTCCCGGCGTGGGCGTGGTGCCCACCCTGGCCTCGCGCTTTGCCGCACCACTGGAAGGGTCCTTTGAGGTCTCGGACGGCTCGCCTGTGCAAACGGTGATAAGGATAAAGGCCACCCGTCCCAGGAAGCTGGCAGAAGAGCTTCGCGCAAGGGGTTTTGATGAGTTTGTGCTGGGAACAATGCTCTGCACTGCACAGGAAAGCATCATCCGAGATGAGATGCCGGAGAGAAGCGACTACTTTTCCGTTCTCTTAGCCCGGAGGCGAATATGAAGCTTTACTTTGTGGGGGCTGGCCCGGGAGACCCGGATCTCATCACCGTCAAAGGGAAAAGGCTCCTCTCGGAAGCGGACCTGGTGATTTATGCCGGATCTCTGGTCAATCCCGCCCTCCTGAAAGGCCTGAAAGCGGAGACGATGGACAGCAACGGCGTCTCTCTGGAAACAACCACTGCCAGGATCATCGCCGCCCTGCGCTCCGGGAAGAAAGTGGTGCGACTGCACAGCGGCGACCCGTCGCTCTACGGCGCCATACTCGAGCAGATGAAGCCGCTGGAAGAAGCGGGTGTGGAGATAGAGGTCGTGCCCGGCGTCTCCTCCCTCTTTGCCTCGGCAGCTGCCTTGAAAACGCAGCTCACGCTGAAAGGAGTCTCAGAGTCCTTGATTGTGACAAGACCTGCCGGCACCACACTGGAAAAGGACGAGCTGGCAGCTTTGAGCCGCCACAACACGACTATGGCCATATTCCTCGGCATTGATAAGATCCGGGACATTGTAGATAACCTGGACCGACCAGGTGACACTCCCGTAGCCGTGATCTATCATGCCTCCTGGCCGGATGAGAGGATTTTGCAGGGAACCCTGGCTGATATAGCCGAAAAGGTAGAGTCGGCCGGCATAAGCAAGAGCGCCCTCATCTTGGTTGGCGGCGTGGTGACAAGAACCGGATTTCGGAGGTCTCACCTATACAGAGATCGGTAGCCGTTCTGGTCTTTCCCAGAGACCGAGAGAAAGCTGAGAAGATAGCCTTGGCTTTGCAGGAGCGCTACTCACCCACCATTGTCCTTTACGAGAAAGAGAAATTGGAGATGATGCTGGAGAGATACGAGCTGGTGGTGGCGGTCATGGCGGTGGGAATCGTTGTGAGAATGCTTTGCCGCCGCCTTATGGATAAGTGGACGGACCGGCCTGTGGTGGCAGTAGATTCTTCTCTCTCCTGCGCCGTGCCGGTTGTGGGAGGCCATCACGGAGCCAATGATCTGGCCCGCTTCCTGGCGTCTCAACTCGGCCTTTATGCGGCCATCACCACCGCCACCGACGCCTCCGGCCGGCCCTGCCTGGAAGAGGTGGCCGCGGGCCTGAAGGCCGCCGTCGTCAACAAAGAGTCCTCCAAGGCCGTCAACCTGGCTTTCCTCAAAGAAGACGTTCCCGTCTTGAGGCTGAAGGGGCCCAAGATTGTAGTAGTGGATGAGGATGTGGCCGTCTTGAAAGAGAGGGGCCTGGTTGTGGGCATCGGCTCCAGGAAGGGTGTGAGCGCCCCGGAGGTGCTGCAGGCCATTGATGAGGCACTAAAAGAGGTGGGCAGAAGGCGAGATGAGATCGCCATCCTGGCCACTGCCTGGCTGAAGAGCGAGGAAGAAGGCATGCTGCAGGCAGCAGACATCCTGGGAAAGGAGATGATTTGCCTCACCAAGGAAGCACTCAATTCTCAAGCACCCGGCACACCATCGCGGGCCCGGGACCTGGGCCTTAACGGCGTGGCCGAGCCGGCCGTCCTGGCCCTGGCAACAAAACTCATTTTTCCCAAGAAAGCCTACGGGAGGGTAACAGTTGCCATCGGAGAATAGACTCTCCATTGTGGGCATCGGCCCCGGCTCGCCTGGGCTTCGCACCGCCGACGCTACAAACGCCATTCGCCTGGCAGACTTCGTGGTCGGCTATAAGCCCTATCTGGATCTGATCAGCGATCTCTTGCCGGGAAAGCAGGTCTTCTCCAGCGGCATGGGAAGAGAGGTGGATCGAGTCGCTGCAGCGGTCGATCTCCAGGAGCAGGGGTCTGTGGCCCTGGTGAGCAGCGGGGATCCCAATGTCTACGGCATGGCCGGCCTCGGCCTGGAGCTGGCCGCGCGGCCTTCCGCAGTCGAGATTGTGCCCGGTGTCACCTCTTTTACTGCCGCCTCCTGCTGCGCAGGCCTCGCTTTTCGCGAGTGCATGGCCGTGATCAGCCTCAGCGATCTGCTCACACCCTGGCCGCAGATAGAGGGGCGCCTTCGCCTGGCTGCCGAGACGCAGATGCCCGTGGCCCTCTATAATCCCAAAAGCAAGAGGCGCGACTGGCAGCTTCTGCGCGCTTTAGACATTTGCGGGACCAGAGATGTCCTGGTGGCAAAAAACGTCGGTCGCGAGGCAGAAGAGATCTTTTACACGAGCTCGCAAAAGCTGATTGAAGAGGAGAGCCTGCGAGAGAGGATCAATATGACCTCTTTGGTCATTATCCTTGGCCGGGGCGCTTTCAGAGGAAAGGCTTGTCAAGAGGCAGCCGTAAACCTGGTGGGCATCGGCCCGGGCGATCCCGGCAATCTGACCCAGGAAGCCGGAAGCATCTTAAGAGCCTCGCAGAAGATCTACGGGGCACAAAGATACCTGCAATTGATTGGTGACCTCTCTTCAGCCCAGAAGGTCGCTCACAGCGGCCCCTGCCCGGAGAGGATGGCCGCCCGCCTAAAGGAGGCAAAACAAATGGCCGCAGCCGGCGGCAAGACATCCATCCTCACGGGCGGCGACCCGAGCATCTTCAGCTCCGGCTGGAGAATCCTGGATCCCGCAGCGGGCGTCCCGGTGCACATCTCTCCCGGTGTCAGCGCTTTTTCCTCTGTGGCCGCAAGAGCTGGCGCGCCTCTGGTTAACGACTTCGCCCTTCTCTCCTCGGCCCATGATCCGGCGCGACTCTGTGCTCTGGCAGGTGCAGGCTTTGCCGTAGTGGCCTACAATGTAAAAGGGCAGGAGATTGCCCCTCTGCTGGAAGGGGTAGACCCAATGCGACCCGTTGTATTGGCCCAGGATGTGGCCCGAGAGGGAGAAAATATCATGATTCTCACAGCAGAGGATCTGCTGGCCGCAAAGCCGGCTGGTTTTCGCTACACCCTGCTTGTCGCCTCCGCCAATTCCCACATAGAAGAGGGAAGGATAATCACCAAACGAGGATATGAGAGCAAATACTGCTACTAGAGTTATTCGAGCTGATTTCCTATGATGGAAGATTACACGGATATTGGGGCTACAACCCCCGAGGCCCTGGAGATAAGCAGAAAAAGCCGGCGGATCATCTCGGAAATGATTGGAGATGACACCTTCGAGGATAAGATCAAGCAGAGATGTGTCATTGCCACTGGCGATCCCAGCGTGGCCGATATTTTAAGATTTCATGGCCGGCCGGGTGAAGCAGGCCTGCAGGCCCTGGAGAAGGGAGCGCCCATTTTCGTGGACATAAAGATGGTGCAAGCAGGTGTTTTAAAGAAGGGCCATAATAGCCCCATTGAGACCTTTATCGGCCAGGGAGATGATCTGGCGGTGACGCAGGGTATTACCCGCACCTCGGCCGGGGTCATGGCCTTGCAGGAGAAGCTCTCAGGATCCATAATAGTAATAGGAAATGCGCCTTCTGCTCTTCTCACGCTGTGCGACCTCATTGAGTCGAGAAAGGTCTTGCCACGACTGGTCATAGGCACAGCCGTGGGCTTTGTCAATGCAGCAGAGAGCAAAGAGCGACTAAGAGAGATCGATGTGCCGTCCATATCCACGGCAGGCACGCGCGGAGGCACCAGTATCGCCGTCGCGGCCATAAACGAGATCATAAATACTTATGCCCGAGCTAAACACTGAAACCGGCAAATATACCGTCAAGGATCCGGTCACCGGCTTTGCCATTCCCGCTTCCTGGATCCAGCTCTGCCCAGATCCTCAGGCACTCCAGAAGATCCAGAGCGGCAGATGGGTCATCCTCTCCAGCGGCCTTCTTTGCAGACGCGGCCTGACCACAGGAACGACCGCAGCGGGAGCCTGCAAGGGAGCAGTCCTCTCCCTGAAAGGATCGGTCCATAACCTGGAGGTCGCGACCCCGGCCGGCATCCCCGTATCCTTACCAGTCGTGGCCAAGGGTGGCTTTTGCATAGCCGTTAAAGATGGCGGCGACCATCAATTCGATGTCACAGCCGGCCTGGAGATTGCGGCCCAGGCCAGGCCGGCAGAGGAGACGACTCTCGCCGCAGGAAAAGGAGTAGGCAGAATTTTAGCCAGGGGACTATGCGATGAAGTGGGAAGGCCCGCCATTAGCCCGTCGGCCCGAGAGCAGATCATGTTAGCCATCCGACAGGCGCTGCAAGAGACGGGCCTGACAGGTGCAGAAGTGGAACTGTCAATTCCCCGCGGAGAAGAACTAGCCAATAAGACCCTCAACCCCCGCCTGGGCATAGTAGGAGGTATCTCCATCCTGGGATCGACCGGCTTTGTGGAACCCTGGAATGATCACTTCATCGGCGATCGGACCCAGGAGCTAAAGGTGGCCAAGAAGGTGCTCGTTACCACAGGCAGAACGGGCCTTAAATTCGGACGCATTCTCTTTCCCAATCACAAAGCTGTGCTTATGGGAAGCCAGCTCGACCGGCTGAAATTCGAGAAAGACCAGGAGAGCATCCTCTGCGGACTGCCCGCCCTCATTCTCAAATGGGCATGGCCCAAGATCCTGGATAAAACAGGCTATGGCACTGTGGCCGAGATGGTAGAGATAGAGCCGCAGCATCGAAACATCGCCAAGGCTTTGCAGATGGCCAAAGAGAAGCTGCCTGAAACTCGCATCGTTCTGCTGCACAAAGATGGAAGCATCCTGGCAGATGTGCCATAATAGATAAATCATAACGCTGGCAAGAGAAACAAGGCAAATATGGAGCAGGCAAAATCATGATCATAGTAGGAGTAGGAGCCGGCCCGCAGATGCTGACAGCACAGGCAGCTCAGGCCGTAGCCCAGGCCAGGCTCATCTACGGATCAAAGAGAGCCATCGATCTGGTCAGAGAGCATATAAATCCGGGCAGCACAGTCAGAATCATTGAGGACTACAAGAAGCTGCAAGATCTTGCGGAGGACGCAGTGGTTTTAAGCACAGGTGACCCCATGCTCTCCGGCCTGGGATATCTCAAAGGCAGGGTAATCCCCGGCATCTCCAGCCTGCAGGTGGCCTGTGCCCGCCTAAAAATCAGTCAGATCAAAGTGGTTCCCATCACAGTGCATGGCCGCAGCCTGGACCCGGAAGCCATAGCCTTTGAACTGCGCCGGGGAAAATGCGTCTTTCTGCTTACGGATGACGGCACAAACCTGCAGAGCCTCTGCCGATATCTGGAATCGTTGGGCCTGCATAGGGAAGTGGCCGCTCTCACCGACCTGGGCTATCCGGAGGAAAGGATCGACCGGGCCAATACAGCCTGCCCGCCCCAGGCTCCCGGCCTGTCCTGCGTTTTCATAGGCGATTTCTAAGGATTACAGCTCTTACAGGGGAGATAGCCCTGCCCCTCTGCATCCTCGAGACTCTGGAAGTAGATGCGGTTCTCCGGCTTTATCTTGAGAGCATAGCGACAGTCCAGACGATGGTACTTTTTCGAGGTAATGCTGCCCATGAACGTTCCATTCCCCTTAGACAAAGTCGTTGACGCCTGCAAAGAGCCACCCGTACTGGTGGATGCCCTCTTTGCCATAACAGCAGGATCCTCCTTTCCCGCCACATCATTTGAGATCTCTTCTTGCACAGCGCTCTCTTCTTTGGGCCGCACATCCTCATTTTCTTGCCCGGAGACCTCTTCATCCAGCTCCACCGGCCATGGTACTTGCTCGAATACCGGCTCTTGCCCGAACACAAGGCTGACTCTCCTGCTCTCTTCAGCCAAAACGCCTTGGGGACCCTTGGCCTCCAAAGTGCAATCATATTCTCCAGCCGAAATTTTTACATTCTTGGTGATCTCAAAGCTGTGATCCCGGTTCGGATCGAGCTGCATCAGCAGGTATTTGGTGTTAAATAGCACTCTCTCTCCCTGACAAAGGGAAGCATTGAGCATGAGATAAGCAAGCGAGCTATTGCCGGGGAGCATAATATTGCCCCGCACACCAAAAAGATCGCTTCGTAGTTCTGCATCAAAATCCATCTGCAAGCTTGGATTTGCCGGTTGATCTTGTGGCATAGAAGGCGTCACAGAGAGCTCGGGAGACTTCTCCAGGCAGCCCGTCATGCAGAACAACGCCAGGATAAGAGGAAATAAAACTAGAGGTATACCACACTTACTAAAGAAATTTATTACCAATTGATCAACCCCTTTATTTCCAGTGGAGATCCGGGAATTTCGGCATTTGGGCCGAGATAAAACGAAGATATGAGAGATCACTCCTGCAAGGATCGGAACACCCGCAGCAATCCTTCCAGGCAGTCCAGTTGCTTTTTCAGCTTATCCAGATCAGGTCCATCATCCAGAGCTACCGTAAGCTCTCGCAGCCTCTGCAAGAGAGAAGCACGTAGATTGCCTATCGCAACCCTCAATTCTTCATCATCATTTTCCCCCCTCTCCTGCAAATGTGCGCGATCAAAATTTGATTTTTCGTCCAATTCTCTCTCAGGTAAGCCTGAAGGCTGCGCTCTTGCCGGCGAATTTGGTTCATCGGCAAAAGAACAGACAGGACAGACGACCTCACCCTGACAACGAAAAAGAGGTGCGCCACAGTCATGATGTGTGGCCAACATAGTGCAGCCCTTCTCCAGAAGCCTGGTTATCTTGCTAAGAACTTCATCCTCATCCATGTCTCATCACCTACGTGCCACATACGTTTAAATACAACGACCATATCATCACTCCTCAACTGATTAAGACGAATATCGTCATTAACCTTTTTCCCAGAAACATGGGTGGTGATTCTACGACAGCTGAAAATGTCCTTAAGCAATGCGTTGAGGTACTAGAACGTATTATGAGCGATGATGCCGTACCGAGGAACATCAGGCGCTCCGCAGAGAACGTCAAATCTATCCTCATGAACGAGAACACAAGCGAAGCAATCAAGGCCGCATCTGCCATCTCCATACTTGACGAGATAAGCAATGATCCCAATATTCCTCTTCATACCAGAACTTTGATCTGGAATGTTGCCAGCCAGCTCGAGACCATACCCGTAGCTTAAAGCTTCTGTTTCCATATACTGGCTATTCTGAGATAAAGAGCAATCATGGCAAGAAAATGCATGGATCAAGAGAGACCGTATGGTTTCCAATGGAACCTCAGTTTCTCTGCCTGCTAACTTGTTAGCTGAATGCTAAATCGATCTATGCAAATCGATCTTGTCCTCTAGATTCATGTTATCCAGACTTATGTTAGCTGGTCCCTCGCGAAATAGTTTAAGACTGCTGATTTTAGCCTCTCTATTGAGTCTCATTTTTCCATTAATTGGGATCGTTCCCCTTGAATGGTAATACAGGTCCAAAACTTAACGCAGTGAAACAGCGGCTGCGCACTCGTGCAGCAAGCTGCTGGGTATTCATTTTAAAATAAATAGAAGATCGTTAAATGAAAAAAATGGACCTCCTTCGCGATGTGCGACAGCCAATTTTCCGTATCAATCAAAATTAATTAAAGAGATACTAAGACTAAGAGCATCTCAGGTAAGAAAAAACGTAATGCATTGGTTCTAATAATAATGATAATAAGCACTGCTCTTACTACAATAAAGCTTATATACAAATAAAATCAACCATACAACATGCCTTTTTTATTTCATTATCAATCATGAGAAAATACGCTTTTTTATGTCGCGTTCCACTGGAAACCATGGGGTGAGGGCCGAAGTTCCACTGGAAATACAGGGGTGTTCACCATAACTCTTAATATCCCCCAAGACCTAGAAAATTTGTTCGAGGGGAATTATCTTGATATCTATTTCGAAAGGGTTATTTGCCGATTTATTGGCGCAAGGAGGCATATTTCAGTCCAGAGATGTCTTGCGTCCTACTTATACACCAAGCGAACTGCCTCATAGAAACGAGCAGATCAACGGTCTGGCATCTATTTTAGTTCCTGCGTTAAGAGGAGAAACCCCCTCCAATGTTCTTATCTACGGAAAAACAGGTACCGGTAAAACTGCTGTTGCCAAGTACGTAGGAAAGGAGCTGGAAGAAGCTAGTTTTGGAGATATGAAGTGTACTGTGATCTACATTAACTGCGAAGTGGTAGATACTCAATATAGAATTCTGGCTCATTTAGCAAGGCACTTTGATAAAGAGATCCCAATGACCGGCTGGCCTACTGATCAGGTCTATGCAGAATTCAGAAATGCTGTGGACGAAGAGAAACAGGTCGTCGTGATAATGTTAGATGAAGTGGACAAGCTGGTAAGAAAAGGAGACGACGTCCTTTATAACCTATCTCGCGTTAACTCTGACCTGCTTCGTTCCAAGGTTAGTATCATCGGCATATCCAACGACCTTAAATTCACAGAGTTTCTCGATCCAAGAATAAAAAGTTCACTTGGCGAGGATGAGATCATCTTTCCGCCTTACAACGCAGAACAAATTAGAGATATTTTGGAGCAGAGAGCCAAGCTCTCTTTTAGTCCGGGTGTTCTTCAAGAAAGCGTCATACCATTATGTGCCGCTTTTGCGGCCCAAGAGCATGGAGACGCTCGTAAAGCTCTGGATCTCTTGCGCATATCCGGAGAATTAGCCGAAAGAGCCCGCTCTTCTATTGTAGCCGAGGAGCATGTACGTTCTGCTAGAGAAAAGATTGAGCAAGACCGAGTAGAAGAGGTTATCAAGACTCTGCCCACTCAGTCCAAGCTAGTACTCTACAGTATTGTTTTATTAGAGGAACAGGGAACAAGGAACATCACGACCAGTGCCGTTTACAATATGTACAAACAACTCTGTCCTTTGGTTGAGACTGACTTTTTGACCCATCGTAGGATAACGGATCTCATCGCAGAGCTGGATATGCTGGGCATATTGCATACAATTGTGATCAGCAAAGGTCGATACGGCCGGACCAAAGAGATCACTCTCAGTGTTTACTCCGGCAAGCTCAAGGCTACGCTGCAACAGGATTACCGGCTGAAGGTCTTGGGCAGCGTCAATGTGCCCCAGCAAGCTCGACTAGGTCTCTGACTTCAGAGGTTGAATCCGATAGAGGTCATAACGTGGAGCTTCGTATCTCCACACTTTTCCAATCGTTCATCTTCGGGTGATGGATAGCATTGCCAGAGAAGCTCGTGTATGTATTGGGCTGATAACCGGTTTAGTGCGGCTTGAAGAAACTATAAAATTATAAAATAAGGAAACATTTAGATACTTTGAAGGCGACTTTGGGCTTGAGTGAAGGAATGATCTTGAGGATATGCCTTGTGCTGGTGATAATTCTAACAGCAGTGGCGAACGGGGCAGTTTTGGGTAATGTCCAGTCCTTTTCTGAATCCTTTCCGCTGAGGGAGATCTCGGCTCAAGAGGTCATAGCAAACGCAAAGAATAGCCTTGTCGTCTATGACCATGTAATCATCAAAGATGATTTGTTTTTAAATAGCGATCAGCAACATCCCATAAGAATAACAAATTCAATATTCAGGGATAACGTAAGCTGCAAAGGTATAACGTTTTATGGCGATGTGGATTTCGAGAATACTACTTTCCAAAGAAATGCTGTTTTTAATGAAACAGAATTCATAACTACGGCAAATTTTAATGCGACTTTTTTCCTGGGAGAAGCAAGCTTTAATATGTCTCGCTTTTCGGATGGCGGAAATTTTGATTTTGCCTATTTCAATCGATTAGCCGATTTTGAAAGCGTCACGTTTGACAAATTTGCAACTTTTTATAATGCTTCTTTTATGAATGATGTTCGGTTTGCTTTCTCGGTATTCAATGGTGCTTATGCCAATTTCGAATCCGCACGCTGCATTGGTGATGTCTATTTTTACGGCAGTCAGTTTAATTCCTACGGTGCTTTCTCCGATGCGCGGCTGGAGAAAAATGCCGACTTTCATGCAACAAAGTATTCAAATGGTGTAGGATTTCTCCGAACGCAATTTTCTGGACCGGTCAATTTTGCTCGATCTCGCTTTATTGCGGATTCTATCTTTTCTCAAGCATACTTCAACGACACGGCCGATTTCTCGATTACTAATTTCGATGGGCCTGTATTCTTCAATGATACCGTATTTTG
>Ga0172381_10007464_pt1 | contig 10815 bp, 11 predicted proteins | sample Leawel6488metaG_FD_119754 | JGI IMG/M metagenome (GOLD analysis project Ga0172381, IMG submission 119754) | Leachate microbial communities from a municipal landfill in Southern Ontario, Canada - Leachate well 64-88 metaG | ecosystem: Engineered > Solid waste > Landfill > Unclassified | place... | reverse complement strand
TGAATTCCAGAAAGCCATCGGGGTTACCGGTCTGATCCTAACCAAGTTGGACGGCACCGCCAAAGGCGGCATCGCTCTCGCTATTCACCATGAATTGAATATCCCAATCCGCTTTCTCGGGATAGGCGAGAAGCTGACCGACCTAGTGGAATTCGAACCGCAAGAATACATCCGCAGTCTGCTGGAAATCGAGTGAAATGAAAATACTCCGCCGCAGATTAACGCTGATAAACGCTGATAATATATCATTTTAAAAAACAGAGCTAAAGCGAAGATGTTGCTAACAAAATTAACTCCGGTAGTATCTCTGGCAAGACAAGATTGACATGATAGATTTATTAATTTTTCGTAAAAATTCACAGCATTACTCAATCAATCAACCATTTTCAATCTACCCGACTAACCGGATCGTTCAGGCAAACATTTTCCAACCTACAATCTCCAATCTACAATTTACAATTAAATATCTCCGGGCTCTCTGTTCGCTCTGTGATGAAAAAGGAACTGATATATGGCTATGATCCGCTCCTTCGCCATTATTTCGCTCGGTTGTCCGAAAAACACTGTCGATTCCGAAATCCTGAAGGGCGGATTGTTGCAGGCCGGATTGGAATATAAGGACGATCCCAAAAAAGCCGATGCCGTCATCGTCAATACCTGCGGCTTCATTCGCCCCGCGAAGGAAGAATCGATCGAAACCATTCTGGATACCTTGAAATTAAAAAAGGACGGTGCCCGCAAAGTCGTCGTAATGGGCTGTCTCAGCCAACGATATTTCAAGCAGATCCAGGCCGCAATCCCGGAAATTGACGGTCTGTTCGGGATCGACTCACAGGCGGAAGTGATTAAATTCCTGACCGGCAAAGAAAGCGCCTGTCCGGATCTGGAAACCGGTCGCCGGTTGTTGACGCCCCGTCATTATGCTTATTTAAAAATTGCCGAAGGTTGCGATAATTCCTGCTCATTTTGCGCCATTCCGCTGATTCGCGGTCGCCAGCGCAGTCGCCCAATCGACAGTCTATTGCGCGAAGCCGAGTTCCTGGCTAACCAGGGAGTAAAGGAATTGATCCTGATTGCTCAGGACACCACCCGCTACGGCAGTGATTTAGCAGGCAAAATTACCCTGACGACCTTGTTGAATGAATTGCTGTCGGCGCGGCTTTTTCCCTGGCTACGGCTGATGTATGCCAATCCGGACTTCTGGCACAACGATTTGAATGAAGTGTTGACCAGGTTTCCGGAGTTCTGTCCGTATATCGACATCCCGGTTCAGCACGCCAGTCCGCGGATTTTGAAAATGATGAAGCGCGGCGCCAATCCGACCCGTATTAAAAAAACACTCCAGAGTATTCGTCGGCATCGTCCGGGAGTGGCTCTGCGCACTTCAATTATGGTTGGCTTTCCCGCAGAGAATGAAGCCGACTTTGAAGAACTGCTGAATTTCGTCGAGGAAATTCGTTTCGAACGGCTGGGTGTTTTTACCTACAGCGCCGAAGAAGATACCGATGCCGTAAAATTACCTGACGACGTACCCGCTGAAGAAAAAGAGCGGCGGCGCGAAATACTTACCCAAATCCAGTGGAACATTGCCCAGGCTTTCGCTAGCTCAAAAATCGGTCAGCAGGTCACGGTTCTGATCGAAGAACAAATCGGTTCCGCTTACCTGGCCCGTTCCGTCTGGGACGCCCCGGAAATCGATTGCACGGTCAAGGTTGAGTCATCAAAATATCTGACAATCGGTGACTTTTACAATGTAACTGTGACCGGCGTCGAAGACCTGGACCTGGTAGCCACCGCAAACCCTTAAAACTTTTGCTTGTTAGGCACAGATTAGATAATTTTCACCTGGATTTTCAGCCATAGAAACATCTAATTAATTAAGGAAAAACGATGAAGGCATTAATCACAGCAGGCGGACACGGCACTCGTCTGAGACCGATAACTCATACTCAAAACAAGCACCTGATCCCAATCGCCAATAAACCGATTCTGAATTACGCATTGGAATATGTCCGGGACGCCGGCATTCGCGAAGTCGGAATTATCACCAATCAGGAGGGCGATGAAGTCAAAGAGGTTTACGGCAATGGCAAAGCGCTTGGTCTGAAAATCATCTATATTCCACAGGAACGTCCTTCCGGGCTGGCTGACTGTGTGCGGATTGCCGAACCATTTATCGGCACTGAACCATTCGTTTTTTATCTCGGTGATAACATCATCGTTGGCGGCATCCGGCGTTTTATTGAGGAATTCGAGAAAAATCAGACCAACTGCCACCTCGTATTGGCAAAGGTCCCTGATCCGGAACGCTTCGGCGTGCCGGAAATCAAGGGTAATCGTATCGTCAATATCGTGGAAAAGCCTAAAAAACCGCTCAGCGATTTTGCCGTGACTGGAATTTATATCTACGACCACACCATTTTCGAGGCGGTCAATAATATCAAACCGAGCGCCCGTGGCGAACTCGAGATTTCCGACGCTCACCAATATTTACTAAACAAGGGATATAAGGTAACCTTTTCCGAAATCACCGGTTGGTGGAAAGACACCGGAAAACCCAGCGACCTGCTGGAAGCCAATCGTCTCGTACTAGATAATATTTCAACCGTGATTGAAGGAAAAGTCGATCGGAACAGCCGCATCAGCGGGCGGGTCGTCATCGCCCAGGGCGCGGAGATTGTCAATAGCAACATCCGCGGTCCGGTAATTATCGGCGCCGGCGCGAAAATCAGCAATGCATATATCGGGCCTTATTCTTCCATCGACAAAAATTGTGAGATCAGCAATGCCGAAATTGAATTCAGCATCGTCTCGTGTAATTGCATCATTCGCAACCAGAAAATTCGCATCGAAGCCAGCTTGCTCGGCAAGAACGTTCAGATCATCGAATCCCAGGCCAAACCGTTCACCAATCGTTTTATTATTGGCGATCAGAGCCTGATTGAAATCAGGTAGCCTTGATTGTGACGGTCGCCTTTCGGACTTTAGGCTGTCGCCTGAACCAGGCGGAAACCGATGCCTTCAAATCCGAATTGACCAAATTCAATCTCCGTGAAGTTAACTACTCTGAACCGGCCGATTTAACCGTCATCAACTCCTGCGCTGTGACGCGGGCGGCCGAGGCTAAAACCCGCGCCACCATTACTGCCGCGCGACGTATTTCGCCCAATGGCAAAATCGCCATCGTCGGGTGCTATTCGCAATTAGCCGCCGCTGAACTGCTTGACATTCCTGGCGTCTATTTAGTATTAGGCAACAACGAAAAATATAATCTCTTCGATTTTCTTGATGAAATTGATCAGGGAGAAAAAATCGTACGCGTTACCACACCGGGTCTGGCGGCTACTACCTTCCGCACCGGGTATCACTCATCGCTTGATCAGCGCATCCGCGTCAACCTCAAAATCCAAGAAGGGTGCGACTATTATTGTGCCTATTGTATCCTTCCGTACTTACGCGGAGCGCCGCGCAGTCGCGAGCCGCAGGATTGTATTGCCGAAATCCGCCAGCTGACAGAACAAGGCGTTCGCGAAATAATTCTGACCGGTATCAATCTCGGTCGTTACCAATCGCCGGAAGGTGACCTGGCGGCGCTGATTCGCCGTCTTTTGGATGAAACGACTATTCCGCGGATTCGCCTCAGTTCAATCGAGCCCGATCTGATCACGCCGCAGTTAATCGAACTGATCGCCAGCGAACCGCGCCTTTGCCGCTATCTGCACATACCTTTGCAACATGGAGCCGATACGGTCTTAGGCTTGATGAAGCGGCACTATCAGACGGCTGATTACGCCGCACTCGTCGACAGTATAAAACAAAGAATGCCGGAAATTTGTATCGGCGCCGATGTAATGGTCGGCTTTCCCGGCGAAACTGAAAGCGAATTCGAACAAATGCGCCGATTTATTGAAAATATCGACATAACCTATTTGCACGTTTTCCGCTATTCTGCGCGTCCCGGCACTCCCGCCGCAGACCTTGGCGATCACATTCCGGATTCCGAAAAAAAACGCCGCTCCGCCATCCTGCGCCAGTTGAGCGGTCGCAAGCGGACCCAATTCATGCAGACCTTTTCCGGAAAGGTCTGCCCGGTCCTGTTCGAGGAAAAAATCGCCACGGATACATGGCAGGGACTGACCGACAATTATGTTAAAGTTCGCGCCAATAGCAAAGAACACTTGTATAATCGCATCAGAAAAGTTAGAATAATCCATGTTTCGGGAGATTTTTTGAAAGGAGAATTGCTCAGTGAGTGAATGTCCGTATTTCATTGGGATCGCCGGCAATATCGGCGTTGGCAAAACCACTATGACCGACATAATCGCCCGGCGCTTCGGCTGGCGGGCATTTTACGAGTCAGTGATCGACAATCCCTATCTTGAGGACTTCTATCTCGATATGAAACGCTGGAGCTTCAATCTGCAAATCTATTTTCTGTCACACCGCTTTCGCAGTCATAAACAGATGACCGAATGTAATATCGCGACTGTTCAGGATCGCACAATCTACGAAGATGTCGAAATCTTCGCCCGCAATCTCTACGAAATGGGCAATATGAGTCAACGCGACTGGGATAATTACCGCGCCCTGTTTGAAATCATGACCTCCTACCTGAAAAAACCAGACCTGATTATTTATCTGCGCGCCAGCGTCGATACGCTCCTGACGCGCATCAAGAAACGCTCGCGTGGATTCGAACGCGACATTTCTCCCGAATATATTTATATGCTAAATCTATCCTACGATCGCTGGATCAAAGAAGAGCAGAGCCGCAATAAAGTCCTGGTGATCGAAACCGATCAGTTCGACGTCTTCCGCGATCAGGACAAACTGGAACGGATTTTAAACCAGATCAGAGATATATGTCCCTGACTCCGTTTAGCATGTTTGGTTTCTCGCACATAATCACGGTGGTGATTATTGTGATAATCACCATATTCGCTCTGCACAAACTGCAAACCTATGATACCGCGAGTCTCAAGAAATATTTCAATCCGTTTCTCGCGATTTTGCTATTTTCGCAGTTGACCTTGTGGCGCATTATTTTTATTTTTCAAAACGATTTCACAATCGGTTACGACCTGCCGCTCCATCTATGCGGTCTAAGTGAAATATTACTGATTTATTACCTTCTGCGTCCCGGTCATAAACTTTTCGACGTGCTTTATTACTGGATTATGTCGGGTTCGACCCTGGCGGTGATTATTCCTGAACTGCAGTGGGATTTCCCCTCTGCGCGTTATTTCGCGTTGTTCATTCCCCACAGTCTGATGGTGTTTGTGATTCTGTACTGCCTGACCGTGTTAAAGATTCGACCCAGCCATAACAGTTACTGGACAGGGTTTAAAGCGCTCGGGCTAGTGGCCTTCTGTCTGGCGCCGGTGAATTTATTACTAAAAGCTAATTTCCTCTATCTCTGCGATATTCCGCCCGTTCCGTTCGGACCGATAAAACTCCTGCCGGAATGGCCGTGGTACCTGATAGTATTGGCGCTGTTCTTTCTACTGCTGTACCGAATCATTTATCAGCCGTTTTATCAGTCGGCAACTGAGACGGCGCTCGATCAAAAAGAAATATCATCTAATTAAGCGTCTCTTTAAACCACCATCCGGTTCAAATATTCAACCGCGTCCTGAGGATTGTGGGAATAGAAATCGGCGCCGATTTGAGCGCGGAAATCTTCCGTGACGGGCGCTCCACCGATCATAATCTTGAGTTCGGGGTAAGATTCCCGGATGGCGGAAACGCTTTTTTGCATATTCGGCAAAGTGGTCGTCAACAAGGCGCTCAGCCCGACGAAGCAATCGCGATGCTGTTCGATACCGCTTAGAAATTTCTGGGTTGATACATCGACGCCCAGGTCAATCACTTCAAAACCCCCGCCGCGGATAATCATCGAAACCAGATTTTTGCCAATATCATGCAGGTCACCGGCCACGGTGCCAATCAGGAATTTGCCCTTGCGCTTAACCGAACCGGATTCCAGATAGGGTTGCAGATGTTTCAAAACGGTGTTCATGGCCTGCGCGGCAACCAGCAGGTGCGGCACGAAAACCAGATTCTGGCTGAATTGCTTGCCGATGTGTTCCATGCCGAGCATACAGGCCTGCAGTAAGGTGTCCGGTGGGATTCCCTCTTTCAAAGCTTGCGCCGCGATTTCATCCGCGCCGTCTTGATCTTTCATATCCGGTGGGAAAGGATGACTCCGCGAAATTTTTCCCTTTTCAACACAGATGGCGAGTTTTTCAATGAGTTCCTGCATAATTCAACTCCTCAGTTTAATTGCGCAAACCGGCTTCTTTAACGATTGTCGGCATGATACTTTCCCACAAAAACGGCATAATATGAACCCCGCGAATACCTTTTAGATTTTTAACGGTCTGGATAATTTCGACGGCGATTTTGACGCCTTCGGCTTGCGGATCAGTGGCCTTTTCCATTCTCTGAATGTATTCATCATTGATTTTCACACCGGGGACATCCGCGCGCATGCGCAGTAAAGTATTGACCGATTTGACCGGCATGACGCCCGCCAGGATAGCGACTTTCTCATGCAACCCCATTTCGACTACCCTTTCCATCCAGTTTCTGAAAAGCTCCGGATCGAAAACCGGCTGAGTTTGGATAAAATGGGCTCCGGCGCGGATTTTTTTACAAAGCCGGATCAGGCGCATCTCAAAAGGCACCGCGAACGGATTAGCCGCCGCGCCGATCAGAAATTCCGGCGCTTTTTTCATTTCACGACCGGAAAGTAAATAGCCGGAGTTTAACTTGGCTACCGTGGCGATCAGCTGGGTTGAATCCAGGTCAAATACGCCCTTGGCTTCGGGATTGTCGCCGAATGTCTGATAGTCGCCGGTCAGGCAGAGCACATTGCGAACGCCCAGCGCCGCCGCGCCGAGCAAATCACTTTGAATTGCCAGTCGGTTGCGGTCACGACAGGTCATCTGAATGATGGGTTCGACGCCCTCTTCCAGCAAGATTTTGGCTGATGCAATGCTCGACAGACGCGCTATGGCAGTCTGGTTATCGGTAATGTTGACGGCGTCGGCGATGCCTCGAAAATACTGGGCTTTTTTCCGAATTACATCGCCATCACAGCTTTGCGGCGGACCAATCTCGCCGCAAACAATAAATTGTCCTGAATTAATCTTGTCTTTTAAAATCATCTAATTTCTCGGCTTCTTTATCATTACATACAAACAGGACCGGGGCGTCGTTACGTTTTTTGAATACATTCAGCCAGGCGGAAGTGCGCTCCAGATTCCAGTTGTGGATGCGGTTGATTTTATATAATAGTTTAATGCGTCCCCAGAATTTTGAGCGCATATATATTTTGTACCAGATGCACCATCGCTCGGGATAAACCTCGCAGTGTCCGTCGGCGCGTGTGCCGCCGCAGGGACCATTGCGGAGCCGTTTCGGACAACGTTGTGAACAGACGAATCCAGTGGATGAGAGGATACATTCGCCACAATGCTGACAACGGAATATCGGCACTTTTATTAAATCTTCGAAGAATAGCAAAAAACGCGAAAAACGTCGCTCGCGATATGAGATGGGCGGTTTGTCATAAGTTACAAAATCAGATTCCATGTTAACTCTCGGTAAAATTATGCTTCATTAATAATGGTTATTTAAGAATAATATTGGATGACCCGCATAACGGCGTTCAGGCCGTCGGTTGCCAAAACATCTTTCAAACACTGCATAGCGGAGTGATCTGCGGGCAATATCTCGTATTTACGCTTGACCGAACCGACGATATAGTTCAAGCCCAGCGGCATCGCCATGGTCAGGAAGGCGCTTTCCAGCGGACTTTTTACCGGCGAGCCGTCGGCTTTCTTGGGCGGCAACATGACAGTGAAATTGCTCAATCCGACCGACATATTGATTCCGGCAAAATCGGGATCTTGATGAATCATCTCAATCACTTTCATCAAGCGTTTAAAATTGCCTTCCATGTCACTGCCGATCGGCGCGATTCCCGGATCGATGATGAGCTGATCGTTAGTCACTCCCGGGATGCGTTCACGGGCAATTTTCACCAGCGACTGGGCGGTGGCATAACTTCGTTCGGGAGTTTTATTCATCGCTACCTCGCCGAATTCATTTTTACCTTCCGAAATCAGTAAAATAGGAATAAAAGGTTGTCTGGCGTATAAATCGAACATTTCCAGACGGGCTCCCGAAATTGAATTCAGGATCGGCAAACGACTGTCGGCTTTCGCCGGATCATAGGCTGACAATCCTGCCAGAGCCAGTTTTGGATCCGGCGTGTCGATGGATAGCGGCGCGTTTACCTGTTGCTGGATTTTTGTGACGACCTGCGCCATGAATTCGGGAGTACGCATACCGATATTTATATCGATGTAAGCCGCGCTTCTTTCGACCTGAAAACGAGCGAGTTCGACGATACCATCCAGATTATTCTCCTCGAAAAGAGCGTGGGTCGAAGGTATCGAATCATTGATCGATTCGCCGATGATAGTCAGTCCCGGTATTCCCATTTTTTTCTTAGCCTCTCATTATTGGTTGCAAAATCATCGTCGCTATTTTCAACAATCTCGTCATTTTTTCCAAGGATTAATTACGGATGATTTAGTAAAATTGGTCAAAATCCCATTTTGACCAAGCGATTTAACAATTAGAACTGCTTGATTCATTATTATCCACCTGAGACAGGCGGATTCTCCGATTAACAGGTGTTTTTTGGTGAAATTAATTATTAAAACCTATCGAATGTGCGTCCATAATTCACGCCAGGTACGCATTTCCTCGGTTTTTGGATAGACTGCCGGCGCTTTGCCCGTCAGCAGATATCTGATGTCGCAATATACATGAAATAAGACCGTCGAAAATAAATTCTTTTCCAATCGCCGTGTCGAGATAAATACACAGGCTTTTTTGGTTACTACACATTTCCCGAAACGCGCTATTCTGCGGCTTAGATCGAGGTCTTCAACAATCCCAAAATCTTCCCGAAAGCCGCCGGCCATAAAAAACGCTTCTTTTCTGTAAGCAACACATATCCCGGGAAATAGAGACAGACCGATTAAATTAAAAAGCCTTACCAAAATATAGGTTGCCTTATAGATCAATCTTTGAAGCGTTCCGCCGTCGCTCGGTTTCGCAATACCGGTAATACCGACTACCGCCTTATGCAAGAACTCTTGACGACAGGCGTTTAAAAATCCCTCTTCCAGTTCCGCATCGGCATCGATGAAAACAAGTATTTCGCCTTCCGCATTTTGCGCACCAATATTGCGCCCGAACGCAATTCCCTTCCTGTCTTCTATAATGACCTTATCGGCGTACCGGCGCGCAATATCCGCAGTACCATCCGTCGAACGTGCATCTGATACGATTATTTCATATTCATGTCGGGCACATCTTTGGTTCAGCGCCGATTTTAGGCATCGCTCGATGCAACTTTTTTCCATATAGGTTGGAATTATTATCGAGAATTTCATCGCCGCTATTTTGAACAATCCAGCCAATTATTCCAAGGATTAATTACCGATGATTCAGTAAAGTTGGTCAAAATGCCATTTTGACCAAGCGATTTAACAAAGCGCTCAACAGTCTATATAAACGGCGTCCGGTCTGAGGGCTTGACAGAAAAAGATTTCATATCAGTACAACATTCAAACGAAGCAAAACAACGATTATTATATCAGAGAGAATTTGAATTTCCTTTCAGCCTCATGATTTCTTGCTGTAATTCCACAATAACTTCTTGATTTATGATAATTTTCTTGTCTCCAGATTTTGAGGAATAGACGCAAAATACTTTACCACCATATTTTTTAATAAATTTTTCATGGGTTTCTTTTTGGATTCCTTTTTCCTTAAAAATCTGAGAAAGTTGGATTCCCTGATTAACAGGTTTTATCTGTATTCCAATATACTGATCATTTATTTTTATAAAAAATCTACGTTAAACAATCTATCCCATTCATCGGGCGCCGGTTCAATCTTCACCCCGAGTTCTTTTTCAAGTTGTCCATAAATCGTTTTTATTTCTGTCATGTATCCATCAAAAGTGCGATCAATAACAAGCTGCTTTAGATAATCAATACAATCTTGCTCTGTTATATTTTCAACCTCAGCATGAATTACCTCTGCAATTTTTATATAGAGCTTTCTTCCAAGGTTTTCAATATGTTCTTTTGATCTAACATTTGAAAAATAATACTCTCTCCGTTCTTCTATTGATTTGGGAGTGCATTTGCGGATGCTCTCAGATGTCGGACCGACATTCCGTTTAAAATTCAACTGAAATCGATTCATTGCACTATTAAGTATCCATTCTTTTGCCATATTCTCGCTCATTAAGTATGGTTAAAAATTTTGTTCTGTATTTAAAATTAATTGTCGTATCAACTTCGGCTAATCCCTCCTTAATCAAATGGGCATTCAGGAACGTCTTATTTTTGAGATATAAGTAACATAGCAAATTGTTATTTTCATCGTATTTATGATCGTCATATTTTAGAAATACTTTTTGCCCTTTGATCTTTTCTCTCAGATATTCAATAGCTTTACCATTGGTTGCATCCTTTTCTTTCACACCCAATAAACGCACAACCAGGTCATTATTGAGTCTTAGCACCACCGGGCTTATGATTTCTGATATTGAATAGTATTTTTCTCTTTCGCAATTTTGTTGATCAATTTTCGATCCAAATTGTAGCTTTTTTAAGTTTATCTTCTTGTCAAGTTTATGAGGATCTTTAAAAATGTAGGGTAGATTCTCAATTTTTTTATTAAAATCCTTACCTGGACTATCTACTAAAAATATGTATTTAGTCT
>Ga0172381_10007463_pt1 | contig 10819 bp, 10 predicted proteins | sample Leawel6488metaG_FD_119754 | JGI IMG/M metagenome (GOLD analysis project Ga0172381, IMG submission 119754) | Leachate microbial communities from a municipal landfill in Southern Ontario, Canada - Leachate well 64-88 metaG | ecosystem: Engineered > Solid waste > Landfill > Unclassified | place... | reverse complement strand
TGCTTTTGGCCTAGGTCAATTATTGGCGATGATTAATAATGGCTATGACTATGTCTCTCGTCAACTTGGTGTCAAGCTCGGGCGCATTGAAGCGGGTTACGAAGCCGATATGCTATTAGTGCCATATTTTGCTCCGACCAATCTTGACGAGAGTAATGCTCTTGGTCATCTTTTTTATGGAATGATGCACTCATTTAAACCAAGTGATGTTTTCGTCGCTGGTGAACAAGTCGTAAAAGATTACGAACTGACGAATAGGAAGCTGGTTTCAGAACTTGAAAACAGCCAGGAAATCGCCAATTCGTTATGGAAAAGAATCAAAGGAGAAAAATAATGGATTTAACAACTAAATTTGATGGATTAGTTCTTGCTAATCCCCTAATGCCCGCAGCTGGGCCGCTCGTCGGCGACACTGAACGCTTGGTTTTTATGAAGGATGCAGGCTGTGGAGCAATTGTCACCAAGACGATTTCTACTAAAGACGCTCATATTCCTCGCCCTTGTATTTATGGCGATCGCGAATATATCATGAACAGCGAACTTTGGAGTGAATATAACAAAGAAAAGTGGATTGAGGAATTTTTGCCGGAATTTGCAGCTGTCAATGATGGTCGCCCCTTAATTGTCAGCGTTGGCTATACCAAAGAAGATATGGAAGTCCTCATTCCGTTACTTGATCGCTTTGCTGATGCCTTTGAAGTTTCCACTCACTATGTGGGCACTGATCACTCCGTTATTGCCGAAACTGTCAAAACGATTCGTAAACATACCAAAAAACCACTCTACATGAAAATTAGCCCGCACATTCCTGATCCTTCCGGTTTTGCGAAAGCCATTAAGGAAGCTGGTGCAAATGGAGTAGTGGCAGTCAATTCGCTTGGACCGACGATGAAAATCGATATCAAAAACCGTCGCATCATTTACGGAAACGAAAAAGGTTTCGTGTGGACGAGCGGACCGGTCATCAAGAATTTAGCTTTAGCTACCGTTTATACAATCAAACAAGCAGAACCATCATTAACGGTTATCGGTGTTGGCGGAATTGCTACCGCCGATGATGTAATTGAGTTTTTATTAGCTGGGGCCAGCGGAGTGCAAATGCTTTCGGCGGCCTTGCTTAAAGGTAAGCAGTTATATGCCAAAATTATTGAAGACCTTCATAAGTCTTTAGAAAGAAATGGTTTCTCCTCGATTCAAGAAGTTATTGATACACAACTTGTGAACAAAGTTAAATATGAAGGAAATACTCCTTACCTCATTCCCGAAAAATGTATTCGCTGTATGCTGTGTGTAAAAATTTGCCCATATTTTGCCATTGAGATGAAAGATGTCATAACCTTTGATCCAAATAAATGCTTCCAGTGTGGACTTTGTCCGGTCAAGTGTCCAACTGGGGCAATTGTCATGGAAGAAAAGGAGTAAGTAATGTTCGATCCGAAGAAATCAACACCTAAAGTCGACCACGAAGAAAAGTGCTCTGGCGAAGCTAAATATGTTTCGGACATCGTTTTCGACAATATGTTATTTGCAAAAACAGTCCGTTCGTCAATCGCTAAGGGTAAAATCGTCAATATTTCCGTTCCTAAATTACCAAATGGATACCATGTTGTTGATCATCAGGATGTCGTCAAAGAGAATTATGTCAAAATGGTATTTACCGATTGGCCTGTTTTCCCAGTTAACCGCGTTAATTATATTGGCGAGCCGATTATGCTTGTTGTCGGACCCGATAAGCTTGTGATCGATAAAATCATTAGTCAAGTCGTTATAAATTATGAAGAAGAAGAACCTGTTTTTGATTTAGTTAATAGCGTGGCTCATAAGTCGTTTAAAAAGGGCAATTTTGCAGAAGCCTCTAGACGAAACGTTAGAACAATTAAGGAAACCTTTGATACAGGATATCAAGAACAAGCCTATATTGAACCGCAAGGAATGCTAGCTTATTTAGAAGAAGGCGGCAAAGTCACTTTAATGGGATCAATGCAATGTCCTTATTACATAAAAAACGCCGTTATTAACACTTTGGGCTATCCCGAAGATAAAGTCCGCGTTATTCAACCAGCGGTTGGGGGTGCCTTTGGTGGCAAAGAAGAATTTCCTTCAACCATTGCTTGCCAACTCGCGACTGCGGTTGTAAAAATCAAACAGCCAATTAAAATGATTTTCGAACGCGAAGAAGATATGTTAGTGACGACAAAACGTCACCCGTCTTCTATAACTTTAGAAGCAAAAATTGATCAAAATAATAAAGTATTAGGCATCAAAGCCGATGTTGGTTTAGACGCTGGCGCTTATATCGGGTTGAGCGCGGTTGTTCTATCGCGTGCTATGTTGGCAGTAACTGACGCCTACACGATTGATAATCTCGAAGTTTCCGGCAACGTATATATAACTAATACCGTTCCAACCGGAGCCTTTCGCGGCTTTGGGTCTCCACAAATGATTTTTGCTATAGAAATGTTTATGACTCACCTTGCCAAAGATTTAGGGGTCGATCCATTCACCTTTAGACTTAACCATTTGGTTAAGCAAGGAGATTTAACATCGACAAGTGGTCTTTTCCGCGACCCAATTATCATGGATAAAATGATAGCCAAGGCAACAGAGATGTCCGATTATCATCGCAAGACAAAAGAATACGCCAAACCAGGAGTCTTTAAAGGTATTGGCATGAGTTGGTTCCTCCATGGCTGTGGTTTTACCGGCGATGGCGAGAGCACGCATATAAAATCTAGAGTTCGCCTTGTTAAAGATGAGAAAGATATTGTTCATTTGTATATCGTTGCTGTCGACATGGGCCAAGGGGCAAAAACATCACTTAAACGCGTAGTGGCGATGGTCCTTGACATTCCTAATGAACAAGTCGTCTTTGATTATCCGGACACTGATTTAGCGCCTGATTCAGGACCGACTGTCGCCTCAAGAACAATGATGATTGTCGGCGGCTTATTAGCTCGCGCTGCCCAAAAACTGAAAGATAATTGGAAAAAAGGCGAGTATCAGGAAATTATTGAGCAGTATAAACAACCTGACTATATTCAGTGGGACGAAAGAAAGCTTCAAGGTGACGCTTACCCATCATATTCTTGGGGAGTAAATGTTGTCGAAGTTGAGATTTCACCTGTAACATACGAAGTTCAATTAAAAGGCATTTGGAGTGTTTATGATATTGGTAAGGCCATCGATGAAAGAATGGTTATTGGCCAGGCTGATGGTGGTATTACTCAAGGAATAGCCTATGGCTATTTAGAAAATATGCGCCATGAAAAAGGCAAGTTAAAACAAAAAAACTTGACTGATTATATTATTCCGACCTCAATGGATATGCCACCGATGGAAACGATTATTATGGATAATCCCTTTTTGTATGGACCGTATGGAGCTAAAGGCGTCGGCGAGCTTACTTTTGTCGGAGGAGCACCAGCTGTTGCACTAGCGATTGAAAACGCCATCAAACGCAAAGTTAATCGCATTCCGGCAACACCCGAATACATCATGGAGTTGATAAACAATGAATAAAATAAGATTTAATTTGAATGGTGAAGATGTTACCGTCGCACTCGATCCGAGTCTTCGCTTACTCGATGTTTTACGCGATTATTTTCAGTTGACTGGCACTAAAGAAGGATGTGGCGAAGGCGAGTGCGGAGCCTGTTCGGTTCTAGTTAATGGCCGAGTCGTCAATAGTTGCTGCTTTCCTTTAGCAAATGCTAAAGGCAAAAAGATTTTAACAATCGAAGGGTTAGCTAAAACAAAACGTTATCAAGTGTTAAAGGATGCTTTCCATACTGAAGGTGGTTCGCAGTGTGGAATTTGCACACCGGGCATGATTATGGCAGCCGAAAGTCTTCTGTCGATCAACCCTCATCCAAGTGATGAAGAGATTCGCATTGGACTTTCTGGAAATCTATGTCGTTGTACTGGTTATAACATGATTATTAAAGCGGTTCAAAAAGCTGCTGAGTTAGGAGCAGGTTTATGGTAAAACATATCATCCCTAATAATCTTCAAGAAGTGCTTGAAGTCTTGAATGCGGGGCCATGCCATATTATGGCTGGTGGCACCGACTTAATGATTCAAAAACGGAATACAGCCGGCACTCCTCCTAAGTTTACAAAGGACGTTTGTTATATCGCCAATCTCGAAGAACTTAATTATATTAAAAAAGATGATAAGAGAAATTCTATTGTCATTGGAGCTTGTTCCAAATTAGAAGATATGTCTCATCATCCCGATGTTCCTGATTTATTAAAAGAAGTTATTCGTGAAATCGGAAGTCCTGGAATTCGTCACAGTGCGACTTTAGCTGGGAATATTGCCAACGCTTCACCGGCTGGTGATAGTCTTGTTGCCCTTTATTTATACGATGCCGAAGTAGTGGTATCTAGTGTTGATGGTGAAAGAATCATACCTATTGAAAAATTTATTACTGGCGTTCGAAAAATTGATTTGCGAGTTAATGAACTAATTAAAGAAATTATCATTCCTCTTCTACCGATTACCAAATACAAATGGGTGAAGGTTGGCGGAAGACGGGCCGATTCAATTAGCAAGGTTTCTTTTGCAGGCATATATCTAGTTAATTTCGGTTTAGTATCAGATATCCGTCTCGCCTTTGGCTCGGTTGCAGCCATGGTGGCTAGAAGTCACGAATTGGAAAATTCACTTAAAAATCACACAATTGAACAAATAATTGATGATTTGCCACGAATTTTAGAAGAATCCAACAAATTAATTTCTCCTATTGATGATCAAAGATCTAATAAAGTGTATCGCCGTAAAGTGGCGACCAATATTATTGAATCATTCATCAAAGGAATGAAATGAAGAAGGAGTTATAATGCACAAATTTAAAGGTTATCGCTGCACATTGTGTGGCCAAAATTATGCGCCTGATGAAGCGATTTACACATGTCCGTCTTGTGGCGACAAAGGCATTCTCGATGTTGAATATGACTATGAAAAATTAAAGAATATTGTTAGCCTTGACTATTTTAAAAACAACCACGATTATTCAATGTGGCGGTATGCCCCAATTATGAGTATTCGCGATGACCACATTAGCGAAATGTTAAGAATTGGTTGGACGCCGCTTTATAAATCAAAACATTTAGCAAAACATCTAGGCATTAAAACTTTGTATATTAAAGATGAGGGCTTGAATCCAAGTGGATCAACAAAAGATCGCGCAAGTGGTGTCGCTGTTTTAAAAGCAATTGAAGCAGGAGCAAAAACAATATCCTGTTCTTCGACTGGTAATGCTGCTTCAAGTTTGGCTTGTCAAGCGGCCCATATTGGGTTAAAAAGCGTCATCTTTGTGCCAAAAAGGGCACCAATTGGCAAGCTTACGCAATTATCAATTTATGGTGCCACCGTTATTTGTGTTGATGGCGACTATAAAGATACGTATAACCTATCTCGCAAGGCGATTGAAACATATCATTGGTACAATCGCAACGCCGCAATAAATCCGCATATGGTTGAAGGCAAAAAGACAGTCGCCCTAGAAATTGCCGAGCAACTAAGTTTTGAACCAACTGATTGGGTCGCTATTTCTGTCGGTGATGGTTGCAGTGTTGGTGGAGTCTACAAAGGTTTTTACGATTTGCTTCAATTAGGCCTTATTAAACGTATACCCAAAATTCTTGGTGTGCAAAGTTCGGGTTGCGCCCCCTTTGTGACAGCTTTTGAAAATAATGAAGAATTAAAAGAGACTGACGAAAATACAATTGCTGATTCAATTGCGGTGGGTATTCCACGCAATCCTGTCAAAGCGATGAATGCAATCAAAAAAAGCGGGGGGCACTTTATAAGTGTCAGCGATAAGCATATACTAGAGAGTATGGCGCTTTTAGGGCGCCTTGAAGGCATCTTTGGAGAACCAGCGGGGGTTACAGCTCTAGCTGGTATTCAAGAAGCTCTAAAAATCGGTTTAATCAAACCTGATGAATCTGTGACGTTTATTGTCACTGGCAATGGTTTGAAAGACCCGACTAATGCCCAAAAAGCAATTAGCCCGCCTGTCCTTCTAAAGCCTGATATTGAGGCCCTACACAAGTATTTAAAAGAAAAAGGAGTCAAATAGAAATGACAAAAATCCCATTTGGACCAACTTATGATGAGATGCTCCACCCGGATCACATCGACCCGGAAGTCCGTGCGAAAGCCTTAAAAGCCAAGTACGAAGATGAACTCGACCCAGTGAATCTTTTTAACATTAACTGGAGAGAAGATGACGGCAAAACAGTTCGCAAAATTGTTTTACCTAAAGCCTTGACCGGCGTAGAAGCCAATATCGTTGTGCTTCTTGGTAAACAATATCCATCTGGCTCGCACAAGGTCGGACCAGCCTATTCAACCTTAATCGAAGGATGTATTGACGGCGATATTATTCCTGGCCAACATACGATTCTTGGCCCATCAACTGGTAACTTTGGCATTGGTGTTTCTTATATCGCTAATTTAATGAAATATGATGCAATCGTTATTATGCCTGACAATATGTCTAAGGAACGTTACGACCGTATTCAACGTTATGGCGCGAAACTAGATTTAACTCCAGGGACTGAATCCGATGTTATTTTGACACTAGAAAGAACATTTGAACTTAAGAAAAACCCAAGTTATCGGAGTTTAGCTCAATTTGAGCTTCTTCCAAACTATCGTTTCCATCGTCATGTCACTGGACATAGCTGTATTGACGCCGTTAAGGATGTCGGAAATGGTCGGATTGCTTGTTTTGCATCTGCTCCCGGTAGCGCAGGTACACTTGCTGCTGGTGATGCGATTAAAAAAGTATTTCCTGAATGCAAAATTGCCGCCCTTGAACCATATGAATGTTCGACTTTAACTAACGGTGGTAGAGGACAACATCGCATTGAGGGAATCGGCGACAAGATGTGTACTCTTATTCATAATATTTTGACGACAGACTTTATTGCTCGAATTAAAGACGATGAATCTGTCCGCGGCTTAAAAATTATTCATGATGCACCCGAAGTATTAATTCGTCATGGCGTCGATAAGAAACTCGCTGAAGATATGCGCGAACTATTTGGCGTGTCAGGTATATGCAATATCTTAGGAGCTATCAAGATGGCGAAGCATTTAAGGCTTGGTCCTGGCGATAATGTTGTAACAATTGCCACGGATGGTTATGATCGCTATGAAAGCGTACTTGAACTTCTTGAAAAGCGCGAATTAGAAATGCCTGATTTTGTTTTGGAACGTTGGTACAAGGATATTTTCCTCGGTGCCGAAGACCGCTACATCGAAGATGCGCGTTTGCACGATGTCAAAGAACGCCTTTTCAAGCAAAAGGAAAATGACTGGCTTAAATTTGGCTATGCTCAAGAATATCTCGATGCGATGAGACATCCAGATTTTTGGGAAGTTGAATATAAGAAAGTTTTTGAATATGATGAAAAGATTAAAAAAATGAGAGGAAAAACAATATGAACAAAACAATCCCATTTAGCGATATTTTAAAAAAAGCTGAATCTTATAAAAAGGAAATGACCGCCTTTCTTCGCGACATGATTTCTCTTCCGAGTGAGTCGTGCCAGGAAAAAGAAGTCATTCACCGCATAAAAGAAGAGATGGAAAAGGTTGGTTTCGACCGTGTCGTCATTGATAAAATGGGTAACATTCTTGGTTACATTGGACGTGGAAAACATCTTATTGGGATGGATGCCCATATTGATACAGTCGGTATCGGCGATATTCGCAACTGGACCTTTGATCCTTACAAAGGATACGAAGACGATGTTCACATTGGCGGACGTGGCGCGAGCGACCAAGAAGGCGGTATGGCCTCGATGGTTTACGCTGGTAAAATTATTAAAGATTTAGGCCTTGAAGATGACTACACATTAGTTGTTACCGGAACTGTCCAAGAAGAAGATTGTGACGGAATTCCGTGGCAATATATCATTGAGGAAGATAAAGTTCGTCCTGAATTCGTCGTTATTACAGAGCCAACTTCCTGCCGCATTTATCGCGGGCATCGTGGAAGAATGGAAATCAAAGTAACGACTCGTGGCATTTCTTGTCATGGTAGCGCCCCCGAAAGAGGCGATAATGCTGTTTACAAGATGGGTCCGATTATCGGCGAAATCAAAGAACTCAATGAACGGTTGAAACACGATGCTTTCCTCGGTAAAGGAACAATGACGATTAGCGAAATTTTTCATACCTCGCCATCACGTTGTGCGGTTGCCGATAGTTGTTGGATCTCAATCGACCGCCGTTTGACGATGGGCGAGACGCATTTAGGCGCTCTTGATGAAATCAGCGCTTTACCCTCGGTTAAAGCCGCCGGAGCCACCGTTGAAATGTACATGTACGAACGCCCGTCATGGACGGGTCTAGTTTATCCAACCGAGTGCTATTTCCCGACTTGGGTTATACCCGAAAGTCATGTTATTTGCTCTTCCACGGTTGAAGCCTATAAGGGTCTATTTAAAAAGGATCCGGTTGTTGACAAATGGACATTCTCGACAAATGGTGTAACTATTATGGGTCGTTATGGCATCCCATGCATCGGCTTTGGGCCCGGTGACGAAAAAGAAGCACACGCTCCAAACGAAAAAACGAGAAAAGAAGATCTTGTTATCGCCGCTGCGCTTTATGCCGCTATACCATTGATGTATTTAAGCCAACTTAAGAAATAAGGAGAAAACTAATGAGTAAACTATTCTACAAACGCACAATGAAGCCACTCTTCAAAGGCCGTCACTTCATCACTCTTGAAGAATGGACAAAAGAAGAAATTGATAAGTTACTAGAAGTATCTTATGATTTGAAAAACAAATTCTATAAAAATATTCCGACACCTTATCTTGAAAATAAGACTGGTTTCTTGATGTTCTTTGAACAATCGACAAGAACGAGAAACTCGATGGAATCCGGCCTTGCTCAACTTGGCGGGCACGCAACTTTCCTCGATACGTCAATGATGCAAATTTCCCATGGGGAAAGCGCAAAGGATACTGCCGTTATCTTGTCCTCTTTTGGACATGGTATTGCTTGTCGTTATTGCAACTATGGTGTTGGCAATAAATACATTCGCGAAATGGCCGCTAATTCGACCGTCCCGATTATGAACCTACAATGTGATTTATATCACCCGATGCAAGCACTAGCTGATTTGATGACCATTCAGGAAGTATTTCCAACGACGAAACGTCTCAAAATTTCGATTATTTGGGCTTATGCTGAAAGTCACAAAAAACCAATTAGCGTTCCTCTTTCACAAATTTTGTTATTCCCGCGCTATGCCATGGATGTAACCCTCGCCTATCCTGAAGGTTATGATCTTCCAGATTGGGCTATTGAAAAAGCAAAGAAAAACGCTGAAGAAAATGGTGGTTCCTTCCGTATCACACATGATATAAAAGAAGCCTTTAAAGATGCGGATATTGTTATTCCTAAGAATTGGGGAAGCTGGGTTAAAAACCAATCAACCGTTGTCGTCGATGATTATATCAAAACACTTAAAGGTTGGAAATGTACTGAAGAGATGATTAAACTCGCCAGCCCGAATGTTAAATACATGCACGCACTTCCGGCTGATCGTGGTAATGAAGTTGAAGACTTGGTTATCGATGGTCCTCACTCGATTGTTTATCAGGAAGCGGAAAACCGTCTTCACACCGCCAAAGCCGTTATGGCAATGACGATGGGTGATAAGTAACCGATACATAAATCTTCTAAGGGTTGTTCGTATTTCGGACAATCCTTTTTCTTTTCATTAAAAAAAGCGAGGATTACAATAAAAAAAGGGACATTTGCATGGAAATTTGGAATGATGAAAAGCGATTAAGTAGTTTTGTTAATTATCAAAAAGCAAAAGTGATGATTGGCGGTCAGTTTAAATCAAAGATTAAACTTCGCGCCGAATCATTTACGGGCGTCAAAACGATTGGTGTCTTTTATATGCGAGAAGATATTTCATGCCGTTTTGATTTGGATTTTGAAGTCATTAAAGGAAGAGCGAAAATCATTCTCGTTCGGAAAAGCGTAATTACTCCAGTCATATTCGAAACAAATCAACGAGCAGTGATTTTTAAGTTGCAAAAAGGATTTAATCGAATTCGCATTGTGGGTGAACATGCCGATGCAAAACTTACCCTTCTAATGAAAAAAGGGATTTCGAGTCTTTAATAAAATTTTTTTAGAACGAAGATCTATAATCACGATATCTAAAATCATTAAAAAGCATCTCGCTGGTAAATAGATCCTTTTTCTTTTTTAATATTGCTAGAAGTATTAGTCATATATGACTTAATCATAGATAACTATTCGGAGGTAAAAAAATGGAAGATTTAATTTTAGGAAAAAATAAAGATCGTTTCTACATTGGTGAAAGCGAAGAAAAAAACATTGCCGAAGTGACTTTTAAGAAACATCAAGATAACATAATTGTTCTCGATCATACATATGTTAATCGTTCATTAAGAGGTCGAGGCATCGGCAAAATTCTTGTCGACAAAGTTGTTGAATATGCGCGACAAAATAATTTGAAAATTATTCCAACTTGTCCATTCGCAAAAGATATTATGGAAATGTCTACAGCATACGCTGACGTATTGCTTTCTGATCCCGAAATCCAAAAAGAAGACCGCGTCGCCTGCCCTTTATAAAATATCAATGTTAATAAAATACTCGCAATATTTGCTGTTCATCATTAAAGTGACTGTAATTTTTATGTATAATGTTGCCCGGAGGCAAAAATATGGATTCATTTCAATTTCAAAGGGTGGCTGATGATAAATTAGAGGGCAAATGGAGCGAAACTGCCCTAGGGTATTTATTGCTG
>Ga0172381_10007462_pt1 | contig 10819 bp, 10 predicted proteins | sample Leawel6488metaG_FD_119754 | JGI IMG/M metagenome (GOLD analysis project Ga0172381, IMG submission 119754) | Leachate microbial communities from a municipal landfill in Southern Ontario, Canada - Leachate well 64-88 metaG | ecosystem: Engineered > Solid waste > Landfill > Unclassified | place... | reverse complement strand
TGGGAAATTTATAAATTTAATACAAATTTATAATATCATATTTCCCGATTTCTAGCGATGGTTTTTGATATTATCAAGCACTTCCGAGATAAAATTATCTTTGGAAATATCGCGCGTTTCCAGAGCGCCGCGATCGCGGACGGCTAAGGTCGGAGAATTAGCTTCCTTATCGCCGATAACGAGCATATAAGGCGTCTTTTCGTTAACGGCTTTTCGGATCTTATTGCCGACCGTTTCGTTGGCCTCATCAATTTCGACGCGGATGCCGGCCTGCTTAAATTCGGCAGCCAGTTCTTTGCAAGCCGGGATATGGGTTTCGGCGACAGAAACTATCTTTACTTGAACCGGGGACAGCCAGACGGGGAAAGCGCCGGAATAGTGTTCGATTAATAAGCCGATAAATCTTTCGAATGACCCGAAGAGCGCGCGGTGCAGCATGTAAGGACGGTCTTTTTCTCCTTTGTCGTTAGTAAAAGTCATATCAAAACGTTCCGGCAGATTGAAGTCAAATTGCAAAGTAGAGCATTGCCATTCTCGTCCTAAAGCATCTTTGATTTTAAAGTCTAATTTAGGCCCGTAAAAAGCGGCTCCGCCGACATCTATCTTATAAGAGAGGTTTTTATCTTTGGCCACTTTTTCCAGAACTTTCTCCGTGAATTTCCAGCCGTCGTCGCTGCCGATATTTTTTTCTTTCTTTTCATCGCGGGTTGACAGGTAGACAGAGATTTTACTCTGGTCAAATCCAAACGATTTATACATAAATAAGATAAAGTCGACTACCAATCCTAATTCTTCTTCGACTTGATCCGCGCGGCAGATAATATGAGCGTCATCTTGGGTAAATCCGCGGACGCGGGTCAACCCGGATAATTCACCTTTCTTTTCAAAACGGTAAACTGTGCCGCATTCCGCCCAACGTAACGGTAAATCGCGATAGGAGTGAAGCGCATTTTTATATATGCGGACATGAAACGGACAATTCATCGGTTTTAAAAGATATATTTCCGACTCTTTAACGGCTTCCTTATTTTGGCTGGCGGATAGGCTTTGCCCGACTTCAATCGGCGGGTACATGCTATCGTTATAAAATCCCCAATGCCCAGAAGTTTCCCATAAGGATTTATTGCCGATATGCGGTGTCCGTACCAAATCATAGCCGGCCTGTTCGTGCGCTTTATACCAAAAATCTTCTATAGTGCGCCAGAGTCTGGCTCCTTTAGGGTGCCATAAGGGCAGACCGAGCCCGACCATTTCATCGGCATGGAAAAGATCTAAATCTTTCCCTAATTTTCTATGGTCTCTCTTTTCCGCCTCTGCTAACATTTTCAGATAATTATCCAGTTCTTCCTTGGTATCAAAGGCCAGCCCGTATATCCGGGTGAGCATTTTGTTTTTTTCGTCGCCGCGCCAATAGGCGCCGGCGAGCTTATCTAACTTGAAGCTGCCCGGTTTTATCTGGTTAGTGTTTTCCACGTGAGGGCCGCGGCAGAGGTCGGTAAATTTTCCAACAGTATAGTAACTGACAGCGGTTTCGCCTTTATCTTTTAGGTCGCTGATTAGTTCGGCTTTATAAATTTCACTTTCAGCTTCGGCTTTTTTTATTCCTTCATTAATCGGCAGTTCGCTCCGTTCAAATTTTAGATTCTGCTTTAAGAGATAATTCATTTTTTTTTCGATTTCCTTAAGATTGGTGTCGCTGATTTTTTCTTCGCCGAAATCAATATCGTAATAGAAACCGGTTTCAATTGCCGGACCGATGGCTAATTTCACGTTCGGCCACAGCTCTTTAACAGCTGCGGCGAGCAAATGCGACAAGGAATGGCGCTTTACTTCAATACTTACTTCGTTTTTCATATAGTTAAAATTATTTTAAAAAAAGTCCCCTCCTCGCAAAAACAGTCAAAACTGCTTTTGTCAGGACGGGACTTAAGGGCGCAGTGCGCCATTTTTAGGTCTCGCGGTTCCACCTGGCTTCTTCCGTTGGGGAATATCTCAGAAAGATATCCATAATACGGAAGCTCTTTTTATCAAGCCATTAAGCGCGCCGGATTTTTTTAGAAAAAATATTTTTCCAACCGAGTTTGGTAGGCTCGGCCGTCGGCTTAAGGTGTTTTTATTATAGTATCGGACCGGTTTTTTGTAAAGAGCGACTATTTCCAGCGCGTTTTAAATAGTTTTATCCTTTAGCCAGGACTAGCCCGTAAATTTTTTCCGCGCCTTGAGCGCGCAGAATTAAGGCCGCTTCATTTAGGGTCGCTCCGGTCGTCGCCACATCGTCTATCAGTAAAATATTTTTATCTGTTAAGTCCGGTCCGGCATAAGCGAAGACTCCGGAGATATTTTTCTGCCGCTGGCTTTCGTTCAGGGATGCTTGGGCGCCGCGATGCTTTTGTCTTATCAATCCCAGCGATAAAGGATAGGAAAAGCTGGCGGCGAATTCTCGCGCCAGTATTTCCGCTTGGTTGAAGCCGCGCCAGCGGAAACGGCGGGCGGAGAGGGGAATAGGAATGACGATAAAATCGGCGGCGGTTCGGTTATTGAATAAGGCTTGATTGTCGGAGGCAGCTTGATTATTATTCAAAGCCGCTAAAGTCATTTGTCCGGACCAATACAAAATCAAAAAATCCGCCAACGGTTTTCCGAGGGCGGTGATAAAGTGATATTTGAATTTTTTAATCAAGTCCGCTAAGAGCGCGTCATCGTAATCGCCGGCGATAAAGATTTTATCCAGCGCCGCCGTTTTCAGGCGGGAAGTGTTTTTGCCGGGGCTGAATTTTAAGCGGCGGAAACAAGCCGGACACAGCCAAGTTCCTTCGCCGCCGCACCCCAGGCATTCCAGAGGAAATAAGAGATTAAGAATAAACGCTTTCAGCCGGCGTCGCGGCGTGGGCATTAGGGTAAATTAATTTTATAAATCTGGGAGGTGGTTTTGTCGGTGAAATAGAGGTAGTCTTCATCGGTCGGCACAATCACTTCGGAAATATTATAAGCGCCATCAGGAACGGCAATCAGTTCTTTGGTCCCGGTTTTTAGATTTATTTTATATAAGTTGTCTTTGGTCTTATCGGCTAATTCCGGGAACATGCCGGAACCTTTTTCCAGATTTTCCGGAACGGCGCAGTAGACTTCGTCGTTGGAAGAAAAAGTGCATTTACTCGCCCAAGTGTTCAGGCTGATACTCTGGCGATCCTGGCCGATAGTATCGCCGACGGCATCGACGATCCATAATTGTGGATTGAGATTAGTCGCCGTGCTGTAGACGCTATATAATAATTTATCGCCCGTCGTCGACCATTGGGATTCTAGGCCGCGGCCTTCGATAACGGTTGATTTAAAATTTTCTCCGTTTAAGCCGACAAAATAAATTTCTTGGCGGTTGAAATCCACCCCCTTGGTGTACATGGCGACAATCTGATTGTTCGGCGACCAGGAAGCGGTGACCGTATCAGCGTTAGTGCCGATTTCTTCCAAAGCCACTGCTTTGGAGCCGTCATCGTTAGAAACTACTAAATAGCGGTTTTCTTCGTCTAAGCCGATACTTTTGGAAACTAGCTGATTACTGTCGGGAGAGAAGGAAAAATTTTCCCAGTGGGAGGGCAGGGTTACTTGAGTTTCGGTCTGGAAGTTATATAAGATTTTGTTGCCATCGGGATATTCCAAGACCGCTTGGTCTTTATTCGGCGCCCAGACAACATTATCGACGCCATAGAAAACCTTGTCGCTTAAGGCGATGATATTGCCATTTTGGTCGATTCTGTAAAATTTTCCGTCGGTTTGGTTATAGTATTGGACATTACCGTCGCTGGAAAGAGTCGTTCCTAAGGTCGGTCCGGTAGTTACGGTTTCAGTCTTGGTTAAGCCGCCGACCGCGATCGCGCTGGCGGCGCCTTCGGCCGGCTGGCCGGTCGGGATAGTTATTCCTTCCGGCAAGACTCCGCCCTCGCCGCTGATTCCGCCGGTGGTAGTGCTGAGGCCGGCGGATGGCAGGCCGCTAATTGTCCCCGGAGTGGTGGTGGCCACCGGAGTTACGGCTGTCGGAGCGAAAAAAAAGCGCCATAAAAGATAGCCGACCAGGAAGACGAGCAGAAGGAAGCCGAGAACCAAGAAAACTTTTTTGAAACGGCGGAAAAAGTTCATATGTTAGCTTGTTTAATGTTTCTAAATAATATATAATTATTATATACTAAGAAACTGGATAATTCAATTTAAAATGGGGAAAGCCCCACAAAGTTTATGAGTCTTTTTTCCTTTGGTGGAGATAACCTTTTTTTAGGAATCGATATCGGCGACTCCTCGTTAAAGATGGTGGAACTGAAGAAGAAGAATCATCGCATCTATCTCTCTAATTACGCTTTTAGCGAAAATATCTCGGAAGTCAATTTTATGAAAGTTGACGATGCTAATTATTTAGCCCGGGCGATCAATAAAGTCCGAACCGAGGCGAAGATATCGGCGACTAAAGTTACCGCTTCGTTGCCGACTTTTGCGGTTTTTTCTTCAATTATCAATATTCATAATGTTGATAAGAAGGGAATCGCCGATGCGGTTAATGAAGAGGCGAAGAAAGTTATTCCGCTGCCCTTAGAGGAAATGACCTTAGATTGGAAGATTATTCCGGATGAAAATGGCAAGATTCCCAGCAAGGGTAATTTCCAGGTTTTTTTGACCGGTAGTCCTAAAAAATTAGTGCGGAAATATATTGATATTTTTAAAGCGGCTAAGCTGGAGTTAGCCAGTTTGGAAACGGAAACTTTTTCTTTGGTCCGATCTCTCGTCGGTGATGATAAGTCAACGGTGATGATCGTCGAAATTGGCGCCAACAGTACGGACTTATTTATCGTCAAAGAAAGCATCCCGGTTTTAAATCGGAGTTTGGCGGTCTGTGCCTCTTCGGTTACCCGCGTCTTAGCGGAAAAGCTTGGTTTGTCGTACGCGCAAGCGGAGCAGTTTAAGTTTGATCTGAGCGTCACGCTTAATTCTGATACTAAGGAAGAATTGCCGCAGCTGCTGGTTAAAACTTTGGAGCCGATTGTTACGGGAATAGAATATATGCTGGATTTTTTCCGCTCGCAAAATAAGGGCAATGTGGAAAAGATTATTTTGTCCGGTGGTGGCGCTTTGTTGCTGAATTTGCCGGACTACCTCTCTAAACGTCTGAATATCCAAGTAATTATTGGAGATCCTTGGAATAGGGTTCGTTATCCGGAAGAACTTAAGCCGGTTCTGAATGAAGTCGGACCGCGTTTGGCGGTGGCCATCGGCTTAGCGATGCGGGAAATTGAATAAAAATAAATGTTTTTGCAAACAGGCAAACTAAATAGGAAAAAAGAGAAAAAGCATGCCGAGCTCCAAAATCCTAAAATTTTGGAGGTTAATCTTATTAAGGAAGAGGCGGTAATTTCTTTTGATTGGAACAAGAATTTATTGGTCTTGATTTTAGTTTTGCTTTTGGCAGGATTTTTAGTGGTTGAGATTTATTTCGGGCTTAATTGGTGGGAGAAACAAGAAGCAGCCCAAATCCAGGTTTTGAGCGATCAAGTCGCCAAGCTGGATGCTGAAGCCGCAAAACTTAAAAAAACGGCCAGCGCCGCTTTATCGTATAAAGAAAAATCTGCAGTTTTTACAGATTTGCTTGATAATCATATTTATTGGAGCAATTTTTTTAATTGGTTGGAAAAAAATACTTTAAGCTCGGTTCGTTTTGAAGGGTTTACCGGCACAGTTGATGGCGTTTATTCTTTGGCGGCGACGACTGATAATTTTGCCGATGTTTCCTGGCAAGTCAAAGCGTTTTTAAACGATCCGCTGGTTAAAAATGTCCAAGTAATCGAAGCGACGGCCGCTAAAGATCAGACTAAAGCTGGTCGAGTCGGTTTTTCTATATCTTTTGAGGTCAATCAAGATATTTTTAGAAAATAATTATGGCCAATTTGCCGATCAAAAAAAATAATAACACCAATATCTTCCTGAATAATTATTTTAATATTATCTTAGCTTTGGTTTTAGTACTCTTTTTGTTAATCGCCTATTTGGTTTTTTTGAATCCAAAATTCCAGGCGACCAAAGCGGCTATCCAGGCCAATACGGAAGAGAAACGGGTTCTCTATGAAACGACGCAGAAGCGGTTGGCCAGCTTGAAAGCTATTTATGACGTTTATCAAAAAATAAGTCCGGCCGATCTGCAGAAATTTAATAGCGTCTTGCCCGATAACTATGTGCGCGAAAGGCTGTTCGGGGAATTGGAAGAAATTATTGGCCGCGGCGGCTGGCTGATTTCGGATATTAATATTTCTCCGGCTACCGATGTCCCCAAAGAAATTGTGGTGGTTCCGGCCGGCAAAGGCGGCGTCGGTCCTAACTCCGCCTCTGTTTTGGGCAATAAAAAAATCGGGACTATTAATATCCAATTAAGCATCGCCGCTATTGATTATCCCGGTTTGAAGAATCTGCTCAATATTCTAGAAACTAATTTGCGCCTGTTTGATATTACTAATATCGATTTTTCGCCCTCGGGAAACTCGGCGACGGTTATGATTACTACTTATTATTACGAATCTCTTTAGCGATATGAAAAAAAATTCCGCTATTGTCCTGTATATCCTCCTTATCCTGGCTATTGCCGGAGGTTTACTTTTATTTATTTTTAGAGGGTCTATTTTAGAAGTTTTGCGCCAAAAGACCGGGGTTGATTCCTCCACTAAGGTCACGAATATCAGCGCGACGGTAGTAACCGTGGCCAGTTCCAGCGCCCTAGACACTAATGTCTTATCGCTGCCACGCTTTACCAGTTTAGTTAATCAAGTCACCAGTTTTAATTTCGATAATATTTGCTGGCGCCCTAATACCATAACTAGCCAGCCGATTGCTTCTAAAAATGTTTTGCCGACAGCGGCGACTACCACCGGCGGGGAAGAGGCGATTTCTCTAAATTGCGTGCAGGGAAATAGTCTGCCTTTTGTGGTTAATAAAAAATGATCCTATGGATAAGAATGAACAGCTGTTGAATTTATTATTGTCTAAAAAAATTATCGACGCCGCCAAAGCGCTCGAGATTAGAGAAACTGTTTTGAAGAACAAAGGAGACTTGGGCAGTTTTTTGCTAGGGCAAAAAATAATTTCCGACGAGCAGTTGACTGAGGCGCGGGCGGCTCTCTCCGGCTTACCTTATTATAATTTAACCAACGAGGAGGTTTCGGACGAGGTCGTCCGTTTTCTGCCGGAAGAGATCGCCAAGACTTATAAAGTAATCTGTTTTGCGCGGGAAGAGAATATTCTGAAAATTGGCTTGGTAGAGCCGAACTTAAAAGCGATTGAAGCGGTTAATTTTCTGGCCGCCGACGAAAAGCTCCAGGTCCAGTATTTTTTAATTTCTAACGCCGGCTGGCAGAAAATTTTTAAGCAGTACCAAAAGATCGAGCAGGAAATTTCCAGCGCCTTGGAAATTAAAGCGAAAGAGGAGGGCGAAGAATTAGTCGCCGTCAATACCGAGAATCAGGAATTAAGTTCCGAGGATATCAATAGCGCTCCGGTCTCGCGTATCGTTTCCGTTATTGTCCGCCATGCCGTGGAAGCGCGCGCTTCCGATATCCATATTGAGCCCTTTGATAAAGAGAGCCGCGTCCGCTACCGGATCGACGGTATTTTACACACCTCGTTATCCCTGCCAAAAAGCATCCATAATGCGATTATCGCGCGCATTAAAGTTTTAGCGAAGCTGAAATTAGATGAAACCCGTATCCCGCAGGACGGACGTATCCGTTTGATCGTTAATAATCGCGAGATTGATTTCCGCGTTTCGACTTTGCCGTTAGCCAATAATGAAAAAGTCGTCATGAGAATTTTGGATGTTTCTAAGGGCGCTCCGGGTTTGGAGGAATTGGGATTTAATAAGTTAGCGTTGACCAGAATCAACGCGGGTATAAAAAAGACCAGCGGAATCTTCTTGGTTACCGGTCCGACCGGCAGCGGTAAAACGACGACTTTATACGCGATGCTTAATATTTTAAATCAAGAAGGCGTTAATATCTCTACCTTAGAGGATCCTATTGAATACGAAATTAAAGGTATTAACCAATCACAGGTTCGTCCGAAAGTCGGTTTTTCTTTTGCTAATGGCTTGCGCTCGCTTTTGCGCCAGGATCCTAATATTATTATGGTCGGCGAAATCCGCGATGAAGAAACCGCCGATCTGTCGATCAACGCTTCTTTGACCGGCCATCTGGTCTTGTCGACTTTGCATACTAACGATGCCCTGGGCGCGGTTTTCCGCCTTTTGGATATGAAAGTGGAACGCTTTTTATTGTCCTCAACTTTAAAAACTGTTGTGGCGCAGCGCCTCGCCCGCCGTTTATGCGAGAATTGTAAGCAAGAAACTGTTCTCTCGGCCGAAGCTATCCAGGAAATGACCGAGGAGTTGAAAAATGCTCCTCTAAAAATAATCCAAGATGAATTGCCGAATTTAAAAGATATTAATAATCCTTTGGGATCCTATAAGGCCTATAAAGCCGTGGGCTGCCCGCGCTGTGAAATGACCGGCTATTCCAGCCGCGTCGCGATTGCCGAAGTTATTGAAATAAACGAACAGTTGCGGCAGATAATCGACGAAGGCAAAGCTAATTTGGATATCAATACCGTCAAACAGACGGAAGATTTTTTGTCCATTAAGCAAGACGGCATGGTTAAAGTTCTCCAAGGGAAAACGACAATCGAAGAAGTCTTAAGAGTTATTGAAAGTTAATTTTTATTTATGCCGATTTTTAAATATCAAGCGCAAAGTTCCGACGGCAAGGTCAAACGCGGGGAAATAGTCGGTTTGTCGGAAAATGAGGTGACTATTAAATTAAATAAGAAAGATTTAGCCGTTATCAGCCTGGTTAATGTCACTAACTCCGCGCTTAGCCAGCTGACTCGTTTTATTTCGCCGATTAAGACTAAAGATTTGGTTATTTTTTCGCGGCAATTTGCGGTGATGATTTCCGCCAATGTCCCGGTCGTGGAATCGTTATTGATCCTTATTGATCAGACCAATAATATTTCTTTAAAGAACATGGTTTCCGATATCGCTTTTGAAGTCGACGGCGGCTCTTTCTTGTCGGATGCTTTTGCCAAGCGACCGAAAATATTTTCGGAATTTTTTATCAACATCATCAGGAGCGGCGAGACTTCGGGAAAATTGGATGAAGTTTTGACTTATTTGGCTGATGAAATGGAAAAGAGCTATGATATGGCCTCAAAGGTCAAGGGGGCGATGATCTATCCGATTTTTATTATTTCCGCGCTGTTCGGCGTCGGCGTCGTTTTAATGGTTTACGTTATTCCTAATTTGACGGCTATTCTGGAAGAGACCGGCAGCGAGCTGCCGCTCGCCACCCGTGTGATTATCGGTGCTTCCGATTTTTTGAAGAGCTATTTAATTTTAATAATTATTGCTAGCGCCGGTCTGGCGGCCGGCATCAGGTTTTATTTGAAGACTTATAACGGCCGGAGAAATATAGATATCATAAAATTAAAAATGCCGATTTTCGGAAATCTTTTTAAGTATATTTATCTGATGCGTTTTTCCCGGTCGCTCTCGACGTTATTAAAAGGCGGCGTGACGATAACGCGCAGTTTGGAAATCGTCGCCGAGGTTGTCGGCAATGTTATTTATAAAGAATTGATTTTAGATACTTTAGAATCCATCAACGACGGTAATCCGTTTTCCACGGTCTTTGAGGCGTCCAACTATGTTCCGAAAATGGTGCCGCAGATGATTTCTGTCGGCGAAAAGACCGGAAAAATCGATGCCGTGCTCGATAGAGTTACTTCTTTTTATGAGCGGGAAAGCAGTAATATGTTAGATAATTTAAGTAAATTAATGGAGCCTTTGATTATGGTGATTATGGGTGTCGGCGTTGGTATTATGGTCGCGGCCGTTTTGATGCCGATGTATAATCTGGCCAGCCAATTTTAAAAATCATAAAAAAGTGTTGCGTTCTATTTCGAGAAATGCTATACTATAGGTAACTGTTGAGACTGAGTACAATTCAGTGCTTACCAACAATAAAATATTTTTAAAATTAAATTCATCTTTAGCCGTCAGTTTGCTGGAACTACCAACTTGCGACCGCTAATCTTGATAAGACGTGTTTTTATGAAAAATAATAAATCGGGTTTTACTTTAATTGAATTATTGGTAGTTATCGCCATCATCGGTTTACTATCAACTCTTTCGGTTTTAGCCTTGAATACGGCTAGAGCCAAAGCGCGCGACGCTAAGCGTATTTCCGACGTTAAGCAGATTCAGACGGCGTTGGAGATGTATTATAATGACGTCAACGATTATCCAAAAGATGCTTCAATTACTCCCGGTCAAGCTATTTTTAGTAACAACGGCGTTTTCTTACGCCAGATTCCGAGCGCTCCGCTTCCGACAGATGGGTCTGCCTGCGGTAGCAATGTTACGGAATATGTTTATACTTATAGTCCGGCAACGACCGGAGGAAATGCTTCTTACCAAATCAGATATTGCCTAGGATCCACTGTTAACAGCATCACCGGCAATCAGATGCAGACGGCGACGCCGGCGGGTATTTACTAAAATAACTCAGCATTTAAATTTAAAAAAAGGGTCCTTTCGGACTCTTTTTTGTTGGCTAGCCGCCGAGCTTATTATTAAGTTTATCGCCAGCCTTATTCTGGATACTATAATTAAGTTAAATTATGCTATAATTAAGCCATGAAATTGTTTTATTTTGCAGAAAAAAAAGAACTGGATGATTTTATTAAAAGCGCCGCCGACAGCCGCGGGGCGGAGTTTTTGCAATCTTGGCCGTGGGGA
>Ga0172381_10007461_pt1 | contig 10819 bp, 9 predicted proteins | sample Leawel6488metaG_FD_119754 | JGI IMG/M metagenome (GOLD analysis project Ga0172381, IMG submission 119754) | Leachate microbial communities from a municipal landfill in Southern Ontario, Canada - Leachate well 64-88 metaG | ecosystem: Engineered > Solid waste > Landfill > Unclassified | place... | reverse complement strand
GCCATCCGATGTTGTTTAGTTTCATGAATTGTTCTGCTTTCTTTTGAATGGTGTTTTCGATGATTTTTGGCATGTCTAATACGATTGTGCCTTTTTCTATCATCGGGCGGACTTGTTCGTAGTCTAGGTAGCCGATTACTTTTGATGGGCGGAGTGTGTGAAGAACTTTTATGCGGTCGCCTTTTATGACTTCAGTTTTTAAGGTATCGCGTAGCCATTTTGCTGCTTGAGCATATTCTGGGGTGGCGCTTTTTCTTCCGTCTTTGCCTATTTTACCGTATTCTTCTAAGTCTTTGCTTAAGGTGTATGGTACTGCTAGGTCTTCTGGGGTGTATTTACCTGTTTTTGCGTCATTTATTACGACTTTGGTGAAGTCAATAATTTCTTGTTTTTTGCGGTAAAGCGTTAACGGAATGATCGTTATTTGCACTTTGCGAGTTACTTTGGATGCGTTGTTACGAACATAGTCAAAGCCAGTAACATCTATTTCATCGCACGGTTTACCATCAGCTAAAGTGACATGAATTGCGTAGCGGGCGTTGGCGACTTTGCCTTTTGTTTTGCTTTCTACGAATAGGGCTTCTCGTGCTGTTTTTTCGTGTTTTAGTTTTAGGATTGGTGGGACGCCTTCTTTTTCGCAAAGTTCCTTTAGAACGACTTCGTTTAGATATTTGACTATTTTCTTGACTATTTCTATGTCTTCACATTCAAAGGCTAGTGAATCTGTGTGTGAGTAGCGAACTTTGTAACCGTGTGTTAAGCCTGTATATTGAAAAAGTTTTGCTTGTAATTCAGGTGTTTTGGCTTCGATTGCATATATGACGGTATAGATACCTAATCGGGCTTTTGCTGTTTCTTTTGCAGCTTTGGCAATATCAAATCTGCGACTGCCAGCGTATGCTACGTAACCCCATGTTGTGTTAAGAATGAATTTAACTTGGTCGCGTTTTCTTCGCCATATCGCATATTCTGGGGTGCCTTTTTTGTACTTAGCCATTTCAGCTTCAATTTCTTCGCGTCTTGCTAATAGTATATCGACTACTTCTATTACGAGTGGGTCTAAGTTGTATGCTTTTAGAATGTTTGGATAGTAACGGGACATGTCTAAGAATTGTAGCCATTCATAGATGCCTTCTGGCGGGCTGAATATTTCTGCAGCGTGGAATGTTTCGTGGCTTTGTTCGTCATGTTCTGGGCTTGAATTCTGTACTATGCCTTTTTTGAATGATTGTCGTAAGCCAAGTGTGTCGATTAGTGTGCTGTTTACTGTTGCTTTGTGGCATGATTCTAAGCCAACGAATGTTTTGATACCCCATACGAATTCTGTCAGTTCTTGTGCGGGTTCTTTTTCGGGTTCGCCTATTTTTTATCGATTTTGTTTTTGGATGTCCAACCAAGCAGGTCTAAGATGACCATGATCGCAACGTCTAGCCAGTTGTAACGTGCAAAGTTTACGATGTTTGATTCTGACCATAAATCTTTGCGGAAGTGGTCGGATACAAGTTCGTCAGCGGTAAATATGCCTTCTTCTACTGCTACGTCTTTTAGGCTGTAGTATAGTTTTCTGTTGACTTTTTGGTATGCTACGCATAGGTCTACATCGTCAAATTTGTCGTATGGTAGTTCTATCCCGAACGTTTTGGCGCGTGCTATTGGGTATTCTTTGTCTGCTACTTTGCCGTTCCAGTGCCCTAAAAGGTGGCATTTTGATTGTTTCATGATGTCATATGCAAGTGCAAATAAGTCGATTTCACATCTTTTGTAGACTACTATATGATTTGGTGCCCATTCTTCTATAATTTCGTCTTCAGTCATCCACGGTCGTAGAATGCATGTGATGTAGTTGCCTTCGATGCTGTCATAGTATGTGAAGCCTGTTACGGGACGATCTGGGGTTTTTGGGTCAACGAAGCGTGTTAATACGTCTATTTCGAAATCTAAGTAGAGTTTGCCGAGTGTCATTTCTAGTATTGGTGCGGGTCTAAGTTTTTTGTAGTGAATTGGTTCTGTTATGTCTTCTATGTCAACTGTGAAGCCATATGATATACCTGTGTCGATTAAGAAACGACGTAGGAAAATGACATCTGCTTCGTAGTGTTTTTTCTTTAATTTATTTAGGGTGTTTCGGATACTTATGCCGCGTTTGCTGTGGATAACGTCTGGTGATGTTGTGTATACGCATTTTAGTGGGTGTCCATCTTCATGGCGGAAGCCTTCTTCGATATGGGTTACATAGTCCATTGTTGATGCTTCGTATGTACCTCGTTTGCCATGAACTGTAACGGTATCGGGTAAGAACTCGTTTTCATCTATGAAGAAGTGTGGTTCGAATCCGATGATGGTTAGTTTGTGGGTGCCAAACGCATCTGCTGCGTAAAGACTGATGGATTTATCATCATTATATTTTAAAGAAACTAAATTGAAGGTGTAGTCCATTAGGCTACACCCCCAAAAAAGGAAATTGGTGTTTTTAAATTGTTTATGCTTCGGCTGGTTGTTCTACTGCAGCTTCTTCGGTTGCTGGGGCTTCGTCTACAAGCTGATAGACTTGTGTGCGCTTTTCGCTGACGACTTTGATTTTGCCCTTTGTTTCTTGCTGCTTTGCCTGTGTACGAACTTCGGCTGCGTACCAATGAAGTGGTTCTTTTGTCTGTCTGACTACTGGAAGTCCGAGTTTCTTGCGGATAGCTGATGCAGATGCCTTGCCGCCAAGCTCTTTGAGTGCAGCTAAGAACTTCTCTTCGGTAACTTCTGTTACCTCTGATTCTGGAAGCACTGCTTCTGATGGAACGTCGATATCCTGTCCTTGTCCGTCGCCTAAGTTCTTTTCTTCGTCGAACTTTTTCTTTGGTTTCTTTTCTTTCTTGTCTTTTGCCATTAAAATCTACCTTTTGGTTGTCAAACGTATTTTCGTTGAATAAACAATTGTTGTGGTCAAATATAAACGTTTTCACTTGAAATAGCCTCCGAAATTCTTTTTTACTGGGAATGTTTCATTAAGTCGCTGTTCTGAAATAGTACAGTATTTTGAACTTATATCAAAACCTATGAATTTTCTTCTAAGTTTCTTGCATGCTACAAGGGTTGTACCTGAACCTGAAAATGGGTCTATGATTAGGTCGCCTTCTTTCGAGAAGTGACTTATTAGCCATTCAGCCCATTCTATGGGTTTAGGGCATGGGTGACCGAAAGAACCCATTTTCGGTGATGAACATGTTTGGAAATAATCATGAACATACATTTGATTTGTGTTTTTCCCGTAAACTAAGTGTGGTTCCCAATCGGAGAAGCCTATGAATGAATTGTGACCTGTTGAACCTTTGTACCAGCATATTATCCAATCGGGCGGGAAGTTTTTGTACATCCATTCGAGTCGCTTGATTTGGCATGATGGCATGATTACCATTTGTGCGACTCTTTTCATTTCTGGTAGGGCTTTGTTGATTAGATCGTACCAATTTTGTTCGGTGTCTATGTATGTATCATATTCGAGGTTGATGCCATAGGGAGTGTCTGTGATGATTAGGTTTGCTTGTTTGTCGGGGATTTGTTTTAGCCCTTCGATGCAATCTATATTATAGACTTTGTTTAGCTCTATTATTTGAAGTAGCCCCCGAAGTTTGGTTTTGGTTTAAGGATTTGTGATAGTCTTTCGTTTGCGATTTTGATGTTTTTGTCTTCTATTTCGAAGCCAATGAAATTGCGGTTAAGTTGTTTGCACGCTATTGCTGTGGTACCTGAACCCATAAAGGGGTCGAGTACTGTGTCGCCTTCAATTGTGAAAAGACGGATGCAGCGTGCGGGTAATTCAAGTGGGTATGGGCATATATGGTCTGGGCGATTTCTTTCGATCTGGATATCCCATATTGATTTGTAAATGTGTTGGATGTCTTCTTGTTTGGTTTCGCCGCGGGTAACACGTTTGCCTTTTGTGAAGACTAAGATGTATTCGTGATTTATTGCAGGGATAACTGGAACTTTCAAGTAAGTTACGGGTTTCATTTGGACTAAGTTTTTTTGCCAAATAAGTGAGCCTAAGAAACGGAAGTTATGTTCTATCATGAATAGTGTGGTTTTTGCTTGAGTGGGGTATGTGCCTTCTTTGACGCATGGAATGTCGGCTATGTTCCAACAGATTATGCCACCGTCTGCAAGTATACGGTATGATTTTTCTAGGAATGATAATGCTAAGTTGTTTAAGCGTTCGGAAACTTTTTCGATGGTTTCATTTGATTGGTTCCACATTTCAGCGTTTGGATATGGTGGGCTTGATACGATTAAGTTTACGCTGCGGGTTTCGATTTCATCTACGCCTTTTAAGCAGTCTACTTGGTGAATTTTGTTTAGCTCCATTATTTTTGACTCCGAGATTGGAATTCATAGCCACTTTTAGTTCGTGTTTTATAGAGTAGTCCGCTTTTAACCATGCTATTGACTTTTACCCAAATCATTTTGCGAGTTTTTGTTGATAGGGGTATGCTTCTGCGTGCTACTTCTTCTGATACGTCGTTTACTTTTCGGGCTATTCTAAAGAAGCCATCCTCGTACATTTTGTCGATTTCTTTGGAATAGTCCTTGTTTATGGGGGCTTTTGCTTGCTTACTTGTTGTTGTTTTGATATTTAACGTTTGCGTTATTGAAACACCAGTCATGTGAGAAATTAGCCGTGGACGGAAGCCTTTTTCATATAAGCTGAATAGGCGTTTGCTGTGATTTTCATATTCTTCTTTTGTCATGATTATATCATGAATTTTTCCTTTTACTATACTGTGAAGTAAGCGTCCGCTGCGTTGAAGTTCTTCGCGTCTTCCGCCAAATTGGAAATCGACTTCTATGACATGTGCTAAATCTTTAATCGATGTGCCTTCTTCTAGAACTTGAGATGCTACAACTGAATGGTTCTGTTTTACGATTTCTAATCGGTTTTTTGTTTCGCTTGATATGAATGGTATATCAAGCATTTCTGAAAGATGTCGTCCGATATCGAGTCTGTAAACGAATAGTAGGGTGCGTCTTTCGATGTTGTATAGTTGTTGGACAAGCGCGTATTTCGATTCTAAGTCTTTGACTATGTGCACGTTTACGGTGTGGTATTCTTTGCCGAGGACTTGCATTGTTGTACGCCAATCGACACCGATCGGGTAGCCTGTGAGAGCCATGATTAAATCCGTTCTTTCATCTTCTCTATAAGGAGTCGCACTAAGCCCGAAACGATATTTTGTTTTTAAAGTGGCTGCTTTGCTGAATCCATCGGCTGGTAAACGATGGCATTCATCATAACCTACACATGCATAGCTTTTCTTTTTTAGCTCTTCCCATTTTTTTGGGGTCATTCCTTGATATGTTATAATTTCGACTTCGGATAGTAGGCGTGGACAGTTCCATTTAAAGAATTGAATCCATTGTTCTCTTAATGTTACAGTGGGTACGATAAGCAGTTTTAAGCCTTTTATGCGGCTGAATATGTAGGTGCCGATGATTGTTTTTCCGAAACCTGTTCCCCAGAATATACCGACTGAGCCATATTGAAGAAATGTTTTCCAAGCGTCGCCTTGAAAGCTGTATTTGCCTTCGAATATTTGTAGATCGTGATACACTGGTTTTTCTTCTGTTGATTCTAATTCATCGTAGATTTTTGTGAAGTCGCTTTCCATTAGGTCTTCTTGTGCTACTTGTTTAGGTTCGAATGGTAGGCTGCCAGAGTCTATGATTTCAGCTATTAGATCGAATTCATGTCCTTGTATGATTGTTGCTTTGCCTTTTTCTATAAGACGTAGGTGTTTATTGAATTTTCTTTCTATTTGTTCTTGTTTTTCTTCTGGGAATAATAAGGTGTTATTGCTGACTGTTAGTTTTAGTTCGGGTGGCATATTGATTTCTTTGTTAATGTAATCGGGTATTTTTTCGCCGAACCACTTGGTAAAGCGGTTGATTATGAAAATATTGTAGCCGCCTTCCGTTCTGTCCCATTTTCCTATGTTGAATGGAATAAAAATAGGAATAATTACTTCCCATTCATTGGGGTTTGATGTTGGATGTGTATACCAGAATTTTTTCATAAAGAAGGCAATTTGGGTTTTGTCTATTTTGTAGCCCATTTGTTCGAGTTCAGCTAAGTTTTTTTCGTATTCGCTTTGAACCGTTACTACTTCTCGTCTTAGCTGTTCGAACTTCTGTTTAGTTTCTTGAAGCGTTTTGGCTACGTCTATTTCCGTCATTAGTTAACGCTTCCGACTTCAATTATTGGAGCTTGATAAATTGTTAGTTTGCCTAATGATAGTTTTAAGTTTGCTTCTATTATAAGCGGGTTATCGTATGCCATGCTTAGCGTTATAGTGTCGGTTAAGGTGCATAATGGTTTTAAGTAACAGTTAAGATAAGTGGAACTGTATATTGATTTTGTTGGTTGCCCTGTAAAGTTTGTTATGGGCACTGTTTTTGTTAATGTTTCGTCAAGACCGTCATAGTGAGTTATTTTTAATTCGCTATTGTTTGCTTCGAAAGTAGCGCGGAATTCCATTTCATTTGTTTTGCTGTATAGTTCGTTAGTGTTTATTTGCATGCTGCATGTCGGGGCTGTTACTGGGGTTGGTAACTCTACTGTGAATGTTGGATAGATTTTTACGGGTTTACTGCCTATAAATGCTGTAGTTTCGGTGAATAATGATTGGTTTATTTCGGATGTTAATGCGGCTATTGCTTCTTCGACATCAAATGTTAAGTCGAATTTTGCTGTGGGGGCTGCAGCGGGTTTTCCGCCGCCAAAGAATGAATTTAGTTTGTTTTGACGTTGAAGTAGGGTTGCGTGGAGTACAATAACGTTGCCTGTGTCTAGGGCGGTTATTTTTGATGTGCCATTTGCTACACGTAAACATGGAGTTGATGTGAATTCTTTTATTAATTTTAGTAGTTCTTTGAAATATGCTGAATTGCTTGTAAAGTCTAATTTAAAGCTCATTTATTGACACTTCCCGCATTTATAACAGATACCTTTTCGGGCTAGGGTTTTTTTGCCCCATACCATAGGTTTGACTCTGCCAATTTGATATTCTGTATATTCTTCGCTCCAATCTACCCATCGTAGTGGGCGAAGTAAGTTCATTATTTCGCGTGGTGTGAAGTCTGCTGCTTTTAGAAGGGCTACTAATGCGACACGGCTTGGGTGGCGTGGTTCTTGGACGGCATTTACACGGTAGATACATGGTCGATTTTTTAGTAGAAACTTTAGTAGTTCGCTGTCGATACAGTCTTTTGTGTTATCTAATGGTACGTTTGCAGCGCAATATTCTTGTTCCATATTGAATTGTGCTTTTTCAATTTCTGGTAAAATGAAATTTTGGAATTTTGGTAATTTGATTGGGTTGTAATCGGGGTATTCGGTTAAGTTGTAATTATGAATGCCTTTTATGTACCATCTTAGGTCTTCGTTGGTCATTTCTAAGAAGCCTTTGTTTGGCGGCAAAAATGTGCAGTAGCTTTGATTTTCTGGTGGGCGAAGGGTGCCAGCTATTCGTATTAATGCACGTACATTTCCTATCAGGTGTGTATCGACACAACGACTTTTTATTATACCATCTTTGTCTACGCCAAAGCAATCGACTAATATGGATTTTGATGTGTTATATAGTATAGTTTTTGCATCTTCGCCTTTGTAGCGTTCAAATTTACAGTGGAAGTGTATACCTTTTTTACCTGATGCCGCGTGAAATGTTGGGATTTTTTTGCTAAGTAAGTAACAATATAATTGCTGAGCTTCGGCTAAGCTTAGCGGTAATTGGGTTACGTAACCGTTTAGGGTTCTGTTTGTTAAGATATATTCTTGATTGTGGAAAACTTTGAAGTGTTCAGACATGACATCTTTGTGACCTTCGATAACTATTCCTTTCTTGGCGCAGATGTCACATCTTAGTGGGTCGTCTAGGTCGAATGATATTTTGTTAATGCTACCATCTATTGGGTTTATGTTTGTGAAAACGTCGTCAAAACCATTCATCAAGTCTACTTTTTCTTCGAATTCTTGCTTCGTTCGGCATAGAAATCTTTTTCTGCCTACTTCACGTGGGAAGCTGTCTTCGAATAGTAGGTTTGTGATGGTGTCTAACATTTTTTGTTCAACCTTTTTTTTTTTGAAATAAAAAAGAAAGGGGGTGGTTATGATGGTGTGTCTGTTGCTGCGAGTACGTATGTTAAGCTGTAGTCTGGGTATTTTTGGGATAAGACTAGAGCGCCACCGTTGATGGATAACCAAACGTCGCCTTCGTAGATTGACGCAAGTTGTGTCAGCATTTTCATATTGAATGTTGCTTTTAGTGGTTCTGTTTGTACTGGAGTTGGCTGTGGTTTGTTGTTTACTGCATAGTTTTTGATTGGATAGTCTTTGCCACCGATGATGCGTTTTCTGCCGCCAAGTTGGTCGCTGAAGTTCATTGTGATTGTGCGTCCGTCTGTTTCGATAATTACGTTTTCGAAGCTTGGTAGGTCTGCGAAGTATGATGGGGTGATTAGGGCTTGGATGTTGTAGAGTGGTTTGCCTGATGTTGCCATTTCGTCTGATGGGGTCATGCCTAAGCCGATGTCTGTTGGTACGGTAGTATAGAGTGCTTTGGCTTCGAGTAGTTCTTTTGTGACTTCTGCACGTGTTTCGTCTAGGGTTTCGTCTGATGTTGCGCCGATTGCAAAGATTTTGGTGCTGTCTATTTTCAGTGTAAGCTCGTCGCCTTTGAATCCGTATTTTAGGCGATCTTTGATGAAACTTGCTGTTGCTACGATTAGTTGTGTGGCGTTGGGGTGGTTTGTTATGAAGGCTATGCGGTCTTCTTCGGTGCTTTGTGCATCTAGTTTTGCGTAGTCTGCGAATAGTGTCGGGTCGTCTGCTACGTCAATTTGCTTGAAGTAGCTTTTCTGGTAGTCCGCGAAGGCTGCTACGTCTGCTGCTAACTGGAAAGCGACTTTGACGCCTTCTGGGGTTAGTAGCATTAATGCTTGGTCTTTTACGGGGTCTTTTGCTTGGGCAAGCGATTGTTTAAACATCGCTATTGCACGTGATGGTTCTAATTTTAGACTTGTCATGTTTCTTCACTTTTTTTTGGTTTTTATTGGTTTCCCAAAGAAAGGGATGATTGTTTAGATGTTTCCTAGTGCTGATAATCCGATGATGTGTGGTACGTTGTTTGCGTCTACTGTGCCCACGACTGCTGGTTTTGATGTTGTTGGCATTGTTAGTGTTTTACTGCCTGTTACTGTTGCTAAGTATTCTTTGACTCCGTTGGTTTCTTTAGATTCGATTCTGATAACAATGTCTGCTTTGATTTTTGTGTTGCCTGCCCATGCTGGTTCGACCATAGTATACACTTGGCTTCCCTTTTCTTTGACTTCTCGTAGTTTTGGATATGCTGTGTAGATTACTGCTTTCTTGGCTACACGTTTAACTAGTAAGTCAATGTCGTCCATTAGGTCTGTGCGTTTGCGCCAGTTTGTCCAGTCTGCTTGTTCGTATGGTCGCATGTTCATCTGTTTTTTCATGGTCATTTCGAAGGTTTCTTTGAGTACTTCGAGGGCGTCTACTAATATGAAGTCAAAGTTTCCTTTCGCTATTGCGCCTTCTGTGAGCAAGTGGCGTATGTATTGGTATGTACGTTCTGCGCTCTGGAGGTTGTCATCGTCTGTTTCTTTGGTGCGGTATTTTAATGGGTCGTAGATTACGATGTTTGGGTTGCCCTTGTATAATTCTTTCCATACTCTTGTTGCTTTGTAGTCAAAGCTTAAGACTGCCATGCGATATTCGTTAGGCTGGTCGATTGTTGGGTTTGGGTGAAGCTTTGTTGGAAGTAGCGTTGCTGAGAAGGCTGTAGTTGTTTTGCTGCCGTTCTTGTCGGCACAGATGACGATGCTTAAGTTGTCTGCTTCTGTGATTGGTGTGTCATCCCATCCTTCTTTTGGTTCAGCTTTTTTGTTAGCTGCTGTTGGTGATGGTGCGACTTGTTGGGTTGGTTGTGGTTGTGGGGATGGTGGTGCTGTTGTAGATGTTGTCTGTACTGGGGCTGGGGCGGGGGTTGGAGTTGACGGTGTAGATGGTGTAGTGGATGCCTGTGTAGTTGTTGGTGGTACATCTTTAACTTCAGGTTTTGGTGCTACAGTGACAGATGCTGCCGTTGGGGTTGGTATGCCCCCATTGGTTTTGGCAGCTTCTGCTTCAGCTAATTTCTTCTTTCTTAGATCGTCGAAAGCTGTCATTTAACTTGCGCTCCTAAGAGAAGATGATGCGGTCTGGTACGACTAGGCATGCGTTCATGGTGACTTCGTATGGTTCTGGTTTCGGGTTTGCTTTAGAGCCTTTTTCTGCTTTGAATGTGCCAATGAAGTAGCCTTCGTTGTTTTTGCTGACTACTGCGAACACTGGGTTACACCATACGTTGAATGCTTTCTTTATGAGAAGCTTTCCAACTGTGGCTTCAACAATGATGTCTTGGCGATCTACCGTTTCATCGTTGATTGTGTAGTTGCCTTTGTCGCTTCTGTTGCCGACCATTGCGTGTACGATAACGATGTCGTTCTTGTCTGCGAATGTCAGTTTTGCTGTCTTTACTTCGCTTGGGAAGTTTGCTGCTGCTTGTGCGATGGTGACTTCTCTTGGGCGGTGGTATTCTTTTGTGTTCTGGTCTTGGATGTATGCAGCGCGGATAAGTTCTAGGATGTTGTCTACTTGCTGTCCGTCTTTGAAGAATGCACGATCATCTGCTTTGAAGTTTCTGCCTTGTGTTAGGTGGATTAGTTCTACGCCTTCGTACATCATGCCAGTGTTGATGGTTTTTAGTTTGTC
>Ga0172381_10007459_pt1 | contig 10821 bp, 5 predicted proteins | sample Leawel6488metaG_FD_119754 | JGI IMG/M metagenome (GOLD analysis project Ga0172381, IMG submission 119754) | Leachate microbial communities from a municipal landfill in Southern Ontario, Canada - Leachate well 64-88 metaG | ecosystem: Engineered > Solid waste > Landfill > Unclassified | place... | reverse complement strand
GGGTGTCGGCATCGGGGATATCTCGACAGTCATGGCACGATTCCTCACAGTGAAAACGCTGCAATGGGCTACTGCCGTGAGTTTCCGGGATCGTGAAAGCTATGATTTCTGCCGGAAATCCGCCCCCGGTGTGCATGCATTGCTGAGTGCGGATCTCGCCTTTCTTCATTTTCCGATCATCGAACGTGATACGCAATCCACACCGGTACACAGGTTGGGTATCGCACCCGTGTACAACATGGATCATGCGGAACAGTACGCACATGTCACACGGGAACTTGGGAAAGCGACGGATGGCTTTTTGGGCCGGGAATCTGAACGATCTGCCGTCTTTCTGCCATTCCAGACCGGTTATAGTCCGCACCATGACATCGTGGTGGGTCAAGAGATTCTCGCTCATATCGAACAAAGTCACCGCTGTTCGATCGAAGAATCTTTCGGCATTGAACGCATTGATGAAACCTATCATTCCATTGATGTCCTCTGGGGAATGCGGCTCCATTCCATCATTCTGTCCTGCATGTACGCCATTCCATTCATCGCACTCGTGTACGATGTCAAAGTCCGGAAATTCCTCGAAGAAATCGATTGCATGCAATGGGGCATCCCGCTGGATGAATCGTTCTCCGCAGAAAAACTCCTCGCTCTTCACCGGCAGCTGGAAGAACACGCACCAGACATGCGCCATCACCTTCACAAACAGGCAGAGCGACTGGCAGGCCGTGCTGACATCAATGCAAACCTTCTGCAGCAGATCGCGGCAGATGTGTGTACTGCCTCCGCAGCAGACTGCAAAAATCCTGTGCTGACCGCCGAATCCTATCACTTTCCTTCGACAACGTGAGCGAACGGGCGCCCGCCACCGGCACGCCGGAAGAGGTATCGGCAAACGCTGCCGTACAAAATGCAACAGCGAAACAGACTCTTGCGAAAGAGACGAAGTGGATGATTGCAGGAATTTTCGTGGTCTATCTCTGCGTGCACCTCTTCATCTTCCGCGGGGTTCTGGTCCACCTTCCGGATCTTCTCACCGGCCGCTCTGTTCTGAACACGAGCGAACTCGTTCCCTTCTTCGACCCTTCGTCCCAATTCTTTCAGCAGGCCGGCGGAGCCTTCAGCGATCTTACGAATGCCTATGAGTTTCGCGTCCGCTACTCCATTCTCACAACATGGATGCGGTACTACCTCATCCTGCCATTCACGATCGTGCTCACTCCGCTGTTCGGAGCGTTTCTCGTGTGCCTGTTTGTCAGCGGATTTCTGCGCCGGCTCCTCCCCAGTGTATCGCCAAAACGCATTCTGTACGCCACAGCCATCACCACGCTCTTCATTCATTTGATTCTTCTGCCGGCGAAGATCACGCACTTCTACACTCTCATTCTGGGATTTGATATCTTCGTGATCTCGTTCATCCTCTTTCTGCACGGGCTTCTGCTGGAGCCCAGACGCCCGATTCTGCTGTTGTTCATTTCCAGCCTCGTCGCGCTGTTCAATCCGGGCGTGCACTTTTTGGTGCTCTACCCGCTGGCTGTTGTTTTCTTCTGCGCAGGAACAGGAATACTGCTGCTCATCAGCGGTGGAAAGCGGACAGGCGCGAATGCGGAAGGCGCTGCCCAAGAAACAAGAAGGGTCTCACTGGAACTCTGGAAACGCATCGTTCTGGCATTGACCTTCATGGGAATATTCACCGTACTTCCGTACGGCCTCTTCGTGTATTTCTACGTCCTGCGCGGCGTGGGGAATCTGGCAGATGTCGTTCCCGATACGGTCGCATCCATCCGCGCCAGCTCGCTGTCTCTGTTTCATCAGATCTCTTTTGACGTGAGTTCCGTCACCGAAAACTATCTCAGCGGAATCTATATCACCCCGACTCCGCATTACGCAAAGCTCTTCTATTTCCTCATTGCTCTTATTCCTTTTGTCCTTCCTGTTTCACGCATCCGACAGGAGGCCCGCCGCGTGCGTCCGTTTCTGATTCTCATGTGCATCCTCATGCTCTTCGCGATGTGGTGCAGCATCGGATACGCAGACACGGTGCTTTTTCCGACGTTTCACATGATGCTCGCGGCAATCTACCGCCAGCTCTACCTCTCGCCGGGGCATGCGGCCGCAATAGGCATGAAAATGATCACGGAAGTCATTCATGTGCTCCGGTTTCCGGATCGGTTTCAATTCATCTTCTTCGCGGCGATGACCCTGCTCATGCCCATGGGCATCCTCATTCTCGAAAACGAATGTTCCACACGCTTCGCACCGGTCTTTTCCGCTTTCCGATGGATCCGTCAACGTTCCGACCAAACGAAACGTTTGGGACGTCTGTCGGGTATTGCTCTCTGTACGGCCATCTTCTTCTCCCCGCTCTTCGCACACTGGGAATACCGCATCATGCTGCTCTCGGGGGATTTCGGCGGATTCCTCCGGCCCTACAATGTGCAACCTCTCCGTGAGATGAAAGAGGCTCTGCGTCCCCTGCCACAGGGAAAAGTGGTGATCCTGCCCCCCAGCGAAGGACCGTGGATCGGCGAAACCGGTGACGGGCAGGAATACCGGTTCATTGATAAATTCTTCATCTATTACCTCAACAGCCCCAGTTACTACTTCGGGCTGACCGGAGACGCCGAGAGCAAATATTGGTTCTTTCTCCTCTTTCAGTCTCTCAGCCAAAACGAACATTGGTGGGTCAATATATTCCGTACCCTGAACATCCGGTACCTGTTGATCAACAAAGAAATGGCCGCCCCTCTGCAAAGCGCCTGGTACATGCAGAAAATTTCGCAATCCATTGCGCTGCAACCGCAGGCGATGCCGCAGTTTTTCAGAAAAATAAAAGAGAACGGAAGTTTCGCGCTCTATGAATTCATCGATCCTGCCGAACCTTCCGCCACCCCTCTTCTCATCGATTCGGGATGGAACTCGTTCCGGTGCCTTCAGGAACGTTCGCTGACGCTCACGCGAAATTACCGCACGCTCGCTTTGGATTCCATGCAGTTGAACCCGGACAAATCTGCTTTGGACGTCCTCACGGAAGACCGGACAAAAGTGGCACTCGATCTGTATGCAAAAGAACAACCCAATCGTTTCTTCCGTCCCGATCAATCCAGTTTCGCTTTTCTGGAAGATCACATCCCGAGTTCACAGTACTTCAGTACGGTGTTCCCCATGCTCAATGCGCTCACCGCGAGTCAGTACAATATTTTCCACATCATGATGCCCGGTCCGTACGACACGCTCACCACATCGTTCGTCGGTCTCCTTCAACCTACCACCCTTCGTTTTCCGCTTACTGTCGCCAAAAATGGGACCTACGAAATTCTGCTGCGGAGCGTGCCTACACAACACAATCTCGCGATTCGCATTGACCGCGGTCCGATGACCTCGATCACCACTCCAAAAGAAATCTCCTCTCTCCGCTACATCACTCCCGAAAGCGCGACGTTCGGAAAACAATCACCCGCGGACATCAGCAGTATTGCCCCTGAAGCGCTCGGATCCATGATCCCGAAAAAAATTATGCCTGCCAGCGACCAATTCACCTATATTCAATTGGGTACGACTGATCTGCTGGAAGGGAGTCACATGCTCTTTCTGTACAAAAATGACAGTAATCCCCTCGCCATTGACGGCATTCTGTTAATCCCGATGCAGAAACAGACCGCCGATATTCCTCTTGAGACTACTGTGCATTACCTCACTCCCGAAACAGTACGCGAATGACCTCCCCACCGATGTCACCATCGGCACCCCGTACCGGTACGCTGCCCACGCTACGCAACGGGATCGTCCTGTTCATTCTTCTGCTCTCCCTTCTCTCTTCCGCCATCACCCTCGTTCGGGAATGGGGATCAGGCACGAGGGAACAGGCGCTGATGGGCTCACTGCCGGCTCTGCGCGCCCTGCTCTTTCAGAAAGGAACACAATTGCATCTCTACGATACCTCTCTCCCCGCATCGATCGTACGATCGGCGCAGGTATCCGAACGCACCATGACACCGCGTCTTCTTTCGCCGAGAGCCGTGCTCGTCGGCTCGGATAATGCGGTCCGCGTGCGCGACATGGCATCGTCGTATTCCTACGATCCGCTTGCGGCAGACGAAAAGAGCTCGTTTGTCTCTCTCAGTCGCAATACCAATTTCACCTACTTCCTCTCGGATCAATCGGGCCGCACCCATGTGCACATAGATTTTGCCGGTTGCGGAGAGATCGCCGACATCCCGTTGCCCGCAGAAGAGAGCTGGTACGATGCAAAAAAAGTCTTTGGCGCACTCAATCTGCCCATGCAGCAAAAAATGCTGCTCTCTCCGGCCGAGACGTCACTGGCGCTGGTAAAACATGACACATTCCCGCGCATCGCTCTCGTTCAACTGATTGAACGGCGTGCTTCGGAACTCACCGTCCCCTCTTTTGATCCCGAACAACTGCATTTTTCGCCGTTCTTCATCGATGAAGAAACGCTTCTCTTCAGCGTTCTGGACAGCAAACACTGGGCAACCGTGCGCTACCACCTGCTCACCGGAACCTACGAGATTCTCTCGGAGAACTTCACCGACCACGCCTACCACTCGTTGACCGGAAACATCATCCTCCAACAGAGCTTTCTCGCCGGTGAAACGAATATTCCATTCGGTTCCGTTGGGCTCTTGGAACAGCGGAAGAGCATCTCTGTCCGGTCGATTGAAACCATAACGGGCCCGCGCGAGAACAATGCCGCAATCTTTTCTCTGCTCTTTCAGAAATCGAAAGAATCCATTCTGCGCTTCAAACCCGATCTCACCACGCAGTCCTTCAATGCCATTCCGGAGAGTGACCTGCGGGAGTCTCTGCGTGCTTTCTGGCGCGATTATCAGCTGAAAATGACACAGGCCGTCGGAGTGTTCCGGCTGCTTGAGCTCAATGCAGATGACACCCTGAGGCAGATCAAGACGATTCCCTTCGAGATCCAGCCGCCGGCAACGTTCGTCCAATACGTCAGAGATGCGGAACCGTTGCTCAACGCCCTCGAGCTTCCGGCAAAACTGGTCGAGGAGTATCGCAAGCGGAGTGCTGATGCCGCAAAAGCAGGCGAAGAATACCTTTTGGTGGATGATCTGAGTTACTGAAAAGATGCGCAGATCGCTCCCAATCACACGGTTTTGTGTTGCTCGTGCACAGCGGATTGCTATGCTGGCTCAGCCCTGCCGTGGTGGCGAAACTGGTAGACGCGCTAGCTTGAGGGGCTAGTGTCCGTTACAGGACATGGGAGTTCGATTCTCCCCCACGGCACCATTCAAACAACAATCTTACTCACCGGTTGATCACCGCCTTGCCAGCCCTGTTCCATACGAAGGAATGCTTATTTTTTCGCACATTAAAAGCCGCAGGGGAGCATGCGGCTAAGACTTTGGTTCCCTTTCGGAAACCTCGTCAGGAAGACAATCTGTAGCGCTAGGACGCGCTACCATCGGACGACGCAGGGGCTTGCGCCTCGGCGACGCCGGTTGCGGACTCATCGGTCACGTCGGCCTGATCTTGCGCGGATTGCTCCGCGGGATCATCGGCCACCGTGTCATTGGCCGTCTGGGTCGCAACGACCGTATCTTCCGTGGGCTTTTCGCCCACGTCGGTGGTCTCTGCGGCCGGTTCGGCCACGGACTGGGACTGGTTGGCCTGAACGGCCTCCCAGCATTGATGCACCAGACCCAAATTCCGGCGGCACACATCCTGCACGGAGCAGGTAACGCAGACAGTGGCCTCTTCGGCTTCCCTGTGCCTGCGGATCAGGTTCAACGGCCTGTAGCACCCTTCGCTGTCACAACAGCTTACGCAATCTCCCGACTTGCACTCTTTCATGCCACGAATCGGCCGGGTGAACGAAGGATGCCCGAACTCGGCACCCATCGCTTCGATCATGCTCCACAACAGATCGTCGTTGGTGCCGTGCCGCTGCGCACGGCGAGCGGACGACGGGCCCGCGGAACGAAATTGCTCGTACAGAGCCCATGGGTCAGAGGTGACGCCACCACCGTGACGTCTGCTGTACGCAGACGAACTCGAGGCGCCGGCGGCCTTCTCTACGAACAGAGCCGGCGGCAGCTTCATGCCCACCGGCTTGGTGGCATTCATCAGGCGGTATGTCTCCATGGCCGCCTCCAGCGAATCAGCTTCGATCACGAAGTGATCACCATCCAGACGGACACCGGGGGGCAGTTGCCACCCCTCTTTGGCCTTGCGGCCGCCGAGGAGACGCTCGAAGAGCGACCCGAGGCTGCCCTTGCGTGGCGACTGCTTCATAGTCGCTTCGACCCGATGGCCGTGGCCGAGCGTGGCCCGAAACGAATCCACCAAATCCGTCAGCATGGCGTCGATGGGATCCTCCGGCGACGAAGGCTGAAGGCCTTCGAAGAGCGGACCCACCATCGACATGGCGGGCAAATCCGGATCCGGGATACGGAAGAGGCTCGCAGTATCGGTCACCACAGCCACACGAACCGCGTTCATGCCGGTAGGCACCAGAATGTTCAGCGCGAAGCAGTCGCCATTCCGGTACACATCCACCATCACCCGGAGCGGACTCCAATGGTGACTTGTGATGCTCTGCACCTGCATACGAACCGGGCGGTTGGTATGGATCCAGATCTGATCGTTCCCGATCTTGACGTCGACCAGGCCTTCTACTCCCTCCATGATCTTCGGGACGAAGCAGAATCGCTCTTGCTTGAGATCGGTGTACACGATCGTGGTCGTCTCTTGCTTCATCATTCCATGACACACCTCCACGATGCCAAATTCGGCACCGCTGGCGGCCAATTGACGACGGCGCTCTCTACGAAGGGTTTCGAACAATTGACGCGACTTCATCTGAGTATCCTTTCAATGACTTCCATTTGCCTATGCTCCCCCACGATATCCTTGCTCTGTCCGCGCTCCCCAGCGAGACAAAACAAGTGTATTTTCGCGGGTTACGCATCCCTCGATCCTCTCTGAACACCTCAGAGCAAGGGTGGAGTGGGGGAACGATCAATGATGCCAAAGAGCAGGGAAAATCGTGTAAAATACTATATTTACTAAATATAGTCAATTACTGATTCAGGGCATTTTACAATGTTTATTATGTGTTTTTGCCAATCCTACGAGAGCAAAGTGTTTGCAACCGGCACAGTGGGTCCAAACCGGATTGTGGAGCAGTAATCCATGAACGGAGAACTCACCTGTTGGTCACCGCCTTGCCCGCCCTGTTCCACACGAACGAAAAGAAGGGCCGCATAGCCGCTGTCACTGCCTTATCACGGATAATGAGCCCATCCATCGTTGTCGGAGTGAATATCGCCAGCTTGTCGTCATAGATCACGAAAAAGGAATCCATGGGAAATTCCTCGGGCGGGACGAATTTGGCTTCCATCGGGGATGATGCCGGATCATCGAGGTAGCGCTCCTGAATATAACGCCGTGCGCCCGGTGCATCGATGTAGAGAAATTTCGTGTGGATCCTGCGCTCGAATTTCTTGGGTAAATAGTCCGATGCGATGTACGGCCCGATGACCGCATTGAGCGCGTCAATATTCGCATACTCCATGGTTTCCGTTTGCGTGGTGAGGATATCTTCACACATCTGCTCATATCCCTTCTCGCCCTGAAAGGTGGAAACCTGCAGCCCCCGTTGTGTGCGGAGAAAGAGATCATCCAGTGACGGAAGAAGCGACTGAAGCGCGCGTTTTTTGCCGGTCAGTTCCTCTTCTTTCTGACGAAGCAAAACGCCCAGCCGTTCCGGCGCGGCGGCGGCGACACGTCGGCGTTTGCCTTCGTAGCTGCGCGTGAAAAGTTGCAATGCCTCGAATTTTTCGGCGATGCTGTGAACAGTGATGCGATTGAGTCCTGTTGCCTGTGCCAATTGCTGAATGGAACATGTTCCCAGCCTGAGCGCGGCCAGGTACACATTCGCCTCGTTCCGTGTGAAGCCGAAATTCTGTAATTCAGGAATCATAGTAATGTAGAGAGTCATCTACATAATATCATAACTATAAGAATTTGTTAAGTATTAGCAAATTCAGATTAAATTGTTTGTAGTTTTTAAATATACGTACTTTGACAATATGAATATTATAACACAAAATCAATACTATGAATATCAGCGCTCCACAGCAACGGTTCGAAGACATGACCTCTGAAATTCGGCAGCAATACCCACATCCGGAGAGCATCACGGGTGAGCAACGGTGCAAGCTCCAAAAGCTTCTGTGTGTCTATGCCAGCGACTGTGCGCGTGCCCGATGTTACTTGGTCGAGGACGACCATGTGGCCCCTCTCGAGTGGAAACACCGGCATACGGATTTCGGCCGGCCGAAGATCTGGCAGCTCGAAATGACGAATAATTTTTCGCAGAACCACTACCTGCCGACCTACCAGCATCTGCTGCAAAAAATGGAAGAGACGGAGCCGCAGATCACACCCGGAAAAACCATCATGCTCGAAGTGACGACGGGGAGCGCCGGCATTGCATTCGGTCACGTCGGGCAGCTTGCAGGGTATCCACGCGAACTCTTTGCTCCGCAAGAGATTGCCAAAAACGATCCGGCACGGTGGGCGCTGATGAAAGAAGCCGTCGAAGGAAATGACGCATGCGGCGGAAAACTCATTGCTGCCGAGGGCAATGAATTCCTGGCATCGGCTATTCGTCAGTTCCGGCTGCGCATTCAGGAACTCGGAGGCCAACAGGGACGGAAAGAAGGACGGTTTGCGCTCCCGAACCACTCTCTACGCGAAGAAACCGTTGAAGCCTGCAAACAATCGCTTCTGGAAGCCATGAGGAACGGTGACGTGCCGCCTCTCGATGCCGCGATCGTCGGCATCGGCAATGGAACATCCGCGGAAGCAATGAAACAGGCGCTCAAACAACACTGCGTGACGAAGCCGGTGTTGTTCGGTTTTGAGGGGAAACACGATCCGGGCCTGTGGCAGAAACTCCATGGTTCACTCCCGGCACACGAGCGGGAAGACAGAGTCTGGATGTACGGAGTGGATGGAACGGGGAACATCGACATGGATTTCCGCTTCGTTGAGGCACTGCTCCACGAAGGTGATCTGCGCGACATTCTTCTGATCAGCCGTCAGGAATGTGAAAAGATGTTCGAAACACTGAATCACGGTCAGACCGTCGAACATACAATGGGCAGATCTTCCGCGGCAGGCCTCGCCGCAGCCGCCCGAGTGGCGCGGGAAAACAACTTTCGGAATGTATGCTGCATCCGCTATGACACGGCTGCGCCGTACGGCAGCTCCGTCCCAATAAGTTCCAACCCCATTGACGGACAAACGCTCTACACAAGCCATGGAAACTGGAGCAACCTCACCGATGCGCAGGATTACGGAAAAGATACCGTGTTCCGGTGAGCATGTTGCCTGTCACCTGTCCCTATCCTCCGGATCATCCCGCTCCAGCGTCTCTACCCATTCACGTACTGTGGAATCTTTATAGGGATTGCCTTCCTGTGTCACCTCTCTGGAGAGACCCTCTCTTCCCCGGGCAGCAGGCGGCAAATCATCCTGATTCACATGCATTGACCGCGTGGCGCGTTCATAAGTTCCAAAACTTGGCATAGACGAATGGAGAGAAAAGAGACTGAAAACAGTATCACCGCCAACCTTTGAATAAGAAACGAGATGGCTTTCGAAAGTACCAGAACATCAAAAGAAACCCTTCACGAAGCCAAGATCCACAGATCACGGAAACCTGATCAGAAAGAAGGCCACTGCCGCAGACGGTCCTTTTCGGCCTTGGAAAGCGGCAATCCGTCCGCAAACCTCAGCAAATCATCTTTGGTTATTTTGGCTCCGCGCGTGAGCTTCTTGAGCTGTTCGTAGGCGCTGTCTACACCGTGTTTGCGCAGGAGAATCTGAATGGCCTCGGCGAGAACTTCGGGGTGCCCGTCGAGTTCACGCTTGAGTGCCGCACGATCCACCGAAAGCTTGTTGATGCCCTTGAGCAGAGATGACAGGGCGAGCACGTGGTAACCGAAGGCAACACCGATGTTGCGCTGGACGGTACTGTCAGAGAGATCGCGCTGCAGCCGGCTGACGGGGAGCTTTTCGGCAAAGTGTGAGAAGAGCGCGGTAGATAGCCCTAAATTCCCCTCCGCATTCTCGAAATCAATGGGGTTCACCTTGTGCGGCATTGTGGAGGAACCGACTTCGCCCGCGATCACTCTCTGTTTGAACACTCCGCGCGAAATGTAGAACCAGACATCACGACTGAAGTCGAGCAGGATCGTATTGATGCGACTCATGCTGTGGCTCAGCTCCGCCAGATCATCGTGCGGATTGATCTGCGTGGTGTGCGCGAGAGGGTCCACCCCGAGAGAACGCATGAATGTGCGCCCAAAGGCCTGCCACGAAACATCGGGGTACGCGATAGAGTGGGCCGCGTAATTGCCCACCGCCCCGCCGAATTTGCCCTGCATGCGGAACGCTTTGAGCTGGAGCAATTGGCGCTCGAGCCGGTCCGCGAAGACCGCCAGCTCTTTGCCCACGGTCGTGGGGGTCGCCGGCTGGCCGTGCGTCAGACTGAGCATGGGTACTTTGGCCAGCCGTCTGGATATCGCCGCAAGCGCACGTTGCATCCCTCTGAGTTCCGGAAGAATGACTGTCTTGAGTGCGCGGTGGATGAGCAGACCGTACGCAAGATTGTTCACATCCTCACTCGTGAGAGCGAAGTGCAGAAAAGAAGTGTACGGCTTGAGCCCCGCGATGCGCTCAAACTTTGATTTGAGGAAGTACTCCACGGCTTTCACGTCATGATTGGTCGTGCGCTCGATCGCCTGAATCGCCGCGGCATCTCTGGAAGAAAAACGC